>Ga0209444_10000238_pt1 | contig 30001 bp, 24 predicted proteins | sample LauGreFaBDMM15DN_2_FD_188215 | JGI IMG/M metagenome (GOLD analysis project Ga0209444, IMG submission 188215) | Freshwater lake microbial communities from Lake Michigan, USA - Fa13.BD.MM15.DN (SPAdes) (version 2) | ecosystem: Environmental > Aquatic > Freshwater > Lake | place: Lake Michigan... | reverse complement strand
CTCCAGCCAGCCCTCGACATCGAGCACTCGATTTTCGGGGATCGGGGCTGTAGTGGCAGGCAGAGTTTCGAGGAAAAGATTCAGCCAGAATCCGGCATCGCGGCGCACCAGAGAGGTGATGCGTTGTGTGACCGCGGCATGATCGAGCAACGCATCATGGGTCTCGATGTCGATGACACTTGCTTGAAGCCAAGCAGCACACAAAGCCGCAAAGGCCGAATGAAAACCTTCTTGCAAAAAACGCTCACGCCAAGCGAGAGCACGCTGAGTCGCGGTGATCAATAAGCCGAGATCGTGCGGCGGTCGCATCCGCTCTTGCGGCTGGATGCGCTGGAGATCATCAAGATTTTCGACGAGCCAATCGGTGCGGATTTTCCCGAGACATGTGGCCCAACGCAAGGATGGTATTCCAGTGATGATTGCGGTCTCAGGGAAGCCGGCCATTTCGCCCAGCACGGCGAGTTGGGGATCGAGCAACCAGCGTTGCCAATGGCGCAGCCACGCACGCCAATCAAGGGTACCTGGCGCACTAGAGGGATCATAAATTTCCCAGCCCGCCCGCGAAAATGATTGGCGCAAGGGTTGGCCAAGCGTCGAGTCACAGGTCGCCAGCATGACTTGGTCCGAGGCCAAACCGCTGCGCGCCATGGCATCCACAGCGACCTCGGCAAGCTGCCGCGCATCGTTGGTGATGATCACCTCGCCCGGCAAGCCATCACGACCGGGAAATGCTTGCAAGCGTTCATTCCAAGTGAGCTTCGGTTGCCCGGCTTCATCAAAATTCTCGGCTTCTGTCTCAGGTGCTGCGATGAGGATGCGGACTTTGGTGTGCAATTGCCATTGCGCACGGACGAGGGCTGATGTCTCGGTAACCCCAATGATCACCAACTGCGTGCAGCCATCGGGCAGTGGTGGCAATTGCTCGCTGATCAAGCGTGAGCGCAGCGCCTGCGTGCGACTTTGATAGGCCCATGCGAAGATTTTTTTCTCAACGGCATCTTCCAGAGCAGCCAAGGCTGGCCAACGCTCGGCATCAATGCAGCCCTGCATCAGACGTGCGGCATCACGCATCCGCAGAGCATTTTCCTGCAAGTTCCGGCGTAATTGAAACAGCGATTGAGCCAGTGAAAGCGACCAACCCGCAGGCTCATCAAGCGCCGGCGAATGTGGAAATGCAGCTGCATAAGGTGACCAATCGGTGATCGACTCCAGCACCTCCATCCACGCGACTAACTCGATCGAATCACCCGCAATGCTCGGTTCCTCCGTGCGCAGGAAATGAGCTGGCGTCACCGTGCGCAACCCGAGAAGCGCTACGTCTTCACGCTCTGCGTGTCTAGCCAAGGCTTCCTGCAATCGCCTGCCTGCCTGAGAAGTAGGAACTACGATGCACATCGTAGCAAGCTCACCGCGACGGCTCCATAGCCAATCAGCCGCAGACTGAACCATGCTTTTTCCCCAATCTAAAAAGATCCGTTCCATGCAGAAAAGAATGACGGAAACCTAAGCCATCACCAAGTAAAAAAGTAGGTGCAAGTAAGCTGGCTATCAGAAATGCCTGAAGCCCGTGGTATCCGTGATCATCAGAAAAATCATCCCACGTAGCGACTCTCACCAGCAACCATGGTTCGAGCTACCGAGAAGTCCTCGCGAAGCAGAGTAATATCCGCGTGGTAGCCAGCTTCGATTTTTCCAAATCCGGTGAGACCCAGCGAACGTGCTTGATTCCATGATGTCGATTGGATAAATGCCTCTAACGGCAGACCAGTGACCTGCGCCACATTACGCAATCCTTCATTCGCAAGCAAAGCAGAACCTGCGAGAGCGCCGCCATCTTTGAGTCGCGCGACGTGATCTTTGATCACCACGGCCAATCCGCCGAGCGACATTTCCCCGTTGCCGATCCACGAGGCCGCGACGCTATCAGTGATCATGAGGATGCGGTCGATCGGAACCACGCGGAAAATCATTTTCAACATGTCGGGGCACAAGTGAATGGTATCGCAGATCAATTCGAGCATCACGCGATCGTCATAAAGCCCGCCACCGACGCAACCAATTTCGCGGTGATGCAGTGGCGTCATGGCATTGCCAAAATGAGTCAAATGTTTCAGGCCTGCATCGACCCCTGCGCTCAGTTGCGCATACGTGGCAGAAGTGTGAGCAGCGGAGCAAACGATGCCTGTGGCAGTGGCAGCGCGGATCAACTCCACCGCCCCGGGCATTTCCGGAGCGAGCGAAACAATCGCTGCGGGTGCGATTGCGTGCAGGGCGCGGAGTTCTTGCCAATCCGGCAAACGCACAAACTCTGGATTTTGTGCGCCGGCTTTTTCCTTGTTGATGAAAGGTCCTTCGATGTGCAATCCCGGACAGCGAGTGAGGTCTTGTTGCGCGCGGTATTGCGCCACTTTACCAACGATCGACTGCAATTTTTCTCTCGGTTGCGTCAAGGTCGTAGGCAACCAAGTGGTCACACCTTCGGCGAGTTTTTTGGTGGCAATGTGGCGCACGGCTTCGAGCGAATCATCGCATACATCAGCACCATCAGCGCCATGGCAATGGATGTCGAAAAATCCGGGCACGGCAGTCAGGCCACTTCCATCGATGATCACATCCGCAGCAAAATCCTCATCACCCACCGCCACAATCCGCCCCGACTCGATCAAGATCGATTGTTGGGCAAGACGGACTTGGGGAGAAACAACGGTAACATGGCGAAGAAGCGTTTTCATAAGCGGACAGCGATAGTAATGCAAATTGGCACAGTTAGTGACAAGCATAATCCGAAGTCGCAACCATGAAATGATGTCGAGAACCGTTTTTCTACACGGATCAAGGAGATCTGGAAGCAGATTTGAACCGCTAAGCCGCGAAGGGTTCTTTGTGATTTATGGTTTTTCTGATCACTCCACACTTTAAAAATGAACTGCTGTATTTCTCAACGATTCGCCAAAGCAGTGGCCGCGATGTGGGCGGTGGTCCATGCGGCTTGGAAGTTGAAACCGCCGGTAATACCATCGATGTCAATGCACTCGCCGACGAAATATAAACCGGAAATGACGCGACTTTCCATGGTGCGGAAATCAATAGACCGCCTTTCAATGCCTCCCGCCGTGACGAATTCGTCTTTGTTCGTCGTCTTGCCAGTCGCCTCAAAACGCGCCGATTTCAAAGCCGCCATCAACTCCGCGCTGGACGCTTTCGAGAGATGACTCCAGGTGACCGAGTCATCGATGCCACAACAAGCAACGATGCGTTCCCACAGTCGACGCGGGATCGGCGAGATCGGGGTATTGCGGATCAACTTCGCGCTTTGCTCGCGGCGAATCTCGGCGAAGCATTCTTTCATCGCCGCAGCGTCACGATCAGGCAGCCAATCAATGACAAAGGGAAACTGGTGATTTTTTTCCGCCAATCCTCGGGCCTCCCAGGCTGACAAACGCAAGACCGCCGGGCCACTGAAGCCTCGATGCGTGATCAAAATCGGTCCAGTCTGCGCAGCCTGTGATGACTCGCGTCGGATCGAAACACGCGGATGCGATAGACCTGATAGACCCTCAATGCGAGGATCGCGCACATTGAAAGCAAAGAGAGAAGGCACCAAACTTTCGGTCGGCTGCTGCAACGCGGTCAGTTGATTCAGCAAGGGACTGGCCTTCAAGGAGCCCGTGGCAAAACACACCGCACGTGCGATCACGGGCGGCTTACTCGCATCAAATGTCAGCGAAAAATTTCCATCATCGCGAAGTTCAATGCCCGCGAGCGCATGATTTTTCCACAGCGGAATCTGGCATTCATGGGCGCGACGCAAAAAGCAATCGATGACCGTATCCGAGCTATCGGTGATCGGAAACATCCGCCCGTCAGCTTCGGTTTTTAGCTCCACGCCGAAGCGCGCGAACCACTCGATCGTATCTGTCGGTTGCCAGCGATGAAATGCCGCGAGCAATTCCCGAGCGCCACGCGGATAATTTTTCGAGAGCTCTCGCGGATCAAAACAAGCATGTGTCACGTTGCAACGACCACCACCCGAAATTTTGACCTTTTGCAAAAAATGGCTACCTTTTTCAAACAATGCTACGGAGCGCTCCGGGGCAAGTTCCGCATATTGCAGCGCCGTAAAAAAGCCCGAGGCCCCTCCGCCAATCACAGCGAGATCAAGAATAGGAGAATGATGATTCAAAAGCGTAATCGATAGATAAGTCTCGCCCCTAGCGAAACAACCAAGCCAAGTATGCGACCAACAATCGACGTGTCAAGAAATCACAGTCTCCTTGGACTGCGGCAGCCTGCTGCCGCAGTCCACGGGTTCTGCCCTTGAGCAAATGAGGGAACGAAAAAAATGTAGACAAATCAGCCGTTCAGCGTAGGTTCTTCTTCGTGTTTCAGACTTTTCGCATCATGATTTTGCTCTACACCTTCTTGGGTGTTAGCATGAACGTGCGCGATTTGCATGTGATCGCTCATGATTTGAGTCACGAGCTTTGCGATCATGACCACGGTCACGATCATTCTGAACACGATGACCATCCGTGTGATGATCCGCATCACCATCACCAATGCGCTTGTTTGCAACCAGTGTTAGGCTTGCCGGAATTTCCGCAGGTAGCTCTCAGCCAGGTGATGTTGACTCGTGCGTGGATGCGCTCGGACGGCCACTGGCCGCTTCCCGAGGATCCGACATTTGCCGTGGACATTCCACCAGTAATCGCCTGAGAAATTGTACGCTGGATTGCGTACAAAATCGGTAGCTGCCTATCTGTAGCTCGGTCATTTATTTTATTCTCACGCATTTCTCTCTCATGTTTCGATCCATCATTCTCTCTCTTTTTCTCGTTATGTCACTGAACGCCGAGCCCGCTCTGGTGCTCAGTGAATCCACCTTATCTACGCGTATTCACGCCCAAAACCCCGAGCTCAAGGCGGCGCGCTGGCGCATCCAAGAAGCTCTCGGCCGACTGAATCAAGCAGGGCGACCATCCCGTCCCAAGCTCGACGTCGACTGGGAGCAAGATGCTCGCATGCGCGAAACGGAATGGCGCTTGGGCGTATCGCGATCGTTTCCGGTGACGGATCGATTGTTGTCCGAAAAAGCCATCGGCAAGAAGGAATTGGAGGCGGCCGAACGCGAGGTCCGCGCCTTTGAACAAGAATTGTTAGGTCGGGCGCGCAAGTCATTTGTACGGGCCTTGGCGCTGAAAAGTCGGCGTGAACTGTTAGGAAAACAGCAAGCGGAAGCGAAGCAGTTTGCGGACTCGTTGCAGCAAAACCAACAACGCGCCGAGGCCTCAGCACTAGATGCGGCGCAGGCCAAACTGGATGCAGCGTCGTTATTGATCGAGCAGCGTCAACTCGATGCCGCGGAAAAAACCATTTTCTCCGATCTGAAAAAGTTGTTAGGCATGCGACCCGACGATCACATCGCCGTGAGTGGTGTCTTGCCCGCTCTGCAAGCGCCGCAGCAAGGCAACATCGCGCGGCGTGGCGATTATCTGCAAGCGCTGAGCGAAGTTTCCGTGGCACAAGCCGAAGTGCGTCATGCGCAGTCGTTGCGCTACGATGATCTCGATGCGGGCATTTTTGTCAGTGGCATGCGCAAAGAAGATGCCCCGAACGGATACCAACGCGATACGATGTTTGGCTTTTCGCTGAGCATTCCCTTGCCGTTTTGGAACGATAATGCCGGTGCCGTGCAAGCGGCCGAAGCCAAGGTCCAACGTCGCAAACAGGAGACCGTTGCTTTAATCGCAAACGCCAAACACCAAGCGCAGGGAGCGAGCGAGGAGATGAAGCAATGGAAATTGTTAGATCAACAGATCGCTCGTGAACTTTTGCCACTCGCGCAAGAGCAAGTAAAACTCACCACGCAAGCCTACCAACAAGGACAAGGAGAAATTCAATCGATTTTTCGCGCACGCGCCCAAGTTCGTCAATTATCGCTCTCCCAACTCGATGCCCGCCGCGAGTATCACCTCGCTCGCGTTCGCTATGAATCCACCGTTAACGCTAAACCTTAAATTAAATTTCCCACAAAATCATGAAATCATTTATTTTCACGCTGCTTACAGTTTTGCTGTTTACCCCGGCCATCTCCGCAGCCGTCGCAATCCCGCCAGTCATTCTCACGGAACAAGGCGTCAAGAATCTCGGACTCGAAAACGTCACGGTCGAAGAAGCCGACTTCGAAACCACAACATTCGCTCTCGGCCGCACCGAGGCAATGCCTGAATCCCGATCAAGCCTTAGCAGTCGCATCTCGGGACGCGTCGTCGAAAACCGTCTCAAAATCGGTGCCTTCGTCAACAAGGGCGATCAGCTCGTTTTGTTAGAAAGCCGTCAGCCCGGCAATCCGCCACCCACCGTCTGGCTCACCGCGCCTGCCGATGGAACGATCATCTCGGTAAACACAAGACTCGGCGCACCGGTCGAACCCACCGATAGCCTCGCTGAATTCGCCGACCTGAAGAAGATCTATCTCATTGCAACCATGCCCCAGGCCACCGCTGGAAAAATCAAACAAGGAACCCAAGCCAAGCTGCATTTCCCAATACGCCCCGACAAGGAATACACAGCCACGCTACTCAAATTCGCCGCATGCCCATGCCCAGATCCCGCCTGCGCGCTTGGGCAGGATACATCGACCCGTTCCGAGAAAAGTGAGGGCGCGGATCTCAATACCGCTGGTGTCATATTCACCATCGAGAACCCGGACAACCAACTTCGACCCGGCATGAACGCTGAATGCACCATCACCATGGAAAAACGCGAGGGAGTCCTCAGCGTCCCGCAGGAGGCGATCCAGGGCGGCCCCTCCAACCGCCATGTCTATGTGAAACACATGACCATCCCGAATGCGTTCGACCGCGTGAGCGTGACAACCGGAATTACCAGCGGCATCCACACCGAGATCCTGGACGGCTTGATTTCCGGCGATGAGGTAGTAACCCGCGGATCATACTCGCTCGGCTTCGCCGGTGGCGGAGGCGGTGTCTCCCTCAAAGATGTCATGGACGCCGCGCACGGCCACGAGCACAACGAAGACGGCTCAGAACCGACGCCCGAACAGAAAGCCGCCGCCGCTGCGAAGGCGGATGGCGGCGATGCCCACGGCCATGGCGAAGAAGGAATCTCCATGCGCGAGATGCTCTTCATGATCAGCACCGGCATTCTCGCCATCTTGCTCATCGTCGTCTCCATGCGCCGCCGCCCGTCCATGAGCGAAACCACCGAACTTTCCTGATACCATGTTAAACTTTCTAATCTGCTGGTCGCTGCGAAACCGCACCATCATTCTCTGCCTTGCCTTCCTCATCCTTGCTCTCGGACTGAAAACCGGTAGCGAGCTTCCCGTGGAGGTTTTGCCAGATCTCACCAAGCCGACCGTAACCATCCTAACAGAAGTTCCCGGACTTGCTCCCGAGGAAGTCGAGGCATTGGTAACCCAACCCATCGAATATGCGCTGATGGGAGTCAACGGGCTCACCCGAATGCGATCCACCTCGGACATCGCGCTCTCCCTCGTGTTCGTCGAATTCGAGTGGGGCACCGACATCTATCAGGCACGCCAATTCGTTCAGGAACGCCTGCAAGTCGCCCGTGAATCACTACCTCCAGACACCCTGCCTTACTTAACGCCAGTCGCCTCCTTGATGGGCGAGGTGCTGCTCATCGGCGTAAAAAGTAATGATGAAAAAATTGCGCCGATGGACGTGCGCACCACCGCCGACTGGACCATCAAAACCCGACTCCAGGCCATCTCCGGAGTCGCCGAAGTCCTCAACATGGGTGGCGGCGTGAAGCAAATGCAAGTCCAGCCAGACCCATGGCGGATGCAGGCCAATGGTGTGACCATTGAAGAACTCGAACAAGCCACCCGCGAGGCAGCCACCAACACCACTGGAGGTTTCATCGATAGCGGCCCACAGGAAATCATGGTGCGTAACCTCTCCATGAGTGTCGAACTCGAAGACATCGCCCGCACCATCATCAAAAAATCCGCAGGTCGCTCCGTCGCGATTTCAGATGTCGCCACCGTCGCATGGGGCACCGAACCCAAGCGAGGTGATGCCGCCGTCAATGGCAGTCCGGGCGTCATCATGAGCGTCATAAAATCCCCTGGTTTCGACACTATTGATCTAACAGAAAGAATCGAAGCCGCCATTGCAGATGTGAAGCCCGCCCTGCCGAAAGGTGTGGAGGCCACCGTGCTTTTCCGTCAACGCGACTTCATTGATTCCGCCATCGGAAATTTGAAAAAAGCCATCATCGAGGGGGCCGTCATGGTCACTCTGGTGCTGCTGCTTTTCCTCATGAGTTTCCGCACCACATTCATCACCTTGATGGCGATGCCGCTGAGCTTCGCGGTGACTTTGCTCACCTTCAATTGGCTAGGCCTCAGCGTGAACAGCATGACCCTCGGCGGACTCGCCGTGGCCATTGGTATGGTGGTTGATGATGCCATCGTCGATGTGGAAAACGTATTTCGCCGCTTGCGCGAAAACGCCCGCCTCAAGGAACCGCTGCCGAAGCTAGAACTCATCGCGCTTGCCTCCGGCGAGGTGCGAAATTCCATCCTCTACGCCACCGTCCTCATCGTGCTGGTGTTTCTTCCTTTGCTCGGTCTTTCCGGGGTAGAGGGCAAACTCTTCGCCCCCATCGCCATCGCCACCATCATCAGCATGATCGCATCGTTCGTGGTGTCTCTAACATGCATCCCCGTGCTGTGTTCGCTGTTGTTGAAAGTCAAACCTGCCGATGACGGACACGGCCACAATGACGGGCGCATCGTTCGCTCCCTCAAATGGTTACTCAAATCCACCATCCTCCGCGTAAGCCTGTGCCAACCTATTATCGTGATCGCTCTTACCTCCATCCTCTTGGCAGCTGCGCTCATGCTTTACCCGAAAATGGGTAAGGATTTCCTCCCGGCTTTCCACGAGGAGACTGCCGTCGTCACCACCGGTGCGGCTCCCGGCACTTCGTTGAAGGAAATGGAAACCCTCGCCAAAGCGGTGGAAGATCAAATCCGGCAGATCCCTGAGGTCGGCCACATCGGTCGCCGCATTGGCCGCGCCGAACGCAGCGACCACGTCGTCCCAGTCAACAACGTCGAATTCGACATCGACTTCAAAAAGGATGACAAAGGCCGGCCGCTCAAAGTCGTACTCGAAGACATTCGCATCCGCATCCGCTCCGTTCCCGGCACCTTCAGCGTCGTCGCCGGCCCCTTGTCTCACAAGATCAGCCACCTACTGAGCGGTGTCAGTTCGCCCGTAGCGGTAAAAATCTTCGGCCCCGACTTACAGACGATCATCTCTCTCGGTGAAAAAGTCCGCAACGTTGCCCAATCGATCCCTGGTCTCGAAGACGCCAAACTCGACATGCAAGCGCAGATTCCCCAGCTCCGCATTGAACTCGACCGCGACCGCGCTCTTGCCCACGGAGTCTCCCCCGGCGAGTTGAACGAAGAACTGTCCACCCTGTTAGGCGGCTCGATCGTCGCCCAGCTTCGAGAAAGCCAGCGCACCATCGACCTCTCGATCCGCCTGCCGGAAGACCGCCGCATGGATGCTGAAACCATCCGCGAACTCCCGATCCACACCAAGACCGGCGATCACATCCCATTGAAACTCGTTGCAGACGTGCGTGAGGCCACTGGTCCCAGCTCCGTGTTCCGTGAAAACACCCAGCGCCGCTACGTCGTCGCAATCAAGCCTAGCGAGCGAAATGCAGGTGAACTCGTCCGCCAGCTTCAGGAAAAGGTGCAATCACAAGTAACCCTTCCCGAGGGATATTTCATCAGCTACGAAGGCGACTTCCAAGCACAGCAAGCGGCAACTAAACGAATCGGCATCCTCTTCGCAGGTGTCATGCTCGTCATCGTGCTACTACTTTGGTCGTACTTCCGAAGCCTAATACTTGCTCTTCAGGTGTTACTAAACCTGCCGCTGGCGCTGATGGGTAGTCTCGCTCTCACCTACATTCTTGTAGGAAACATCAGCATCGCCACTCTGGTCGGTTTCATCGCCGTGGGTGGTGTCGCAGCCCGCAATGGCATCATGATGATCTCCCACTACCTCCACTTGATGAAACACGAGGGAGAGGGGTTCACCTACGCCATGATCGAACGCGGCACATTGGAACGCTTCGTTCCCGTCACCATGACCGCGCTTTCCGCAGGTATTGCGCTGATCCCGTTCGTCATCGCAGCGGGCGAACCTGGCAAGGAAATCCTCAGCCCCGTCGCCATCTGTATCGTCGGCGGACTCATCAGCTCCACCTTCCTCGACTTCGCCGTCACCCCCGCCGTCTTCCGCATGTTCGGAAAAAAGGCCGCCGCCAAGGCTCTCGCGCTCAACGCCCCAGCCACCCACTGAAAACAATCTCCCGTAAACTAACAACCAAACTAAAAGAAAAAATGAAAACGACATTACAACTAACTACCACTATCCTCTCCCTCTTCGCCAGTCCGCTGGCGTTCGCAGCTGAAGATCACGACCACGATCATGAAAAACACGAAGAGCATGAAGATCATGACGACCACGCCAAGAAAGGGCCGAATGCTGGACATGTCATCGAATCCAAGTCCGGCTTCAATCTTGAAGTCACTGTGGACAAGGATCGTAAAGCCAGGGTCATTTTCCTCGACAAGGACATGAAGCCCATCGCACTCGGCGAGCAAAGCATCACTGGCCTTGCCGGTGAACGCTCGGCTCCGACTAAACTCAGCTTCACCAAAGGCAAAGATGCCGATGCCAATGTCCTCATCGCCGACAAAGCATTGCCCGCCGGGGCTCACGTAGCGATCATCCTAACGATCAAAACCGCCCCAGATGCAAAGGCGGCAGTAGAGCGCTTCGAAATGCACCTCCATTGAGGTAAGAAGCGGAATTCATCACGATTGATTCTAATGGAAAATACACAACGACAATGATTGTTGTGTCGTCTTCCCTTCGCCAAGTGCTACAGCATAGGCGAAGGGAAAAGATGATTTTTTCTTGACAGAGAACAGATCCACCGTTAATAAAGTTACTTTGACCATGCGTAGTACTATTTCATTTTTGCTACTCGTCTGTGTGGGGATACAGCTCCTCGCATCGGCTGCGACTGTGCGAATCTGCATGCTCGATCTTAGTGTGAGTCATTGCGCGTCCGAGGATTCTTGTTGCCACGATTGCCACAAGAAAGAAAAAGACAAGGCTCCTTGTTGTCACGTCTTGGAAGCGTTGCCGGACACGAGTACCCCGCCATCACCCTTTGAATTTCATCCTGTGTCGCTCACCGAAGTGACGTCGGAGCAGCCTCAATTCGTGATATCAGAGGAAATCTTCGTTGTCAGTATGGGATGCACTCCAGTCATTCGCGGTCCGACATCGCCCGCGGCGTATCGAGCGCGTCTGGAAATCTGGAGAATCTGAAGTCAGTCACCAACTCCCACACAAACGTGACCACTTCGCGCTACGTTTGCGTAACGCCTAACACAGGCATTGGTCTACCTTTGATTTCCGATATTTATGAATTCTACTCCATCACTCGATTCTCTTTCTCGCCCAACGTCGGTGCAACAGTCCGCTCGTCGCATTCCTGCTTGGACGATTCCGTTAGGCATTGCGATTGGCTTTGCTTTGCTCTTTTTCGCATTGTTTCGTGATCGCTTGCTGCCGGCGCCAGACGCGGAAGTTGCGATTGTTCTGGCTACGAACTCTACTTCCACCGCGCACGCCGCAACTTCGGAGAAAGCCGCATCTGGAGCTATGCTGTTTCAAGCGAGCGGTTGGATCGAACCTGATCCTCTTCCGATCAAAGCAACTTCGTTGGTCGATGGAGTCATCGATACAGTGGTCGTGTTAGAAGGTCAGGATGTGAAAAAAGACGACATCCTTGCCAGCCTCATTTCTGAAGATGCAAAACTCGCTCTCGCCACGGCGCAACAAAATCATAAAACCCTGATTGCATCGCGCGATGCTCATGTGGCAGGCATCCAGTCGGCGAAGGAAAAACTCAAGGGCTTCGAAGCCATGGCGAAAGCCGCCGCCGCGCAGCGCGGTGAAGCGTACGATATCCTTTCACGCTTTAAAGATCTGCCCTCCGGTGCGGTGCCCGAGCAAGAAGTGGTCGCCGCACAATTTCGAGTCGTTCGCGAAGAGTCCCAACAATTGGTCGCCGTCGCCGCTGCCGCAGAAGCGAAAGCCGATATCGCGCAGCTTGAAATTGAAACACGCGTCAAACAAAATCAAATTCAAGCCGCTGCGATTGAAGTGGAAAAGGCGAAACTCGCCCTATCTCGGACGGTGATCAAGGCCCCTGCAGACGGTCGCGTCCTTCGGCTTATCGCCGCTCCCGGGCAGAAAAAAATGTTGCAAGACAATGACATGGAAAGCTCGACCGTGGCGATTCTTTACAATCCCAAAAAGCTTCAAGTGCGCGTGGATGTTCCCCTCGCCGATGCGGCCGGTTTGCAAATAGGACAAGCTGCTAAAATTCGCTGCAGTTTGCTCCCCGATAAGGTTTTCGAAGGCGTGGTAACTCGCATCACAGGGGAGGCCGACATCCAGCGCAATACCTTACAAGCGAAAGTCAGCATCACCGATCCCGTGGATCAACTGCGTCCCGAAATGCTCTGCCGCGTGGAGTTTATGGCCATGGCAAACGCAGGCGCTTCCTCTACACAAACAGCCTCTGTTGCTGTGGCAACTTGGATTCCCGAGAATGCCCACAAAGACGGAACCGCATGGGTCTGTGACCCCGAATCCGAGCGCGTATCAAAGCGCGAAATCAAAGTATCCTCTGAAAAACAAGAAGGACTCATCCGCATTGTCGATGGACTCCGTCCGGGAGAGTGGGTGGTTCTTTCCCCACAAAATCTTAACGACGGCCAGCGCGTCAACCCCACTCTAAAACAGCCATGAACGCCCCTATGATCCAATGCCGCGGCATCTCCAAAAGCTATCACAAAGGGGCCACCGTGGTGAATCCTCTCGAAGCTCTCGATCTCGATGTTGCCAAAGGCGAATTTCTCGCGCTGATGGGACCTTCTGGTTCGGGTAAAACGACACTACTCAATCTGCTTTCCGGCATCGATTCACCGACCAGCGGCTCGCTTATCATTGCCGGAACGGAGATATCCAAACTCTCTCGACGCGATCTAACGAAATGGCGAGCAAATCATGTCGGCTACATTTTTCAACTGTATCACCTCGTGCCCATACTGACGGCATTCGAAAATGTGGAGTTGCCATTGTTGCTATCGTCCATGTCGAAAAAAGAGCGTCACAGCCGCGTCGAAACTGCCTTATCGTTGGTCGGCCTCGCGGATCGCATGCATCACACACCCGCCGAATTGTCCGGCGGGCAAGAACAACGCGTTGCCATCGCCCGCGCGGTGGTGGCCGATCCGCCGCTGCTTGTGGCCGACGAACCCACCGGCGATCTCGACCGTGAATCCGCGACTCGCATCCTTGACCTCATCCGCCAGTTGGCGAGGGACCACGGCAAAACCATCGTCATGGTAACCCACGATGCAAAAGCCGCTGCGGCAGCTGATCGCATCCTGCATCTCGAAAAAGGCCAACTCCTGTTAAATCCATGAATGCGATCATCAATCTCCTCAACCTTGCGTGGATCCAATTAATCCGCCATCGCGTACGATCACTACTGACGATCTTCGGCGTCGCTTCTGGCATGTTTCTATTCACTGCTGTCGAGACTCTACAACGATCACTCGCTAAAGCCACCGAAGCCTCGGCGGCAGATACTACTCTCGTAGTATATCGAGAAAACCGCTTCTGCCCCTCGGCGAGCCGGTTGCCGGAGCACTATGCGGATGAGATCCGTAGAATTAAAGGCGTGCGCGAAGTAATTCCCGTGCAAATCGTGGTGAACAACTGTGGTGCTTCGCTGGATGTGATCACTTTTCGCGGAGTGCCCGACGCCTTACTCCGAAAGTTCGCACCAGAGATTGAGATTATTGAAGGCAGCGAGGAGGACTGGCAACGTCGCGACGATGGGGCTCTGCTCGGCGAAGTATTCGCGCAACGCCGGGGATTAAAACCAGGCGATCGATTCGATGCAGCCGGAGTTACCATCACTGTGTCTGGCATCCTTCGCTCGCCCTTCGCTCAAGACAACAATGTCGCCTATGTAAAATTGCCTTTCTTGCAACAAGCTTCGCGCGCAGGCCTCGGTGTGGTGACGCAATTCAATGTAAGGGTCAACGAGTCAAAACAACTCGAACCCGTAGCAAGCACCATCGATGAGTTATTTCGCAGTGGCCAAGAACCGACCGACACGCGCCCCGAGAAAGCATTTTTTGCCGAAACAGCCTCGGAGTTGGTTGAGCTGATCGGCTTTACTCGTTGGCTCGGAGTCGGTGCTGTGTTTGCTGTCGGCGGACTCGTAGCAAATGCACTGCTTCTCGTTGTCCGCGGACGCGTCAAAGAAAACGCTGTATTGCGCACACTCGGATTTCCCGGTCGTGCCATCGGCCTGCTCGTTCTGAGTGAGGGCGGAATGCTTGGTTTGGCGGGTGGTATGGTTGGCGTCGGCTTAGCGGCTTGGTTTCTGCGCTGGCAAAGTTTCACCATGGGCAACGAAGGTCAAACACTAGCGATCCAGCCGGATGCTACCGTGGTCGCCGTTGGTGTCTTGGCCGCACTACTTCTCGGTGTTTTCGCTTCCCTGTGGCCTGCAATTCAGGCGATGACACAACCCATCGTACAAAACCTACGTAGTTAATTTTTCATGCTTCCTTTCACCTATGCCGTGCGGAATCTTTTCCGCTCCAAATCACGACTACTCCAAACCATCGGAGGTAGCGCCCTTGTGGTGTTATTGGTGATGACTTCGGTCGCGATCAACAACGGCATGAAACGCGTGCTCTCGGCTTCGGGTTCGGCACGAAACGTCATTCTCGTCGGCGCGGGCTCGGAAGAAAGTATCCAACGCAGTGAAGTTCCCGAGCGCACTGCTGGCATCGCGGAAGCGGCCATTCCAGGAATTTCGGAGTCTCTCGGCGTTCGCGCGGCATCGAGCGAAATCCACTACATGAACTACATCACACTTGCCGATGGCCGCAAGTGTCAGGGGATGTTGCGCGGTGTAACACTGCAAGCTCTCCGAGTTCACCCCGAGGTGAGATTGACCGAGGGCCATTTCCCGAGCGCTGGAGAAGTGATGATCGGACGCCTTGCCTGGCGAAAACTCGGACTCACGGAAAGCGATCTCACCGTCGGCGGCACCATCACTCTCGATCAACAAGTGATGAAAATCAGTGGCATCTTCGCCGCGCCGAGCACGGTTCTCGAATCGGAAATCTGGGCCACACTGGGTGACCTGCGCGTGCTAGCGAAGCGAGAGACCCTATCATGTGTCGTGCTGCGTCTCATCGATCCCGCTGATTACTCGGAGGCTGATCTCTTCGCCAAGCAGCGACTTGATCTCGAATTAAGTGCCATACGAGAAAGCGATTACTACAATCGACTGAGCGCCTTTTTCAAACCATTGCGCGCAATGACCTGGATCACGGCCGGACTGATCGCAGCGGGTGCGATCTTCGGTGGCGTGAATACTCTCTACGCCGCTTTTGCCTCGCGTGTGCGCGAAATGGCAACCTTGCAATCCATCGGCTTCGGGCGCGGCGCTCTGTTGCTGAGCCTTGTTCAGGAAAGCACCTTAGCCTGTCTCACTGGAGCTCTTTTGGCATCCGTGATTGCCGTCGTTTTGTTAGATGGCAGAACCATTCCCTTTTCCATCGGCGCGTTTACTCTCGAAGTAGGACCTAGCGTTGCCATCACGGGAATCGTGACCGGTCTTCTTCTCGGTTTACTCGGCGCCCTTCCCCCTGCCTACCGCTGCCTCAAGCCACCGCTTCCTACCGCTCTCCGCATGTCTTAACTGTTCCACTCAACCATCAACTCCATCCATTATGAAATATACAACCACCTGTCTCACTATCGCCGCCATCGCCGCCATCGCCGCCATCGCCCTTTTCGCTTCTTGCCAAAAGGAGCCATCCACCGCAAATCAAGCCCCTGCTGTCAACAATCCCAGCCCCGCTTTGTTGCAAATCCTGAACACAGCACCGACAGGAAATCCGACGCCGATCCATACGATTCGAACCACCGCCAAACCCGGCGATGAAATTACGATCAATGGAAAAATCATGGGCAATGCGAATCCCTTTGTCGAAGGCCGCTCCGTTTTTATCCTCGGCGATAAAGAAATTCTTACCGCCTGCAACGACATTGAAGGCGACGAATGCGAGACACCGTGGGACAACTGCTGCGACTCGAAAGAAGACAAAAAGCGCGGAACCGCCACCATTCAGGTGGTGGATAAGGATGGCCGTGTGCTCAAAGAGCCTATCGAAGGAGTGGGTGGCCTCGCAAAACTCGCTGATGTCACGGTCAGTGGCAAGGTTGCTGAAGGGTCATCCGCCGATCTCCTCATCATCAACGCCCAAGCGATCCGCCCTGCTAATTGAAGCCGTTTATTCCCATCTCCTGCCTGGTGACCGGTCTGCACTTTGTAGGTTCGCGTGCCGGACCAAGCACTGATCTTACCGCCGAACCACCCAATGGCTGCAGACACCCGCTAGAAGAAAACCTCTCGTGGGTGCACGGTGGAAATCCTCAGGCGATCCTGCTCGAGAGAGGACGGGCTTCCTCTGGTGATCAAGCATCCCGGCTTGCCGAGTTGGAAAGACTCCGAGGGGAGGTCTCCGAACTCACTCGAATCCGCGACAAAGCGCGTCTTCGTCTCGCCCGGCTCTGTGACAGAACGCCCGCACTCGGACTCAGTCACGCTACGCCTCAGATTCCACCTATTCCAACTCGCATGCCCGCCAAAGGCAAAGATGCCGATGCCAATGTTCTCATCGCCGACAAAGCATTGCCCGCCGGGGCTCACGTAGCGATCATTCTCACGATCAAAACATCCCCTGAGGCAAAGGCTGTCATCGAACGCTTCGAGATGCACCTGCACTGATTTCATGCACAAACATACCGCCGCCATGATACGCATGGCGGCGGCTTCATGAGTCGCGTTACATTCCTAATGAAATCGGATATATCCAACGACTCCTCGGGTCGCAGCCCACACATCAACATGGCCAGAGCGGTTATTACTGCCTTTCTGCTAGGCAAGCTATTCTACACGCTGGTCGGCTATCTAATCCAGCTTCCCGATCATTGGGCGGACTCGTTCATCCATCATCTCAAGCAAACCCCGAGTGGCGTTGTGCATGCAAAGAAGAATAATTTTGGGTGCGATTGATGGCCCCAAGCGTGACAGGATAGAAGTGACCACTCTGTCGCGTCGTTTTTTATGAGACCTGATGCGCATGAAAGATCGATTGCCTCTCTTAAGTAACTCTGTTGATGTCTCACACAGTCTTTTTTGCGAGGTTTGGTTTCGTTTGCATTGCTTGCGCAATGTTGCGAACCGATGCCGCGCCGGTTTCGGTGCTCGATGGAATAGCCCAACAATCCACCCTCGTGGAGAAAGCTTGGGAGCGCGATGAATCGGGCTGGAACGCTGAGGGGACGGGACGATTTCTCTATGCCCGACAGGGCTTGGGCGAGGGAGATTTCACGATCCGTGCGCGCATCACTCTCGCACGACTCGATGGCAGCGCAGCCGCTTTTGTGATTGAGAGCAGTCGTTTTGGTTTCGATGGTCGCAGCGGCACGATGTTTCTGGAAGGTCCGCTTTTTGCTGGGCAATCACTAATGAAAAAAGCGCCGATCACTGCGGGCAAGGATTTTTTGTTCGAGGTCAAAAGGCGTGACAACCGCACGACGTTTTGCATCGATGGCACCGAGGTGCATCACACCGATGCGTGGAAATCATCGATCAAGCGGATCGGTCTGCGGCCTTGGCGGAATCACATGACTGTCTCCGAATTTACTCTTGAGGGAAATCTCATCGAGCCACCCAAGCCACCAGCGCCGTTATTTTTGAGTGGATTTGCGGGTGGAAAGGATGGCTACCATACCTATCGGATTCCGGCCTTGGCCGTGACCAAGCGCGGCACTGTGTTGGCGATTTGTGAAGGGCGCAAGAATTCGTGGGGTGACAGTGGCGATATCGATCTGGTGATGAAACGTTCGACCGACGATGGCAAAACGTGGAGTGAGTTGAAGTTGATTTGGGACGATGCCGAAAATACCTGCGGCAATCCTTGTTTGGTCGTGGATCAAGAAACGGGCAGCATTTTTCTGCTCAGCACGTGGAATCGTGGTGATGATCACGAAGGCGAAATCATTGCGCAGAAAAGCAACGACACACGCCGTGTCTTCGTGCTGCGCTCCGATGACGATGGCATCACGTGGAGCAAGCCAGAGCAGATCACCGATGCGGTGAAAAAGCCCAACTGGACCTGGTATGCCACTGGACCAGGTAGCGGCATTCAGTTAGAAAACGGCGAACACAACGGCCGCTTGGTCATTCCCTGCGATCACATCGAGGCGGGAACGAAGCATTACTACTCCCACGTGATTTACTCCGACGATCATGGCCGCACCTGGAAACTCGGAGGCCGCACACCCGAACATCAGGTAAACGAATGCGAAGTCGTCGAACTAAGCGGCGGAGCGATGATGCTCAATATGCGCAACTACAATCGCGACAATCGTGCACGTCAAACCGCGATCAGCCGTGATGGCGGCATCACGTGGTCGGAGCAAACACATGACGCCGCACTCATCGAACCGATCTGCCAGGCCGCGATTTTGCGTCACCGTTGGCCCAGCGCGCAGCAACCCGGAGTGGTGCTTTTCAGCAATCCCGCTAGTACCCAAAGCCGCGTGAAAATGACCTTGCGAGCGAGTTTTGACGACGGCAAAACCTGGCCAAAATCTCTATTGCTTTACGCCGGCCCCAGCGCCTACTCAGATCTCGCCACACTTCCCAATGGCAAAATTGCCTGTCTTTTCGAAGCCGGACTCGACAACATCGCGGAATCCATCGTTTTCACACAAACGTCCCTCGACTCGATCAAAGCGCCCTAATTTCGCTACAATCACCGTATTTGCTCCATAAGAAACCTTCCCCTTGCCAGCAGCATTGATCTTGTTCATGGTCTCCCAATGCATTGCCGTGTTTTCACCCTGCTCCTATCCTGCATCACTCCGTTCGCCTTTTCGCTGACTGTCGAAAATATGCGCACCGAGTATCTCGAACAACCTCTTGCCATCGCCGTTGCGCAGCCGCGCCTATCATGGCAACTGGTACCCGCGCCAGGCGAGCGCGATGTCAGCCAGCAAGCCTATCACGTGCAAGTCTCGTCCGATGCCACATTCGCGAACGTCGATCTCTGGGACTCCGGCGAGGTAAAATCCTCCGCCACCGATCAAGTGGTCTATCAAGGAAAAAAACTCAATTCTCGTCAACAAGCTTTCTGGCGTTGTCGCATCGCCGATGCCATGGGCAAATGGTCTGCTTGGTCGAAGCCCAGCAGCTGGACGGTTGGTCTTCTTGCGGCCAGTGATTGGAGCGCACAATGGATCAGCGCGGTCGAAGACGTGACGCATGTGACAAAGGAAAATATCCAAAATTTCGTCGGCGATGCCAGCAAAGGTCAGCTCACTTTGACGCCAGCCAATCATTTTCGCAAAGAGTTTACCGCCACCATAAGTCTGCGCTCGGCACGTCTTTACAGCACGGCGCTGGGCATCGTCGATGTCGAGATCAATGGCCAACACCTCGCCGATGATCTCTTTCACCCCGGCTGGACCAACTATCACAAGCGCCTGCATTATCGTGCTTATGATGTTACCAAATTGATTAAAAACGGTGGCAATACCATCGCCGCGACGTTGGCCGATGGCTGGTATTCCGGCTACGTTGCCTATGGACTGCTCGTCGGCGTGGCAGGTGTCGATAAGGATTACAATGGTCGTTACTACTACGGTAAAACGCCGGCCTTCAAGGCACAATTGGAGCTCACTTTCGACGATGGTAGCCAGCAAACGATCGTCACCGATACTTCCTGGAAGACAGCAACTGGACCGTATCTGGAGGCCGATTTGTTGATGGGGGAAACCTACGATGCGCGCAAAGAATATACGCGTTGGAGCGAAGCAGGTTTTGGTGATCAAGATTGGAAAAATGCCACCGTTCGCGTCAAGCACGACATCCTCCCTGAGCCTCACCCCGCAGCGCCCGTCCGCACCGTCGAAGAAATCAAACCCCTCAGCGTGCGCGAACTCAGCCCCGGTGTGTTCATCTATGATCTCGGCCAAAACATTTCCGGCAACGTGCGCTTGCAAGTCAAAGGCAAGGCCGGCGATAAAGTCACGCTGCGTTATGCCGAAATGCTGCACAATGATGGCCGCCTCAGCACCGAGAACTTGCGTTGCGCGCGTGCCACCGATGTCTTCATCCTCAAAGGCGACCAAGGCGGCGAAACCTACTCACCCCGTTTCACCTTCCACGGTTTCCAATACATCGAGGTCAAAGGTTACCCCGGAACTCCTGATCTCAACAGCATCACCGGTCTGGTGCAGCATACGGATTTGCCGATCATCAGTACCTTTTCGTGCTCTGACCCGATGCTCAACAAACTCTATCAAAACGTGCTGTGGACCCAGCGTGCGAATCACTTCGAAATCCCCACCGATTGCCCACAACGCGACGAACGCATGGGCTGGACTGGCGATGCTCAAGCCTATGTGCGCACTGCCACCTACAATGCCGACATTTCTGCCTTCTATACCAAATGGCTGCGCGATCTCAACGATGATCAATGGCCCACCGGAGCTTATCCAAACTACGCGCCACTGCCTTACACCCGACCTAAAGAATTCCAAGCCGCTGGCTGGATGGATGCTGGTGTGATTTGCCCGTGGACCATTTGGCAAGTCTATGGAGATACCCATGTCATCCGCGAGCACTGGGAAAAAATGACCAAGTTCATGGCCTTCCGCGCCTCCCGCGATCCACAGTTGCAAGGTTCCTCCGACGATGCCGCCTACGGTGATTGGCTCTCGCTCTCCGATGTCAAAACGCCGATCCCTTTCATCGATCTCGCCTACCACGCTCGTTGCTGTGATCTGATGGTTGAGATGGCTCGCGTGCTGGATAAAGACGAGCAAGTGGCACTCTATCAAAAACAAGCCTATGCCGTCCGCGCTGCGTTTCAAAAGCTGCACATGAACGACAACGGCACGATGAAAATCGACAACCAGACCACTCACGTGCTGGCATTATACTTCGGCCTTTTACCGAAAGAAAAACAACAAGCTGCTGCCGATCGTCTCGCCACCTTGATCCGCGAGAATGGCAACAAAATGAACACCGGGTTCCTCGGCACACGTCCGCTTCTTCCCGTGCTCAGCGCTCATGGTCACCACGATCTCGCCGGCATTTTGATGCAGCAAAAAGAATATCCTTCGTGGGGCTACGAAGTCGAAAATGGCGCCACCACCATCTGGGAACGCTGGAATAGCTACATCAAGGGCGTTGGCGTCCATGAGCCTAGTATGAATTCCTTTTCTCACTACGCCTTCGGTGCCGTGCACGAATGGATGATGAGCACACTCGTCGGCATCGATCTCGCCTCACCAGGCTACAATCAAATCGCCCTGCGCCCTCGCCCCACAGGCACGATCACCCAAGCCGAAGGCAGCACTCTTACGCGCCATGGTAAAGTCGCCGTGGCTTGGGAAATCAAAGACGGTTTGCAAGTTACCTGCACCATCCCGCCAAATACTAGCGCCAGTGTAGAAATTCCTAGCACTTGGGGCAAAACTCTCGTCGATGCCAAAACCGGCACCACCATCCCCACCGAAGTTCGCGGCAATTCTCTGCACCTCACCATCGGCTCCGGCACCTACAGTTGGAAGACTCGTTAGATTTTACTTTGAACTTCATTCAAAACAGAGCTCAACTCAGCGAGGCAAGCAGGCGCGATGAATACGTCATGGGACCGTTTAATGATATCGATGATGAGCCAAAAATCACGAGTCTGCGACCTGGCTCGATTTCACGAATCGACGCAATGATCTGACGTAAAGTTTCCAGATTCATCGAAGTTTATCTAATTCATCCGCACAAAGCACTCCAGCGAATGGAGAAAAACCTTTCCACTGAAGGGCTTCAGGTCCAGAATCGCGAAGCAAATGCAAAAGCTCATCGAACTCTTTCGAATATCGTTGCGCTAATTCGATTTTCGATTTCCAAGAAAGCAACTTCACCTTGGCGGGATGCCCCTTGGATAGCCCGCGATCAATGTTATCTATCGGAATTTGTAGCAACGTCGGTTCTGCCTCGATTTTGCTCGCAACGGCCACAAACATGAGCGCTTTCTGTCGATCCCAATCAACGAAAACCATTCCATCCGAGTCCGGACGCCGATGTTCGCTGATGCTTTCACAAGCAAGCATATTTGTTGCAGCTACTTTCATAACTGCGTCAAGATTAGCATTTCCTTCATCATTGTAACGAAAGATCGATTGCTACAATAGGGCAAACGCATCTAAAATTGCCTGACCTTCTGTGGCTTCGGATGAAATCAACGAACCGCAAAGTCGCCAAGGTCGCAGAGACGAACGCTGAGTTTTTTCTCAATCAACCCCTCTTTTTTTCTCTGCGTTTTTCTCCGCGAACTCTGCATCTCTGCGCTTCGTTCTATCAACATCCCTAGCATAATCCACCACACCATGCCTGTTGCCTCATCATTTTCCCCGCTTGCCTATTCCTTAATTGCCCCTAAAATTCGGCAATGATGACCTACAAACCCATTTCACTTCTTTGCGCTGCTCTGAGCATCGGTCCGATTTTTTCTCAAGATGAGCTCGGCGAGCCGCCCGTCAAAGCGCCTTTTGAGAAAAAAGAAGACTCGCTCTGTGTCAATGATTGGTGGAATCGTCGCGCTAATCCCATTATCGATCTAAAAGTCCCGCGCGACCAAGTTGTGTCCTTTGGCATCTATACCGTATCAAACAAAACTCTCAAGCTCACCGCGCAACTTTATCCGCTCTATCCCAAAGAATCGCGCGAGGTGCGATTGGAAATCGAGAGAGATGAAAAATGGACGGAGGTCGCTCGACAAAAGGTCAACGATCTCGGCTGGTCCACTACGTTTCGCATCGAAAACTGGAACGACGCCGCTGATGCAAAATATCGCTTGCTTCATGGCGAGAAGGCGAGTTTTGAAGGGCTCATACGCAAGAACCCTAACAGCAAGGACGATATCGCTCTCGCCGCTCTGTCCTGCAACTCGAATCAAGACCGTGGGCTACGTCCGGAATACGTCCGCAACATCAATCACCAAGACCCCGACCTTGTTTTCTTTGCAGGTGATCAATCTTACGACCACAAAGAACACACCGCCGCATGGCTCAAGTTTGGTCTCGCGTTCAGAGAAGTATTTCGCAATCGCCCCTGCATCACTATACCCGATGACCACGACATCGGCCAAGGCAATCTGTGGGGAGAAAATGGCAAAATCGCAAAAGTAGAGGCCGGCAATGACGGTGGCTACTTTTTCCATCACCAGTATGTGAGAATGGTCGAGCGCCAGCAATGCGGACACTTGCCTGATCCCTACGATCCCACGCCTGTCGAACAAGGCATCGGCGTCTATTACACCAATCTTCTGTTAGGCGGCATCGACTTCGCCATACTCGAAGATCGTAAGTTTAAAACCGGTCCGTTGGGTCGGCATCCGATGAAAGGCCCACGCCCCGATCACATTCTCGATCCTAAATATGACCCCAAAGTCATCGATACCCCAGGCCTTCAATTGCTCGGGGATCGTCAGGAAAAATTTCTCGCCGCATGGGTCAATAAGCGTGATGGAGTGAAGATGAAAGCCGTGCTCTCCCAGACCGGATTTTGCGGTGGCGCGCATCTTCATGGTGGCGTCAACAATCGCCTGCATGCCGATCTCGATTCGAACGGTTGGCCGCAAACAGGTCGCAACAAAGCGCTCGAGTATATCACCAAAGCCAAAGCTGTCCACATCGCCGGCGATCAACATCTTGCCACCGTTGTGCGTCACGGCGTCAAAGAATTCGGCGATGGTCCGTGGGCCTTCGTGGTGCCCGCCGTCGTCAACAACTACTACGGTCGCTGGTGGTGGCCCGAGGACGAAAAACCTGGCGCCAATCCCGTGGCCGGATCGAAGCTTCCATGGACAGGTGATTACCTCGATGGTTTCCACAACAAGATCAGCATGATCGCGTATGCAAATCCCGAGGCCAAACGCAAGAACATCACCGCTTGGGAAAGAAAAGAAAAAACCAACAGCGCTGATTTCGCTGGTCGCGGCGATGGCTACGGTCTGATTCGTTTCAGAAAATCCACCAACGAAGTCACCTTTGAATGCTGGCCCCGCTTCGCCGATCTCACCAAGCCCAACGCCAAACAGTACGCCGGTTGGCCGATTACTGTGAAACCTTGATACCTTGATACGTTAGCATCAAGAATCTAACTAATCAGTCCGATCGGTCATTAAATATGCTGTAATTCGCCATTTCATTTTTCTTTGGGGATAAAACCCCAAAGGATTTTGTGTACTAGATTATTTGACAAAAATACACTGTCGTCCCCGTATGTGAACCCCGTCATGCGCGCGCTTTTTTTCTTTCTCGCCTCGAGTATTGTTTCCTCTGCCTCAACGATTCCTCTGGAGGCTGCCAAGCTCGGTGAATCATGGACCCTGCCCGGAGGCATGAAGTGCGCGATCATTCCGGCAGGAAAACAATGGGATATTCCAGTAACTGTGCCCGCGTTAACGGAGCGCGAATTGTCCGTGCCGGGCGATTGGAGGGCGATCGTCTCGATCGATGCCCACGGCAGCCTCAACGGTACGCGCAGCACCTTGAGCGTGGAAGCCATCGAGGCCAAAACGGGCGAGGCCTTTTGTGCATCGATCAGCCCCATCCAAGGAACACCCGCGCGTGCGGCGATCAGTCTCGATTTTTCCTCTTCTCAAGGCGGAGAAGCAGGTGTTAGAAATGCCTTTGATGGCAAGCCAGAAACAACGTGGCATTCATCATGGGATCAAAAAATCCATCCTGCTCCTCATCACATCGGCATTGCCTTCGGTTCACCACAACTCGTGAGTGGCATCCATTACGTGCCACGCATCGAGGGCTATAATGGCCGGGCTCGCGAGTATCGCATTGAGGTATCATCTCAAGGGAAATGGGAAACGGTCGCCACAGGCCCAGCTGAAGGAATCAAAACCTCCGACGTGCGCGATATTGATTTCCCCGCGCCGCGGGCGATCGATGGCTATCGCATCGTGATCACCAAAGACGACGGCGATGGTTTTGGCTCGGTCGGTGAATTGACTCCCAAGGGCATGAAACTGGAATTCAAAGAAGAATCCACGCCGCTGCCCGCATCGCGTGCATGGCTCGAAATCCCAACGGAGCAACTCAATTTCCTCACCGGAAAAACCTTTCTCCTACGCCTCAAAAATCAGGGCAGCGCCGATGTCGTAGTCGCAGTTCCCGAAATAGCGCGCGTTCATTCAGCGCCTAACGGAAAACTTTTTGGCCGCTCCAATGGTGGCACAGGTCCCGATCAACTCGGCTGCGGATTGTTAGGTTTTAATGCCATGACTGAAGACCTGCAACGCGTGCTGACTGTCATGAATTTGATTCCCGGTGGTGCCGCAGAAAAAGCCGGGCTCAAGCCCGGCGATGCCATCGTTGCGGTGTCAGGAAAACCATTGCCCGTCAATGATCTCAGCCCTGGATGGAATTGGTTCCGCGTGAGCCATGAAGCCTTTATCGGACGCGCCACCGAGGCCGCCTTGCGCGACAGAAAAGACACTCTTGTGCTCACCGTCATGCGCGAAGGAAAAGCGCAGGATCTAGCGATTCCCTTGGCACGTGACCAATCGTTCACCAACCTTGATCCCGCATCAGACCCGCAAGCGGCAGAATTGTTAGACGATATGATTTCATTTCTCGAAAAAACGCAGCGCGAAGATGGCTCGTGGTCAGGCGACATCATCCGCACCACCTTTTCCGCACTGGCCTTGATGGCAACCGAGAAACCCGCACATCTCAAACGCGCTCGTCGCGCAGTCGATTGGTCATTGGCAAAATATCCGAAACCGGAAAATTATGGCAATTTGGGCTTCTGGTCTGGTGGTTACGCCTGCACACTCTATGCCGAATGGTTTTTGCGCACAGGCGACAAACGTGTCATTGCACCGATGGAAGAACTGCGCGATTGGGCCGTGGCAGGTCAACACAATAGCAAATGGGATGTGCCCGCTCTGGGACATGGCACCGATGGATTGCCCTATGATCAAAAAGCCCTGATTGCACCCGCCGCACACTTACTTGTCTCCGAGGCACTGGCCAAGCGCTGCGGCGTGAAATCGGGCATCTGGGAGTTACTGACGCCCTACATCGTCATGACCTGGAGCGATCCCAAAGAAGATGGACACGGCGCGATGGGCTACAATCCATCCTACAAAGATACCGAAGAATTCTGGAGCCGCAGCGGACTCTGCTCGATCGCCTGCCACCTCCGCGGCGAGCGCCCCGACATGCGCGATGCCATGACCCGCTTCATGGTCGGACATCACCCATGGCTACGCAACAGCCATGCCTACGGTGAACCGGGCGGCTCCTTGGGTTTCCTCGGCCTCAACCTCGCGCATCCCGCAGGCTTCGATGAAGTATTTCCCCAATACGCCTGGTGGTTCTCCCTGGCCTGGGAACCCGGCTACGGCCTGCGCTTTACCACACCGCACATGGGCGCGCCATACATGGGTGAAGACGACCTCATCAACGCAACCTACGCTCTCGTGCTTCAAGCCAAAAAACGCAACCTTCACCTCACGGGCAAGCGCTGAGGTTTTTCGGTCTTATCTCCCACCGCTGAGGCCGGAGATGGTTTGGAAGATGGAGGTGAAGATGAGATACATCATGCTGCCGATCAGGCCGGCCATGATCACCAGGATGACGGGAGTGACGAGGGCCATGAGTCGTTGCATGTCTTTGGACATCTCGCGGTCGTAGCGCTCAGCGGCGCGGCGCAGGGAGGTATCGATTTTGCCCGTTTGCTCGCCCACAGCAATCATGTCGATGAGCAAGGGCGGAAAGGCGCCGACGCGGGTGAGGGCTTTGGTGAAAGATCGACCATCACCAACTTGGGCGATGACGGTATCGAGGTTCTTGCGCATTACCAGATTGCCTGTGGCATCGCGGGAGAGTTCGAGCGAGCGCAGCAGCGGCAGGCCATTGCCGACGAGGTTGGCCATGGTTTCGAGAAATTGAACGTAGAATCGGCTGGAGATGAGTTTGCCAAAGAGCGGCATGCGAAGCTTCATGCCATCCCAAGCGAAGCGGTTCTCGGGGTTGTCTTTCCATGCTTTGAAAAAGATTGCGCCTGCAACGAGGACGAGGCTGATGACATGCCACCATTGCTTGAGGAAATCGGATCCGCTGATCATGATTTGCGCACCGAGAGGGACCTTGGCACCGGGGGTGCTCTGAATGAGTGAAGTGAGCTGGGGAATGAGCGTGGTGACGAGCAGGATCGAGACGCCGATGCAGGAAAGAACGAGGAAAGCGGGGTAGATGAGAGCGAGAATGAACTTGGATTGCAGTTCTTGGATGGTCTTAAGGTAGTGCGCTTGGCGACGGAGGATGGTATCGAGCGCGCCGGAAGCTTCACCTGCGGCGGCGAGGCTGCAGTAAAGTTGGTCAAAGCCGGCGCTAGTACGGCGGAGGGCATTGGAGAAATTCATTCCATCGCGCACGTCTTGTCGCAGGCGGGTGGCGATTGCTTTGAGGTTGCCAAGTTCTTGGCGATTTTCCATGGCGAGCAAGGCGGGCTCGAGTTGGAGGCCACCGCCTAGCATGTCGGAGAGTTCTTCGGTGAACATCACCACCTCGGCGCGCTTCATTTTCAGCAAGCCTTCGGTTTTTTCTGCGGGCTTTGCCTTTTCTGCGGGACTGCTGCCTGAGCTTCGGGCGACAGCTTTTGCCGCGGGCTTGGACGCAGGCTTTGCCTTGTTTTGCTTGGCAGAGACGGCATTGACGGCGCTGGCTTCTTTGATTGAAACCGGCTGCAGGCCTTTTTTGTCGAGCAAACGCAGAGCCTCGGTGCGATCAATGGCATCGATGTCGCCGGTGCTGACGCTGCCTTTGCTATTGAGCGCTTTGTAGGTGAAAACGGGCATTGGAGTCGGAATGTCTAAAGGTCGGAAAGTCGGAAAATCAGGACGGAGATTAGTCGTCTTGGATGTCGGTGGAGGTGACGGCGATAATTTCCTCGATGGTGGTAAGGCCTTGCATGACCTTGTGCCATCCGTAATAACGCATCGGCAGGTAGCCATCTTTGAGCGCCTGAGCGCGGATCTCGGCTGCAGGGGCACGGTGGGTGACCATTTCTTGGATGGCGGGGGTGATGATGGCGGCCTCGTAGATGGCGAGTCGACCCGAGTAGCCAGTATTGCGGCAACGGTCGCAGCCTTTGGGGGTGTAGGCTTGGCCGGGAATGTCTTGCGGGATGCCGAATTCATCGCGCTGTTGGGCCGTGAGCTCGCGCGGCACTTTGCAATGCGGGCAGAGGCGGCGAACGAGGCGTTGGGCGAGGAAGGCGCGGACAGCGGCGGCGACGAGGAAGGGTTCGACGCCCATGTCGATGAGACGGCTGAGGCCACCGAGGGCATCATTGGTGTGGAGAGTCGAGAAAACCAAGTGACCGGTAAGCGAAGCGCGGATGGCGATCTCAGCGGTTTCCAGGTCGCGAATTTCCCCGATCATGACGATGTTGGGGTCGGCACGGAGGATCGAGCGCAGGGCGGTGGCGAAGGTCAGGCCGATCTCGGATTTCACAGCGATCTGCATCACTCCTGGGAGCTTGTTTTCCACGGGGTCTTCCACCGTGACGATGCGTCGATCGGGGTGGTTGACCTCGGTGAGGAAGCTGTAAAGGCTGGTGGACTTACCGGAACCGGTGGGACCGGTGATCAAAATGATGCCGTTGGAAATATTCAGCAGCGCCTCGATCCGCTTGCGCACAAAAGGCTCCATGCCGAGTTTATCAAGACTGAATTTTTCTTGGTTGAGCAAACGCAGGGAAACGCTTTCGCCCTCAACGGTGGGGACGGTAGCGACGCGGACGTCGATTGTCTGACCCTCGAACTGAAGGTTGATACGGCCGTCTTGCGGCATACGGCGCTCAGCGATGTCGAGGCGCGACATGATCTTGAGACGCGCGATTACCGAGCTTTGCAGGGCCTTGATGTTTTCCGGCACGGTGACCTCGACGAGTTTGCCGTCGATGCGGTAACGAATGCGTAGGTTGGTGCTAAGCGGCTCGACGTGGATGTCGGTGGCGTGCTGGTCGAGAGCTTCGCGAATGATCTGGTTAACGAATTTGACCACGCTGGCTTCTTCATCGTCGTCTTTGTCGATGACGTTGGCTTCATCGTGGGATTCGAGGCGCTCGTAGTCGAGATCGCGGCCTTCGAGAATTTGCTCGAACGTATCAGCACCCACGCCGTAGAGGCGGCGCAGGGATTCGTGGATGCGGCGGCGTGAGGCCATGCACCAATCGATGGGCAGATTCAGTTCTTGCGCTGCGGCTTGGCGGGCGACTAGATTGAAGGGGTCGAAGGTCGCGAGGGTGAGACGTTTTTTGTCGCCTTCCTCAGTGATGGCGATAGGCAAAAGGCGATGGCGCAGCGCAATGCGGGGACCACAGAGTTCGCGGAGCGGTAATGGATGCTCGACGGCAGGAATGCTTTCCAGCCATGTCATGCCGATGTCATGAGCGAGCTCACGCAGGTATTTTTCCTCATCGACGATGTTGGCATCGAGGATGTCATCCAAGGGAGATCGTTGGCGAAGCGAGGAGGCCTCGATCACTTTTCCCAAGTTTGCAAGATCATCGCAGCCAGTGCGGCGTGCGGGGGCTATCAGTAATTCCATCATGGTGACAAGACTCTTGTCTTACAAAAACCGCCACTTGGCAAACTTGTCTTGGAAAAATGTTTTTTCGGATGGCATTTCGTGGAGAGGGC
>Ga0209444_10000237_pt1 | contig 30093 bp, 20 predicted proteins | sample LauGreFaBDMM15DN_2_FD_188215 | JGI IMG/M metagenome (GOLD analysis project Ga0209444, IMG submission 188215) | Freshwater lake microbial communities from Lake Michigan, USA - Fa13.BD.MM15.DN (SPAdes) (version 2) | ecosystem: Environmental > Aquatic > Freshwater > Lake | place: Lake Michigan... | reverse complement strand
CCGCCGCAAGATCATAAGCAAATTCATTTTCTAACAAAAACCGGATAGCATCTGGCACCTCGCTCAGCAAGCGCACCTTTTCCTTCACCATTTTTGCCAATGTAGAAAAATCATCACCCACCGACAATCCCGCCTTAGCAACCACTACCGCTGCCGCCTTAGCAAAATCCTCATCTCTCATCCGCAACAAATGCTGCTGGTTCATCCAAGCACATTTCTCCACGTCAAATCGAGCCGGAGCACGATTCACTGCTTCTAACGAAAAACGCTGCGTCAGATCTTCTAGCGTAAAAATTTCCTCCTCCGTCTTTGGTGACCACCCTAACAACGCGAGAAAATTTACCAAAGCCGGTGCCACAAAACCCTGCCGTGGATAATCGTCCACAGCCGCGCCCTGATCACGCTTCGACATCTTCGAACCATTCGGGTTCTGAATTAACGGAATGTGCGCATACTTTGGCGCCACCGCTCCCAGCGCCTGAATCAGTTGCAAATGCTTCGGCGTATTCATCAAGTGATCCTCGCCACGAATGACATGCGTGATCTTCATTTCCAAATCATCCACCACATTAACAAAGTGAAATACATACGAGCCATCGGAACGCCGAATCACCATGTCTGGGGTATTCGATTCATCCCGATAATCAATCGTCACCTCACCGCAGACCAGGTCATGCATCGTGATCGGCTTGCGCTCGAAACGAAAACGCCATGCGCCCTCGCTCTCATAAACACGATCCGCATCGACCAATTTCTGAAAATGCCGATCATAGATATCCTTGCGTTCGCTTTGAAAATACGGACCATATGGGCCACCAATACCTGGGCCTTCATCCCAGTCGAGTCCCAGCCAATTCATTCCATCAAAAATCGCCTGCTTCGCTTCATCCGTATTCCGCGCCTCATCGGTATCCTCTACCCGCAACACAAATTGCCCGCCGTGTTTGCGCGCGAACAACCAGCAAAACAACGCCGTGCGTGCGCCACCCACGTGCAAGTAGCCCGTGGGCGAAGGAGCAAATCGAGTCCGTACAGTCATGTCCATGCCGCAACCTAGAAGAAAACCATTCCCCGACACAAGCGGATAATCAACGAGCAAACGCATTAAATACATTACAAACCCTGAAGTCGAACAATGGCACTTCGCTACGGATTTTTTGGATCTGTCAATCGAATATGGCAATGCACCGATTTACCAGGCAAAGACCTTCATGCATTTGCCCTTCTGATCATCAAATAAATCATAACGCCCATATAACCACTGCTACGCTGACAGGAAAATGATCGCAATATCAAACATAATCGAGCCTTATACTAGCATTATAGCCACCTGATCTTTAAGCAAATGAGGGACTACTCTTTATTCCGATTATCAGTGGTTGCACCCATCGTGTTGTCGGGAGTTGCTGTCATCTATTCGATTCTCGAACAGGGATCATTCTCACAAGGCTGGCAGGACATTCATTCATGCAATACCGATGAAGGATTTTATCCCGTCGATCCTAGCACGGCACCGCTGTGGACATATTTCATTATCGGAGTTCTGGAACTGGCCGCTGTGGTAGCGGTTGTCAATCAGGTGCTTTTTTTTACTGGATGCATTCCTAACGATCTAATTAGCGACTTCGTTTGGCAGCTCTTCCGTTTGGTTTTTGGGGATTGTATCGCGGATTCGGCGTAGGAAATTTTGCGTCGACAGATTTTTGCCAAGCACTGAGATCTTGAAACATCGCAGCCACGCGTTCGGGATGTTCTGCTCCGAGATCTTTGGTTTCACCGATGTCGTTTCGCACATCAAACAATTCCTTGCGATCGTCTTCGAACCAATGAATCAATTTCCAGGCACCCTTACGCACGGCAGCGGCAGGCGCACCGCCCTGATTGCCGTAGTGTGGGTAGTGCCAGTATAGCGATCGCTCAGGAAGTTTTTCACCTTTCAATAAAGGCAACAAGTTAACGCCGTCGGCATGGGGCAAAGTGGTCTGCGTTTTCCCCGTGGCTTGGATGAGTGTCGGAAAAAAGTCCATGCTGATGACGGGTGTGTCGATACTCGCGCCCACCTTGGTAACCCCGGGCCAGCGGATGAGTAGTGGCACGCGAATCCCGCCATCATACATCCAGCCTTTTCCTCCACGAAGCGGCAGATTGCTCGTAGGCCAGCCTTCACTCGTAGAAAGTCCACCGTTATCGCTAGTAAAAATAACGATAGTGTTTTTTGTTAGATTCAATGCTTCCAGCTTGGCAAGTACTTTGCCGACCGCAAGATCCATGGCCTCAACCATGGCAGCGTAGATCACATGGTCCTGCGTAAGTCGGACATCTCGCTCACCCTCACGCCCCCAACGATCGATGAGCCCGAGACGTTTATGCTTTTTCTCGTATTTTTTCTTGAGATCCTCACGAGCCATCAGCGGTGTGTGTACATCATAGAAAGAGTAACAGGCGAAGAAGGGACGATCTTTGTTATTCTCGATGAAGTGTATGGTCTCCATGGCGAGACGATCCGTAAGATGCTCACCATCGGGACCATTCGTGAGGCGTGGATTTTCATAAGGAGAAAAATACATCTTACCACCATAGGGGCCGCCTTTATCGACGCCACCTTTGTTGTGATCAAATCCATGGTGCTCGGGCCAAAATTCTTCAGGACCTAAATGCCATTTACCTGCAAAGAATGTCGCGTAGCCTCTTTCGCGTAATGCCGTGGCGATGGTCTCGTTTTCTAACAACAAACGATCGACATAAGTTGCCGGTAGCAACACGGTATTACGATTCCATTCTTTTGGTTGCATCGGCGCGCCGATGTAGTCGGTGAGGCCACAACGCTGTGGCCACTGGCCTGTAAACAAAGCCGCACGACTCGGTGAACACACGGGACAGGCCGAGTAAGCATCGTTGAACTTCGCGCCCGAGCGCGCCAAAGCATCAAGGTGCGGCGTTTCATGAAACGTGCTACCGTAGCACTGCAGATCGCGTTGGCCGAGGTCATCAACAACAAACAATACGATGTTCGGCTGCTCCGCGTGGCAGATTGCGAGCATGGATAAAAGCAGTAACGCAGACTTCATGGACAAGCCTTTACCTGAAAATGATTCTTCGGGCGAGCGATTTCATTCACGGTTCTTTTGTTGAAAATTCATCGCGGTAAAGCTACTTACTGCAATAAAGCATTACGTGTCTGCGTGCAGAGTTGTTTGGTATCAGTCGCTTGATCAGTCTTGAAGATTCCTTTCACGCAGAGTCGGAAGGTTTTATGCCGCATCAAAAGAAACAACCAACCCATCGCAAAGGTGCGCACCCAGGCATGAAGGCTGAGGATGCGAGCGATGATTGGCCGATGCTGTTGCTGAATTTGCAGACAAACAATCGGAGTTGCACAGCGCATAGCGAGCGCAAAGACCGATTCTTTCCACGGTTGTTCGATGGGTATTGCATGTGGATCATGAGATACGGCAATCGTACCGGCAGGGAAAACTGCGAGAATCCCGCCGTGGCGTAAATGCGCCATCGCCTTGCGCAATGATTGTGCATTTGAATTTGATACATTTTCACCCTTATAGAGACGTAAAGGAATTACGATATCGCGAAGAGAAGGAATTTCCGTTAGTGCTTCGGTCGTAAGAATGCGAACATCACTGCGCTGCGTGGTAAGCCATGCAGCGAGCACGATGCCATCCATCGGGCCAGTAGGGTGATTGGCTACGACTAATGCGGAGCCTTCTTTTGGCAAGCTTCCTTCGCTCACCAGTGTGACATTGCTGTGTGTGAGAATTTCCTGGAAGCGATTTTTTTTTCCGTCCCATGTCGCATCGGCCTTGGCGAGAATATCCGCACTGGAATGCAACCCCGTGAGACGATGAACGCCCGCGCGCAAAAGATTTTTCCACCAATGATCGCCTGATAGGACTGGTAACGCCGTGCAGACGTCAGGAATGTAATCCACGGTGCGCGGTAGATTCATGCGCAGCAAAGTTGTTTATTCTGACTATGTGCATGAATTCGTGACCAGCCATCAGCACCAAAGTATCGTTTGATTGTTTGCTCGGGAGCATCTAACAAATCCACAACGATCAACACATCGAGCGCGTTGGCAAAATTTTCATCCACATTGAAACTCAGTACGCGAGCATTGAGTTTGAGATAGTGCTTGAGAAGAATGGGAACGCCTTTTTGATTTTGTTCAATATCCGAAATCACAGCGGTTACATGATTCACATTGCTGCACTCGCGAAGTCTGCGTTCATGCAGTACTGAAAGGTTGGAAACAAAAGGCATGCGCGGTTGCACGAGTGCAGACCAATCGTCGTGCATTTTTTCTTGTCGAAGAAATTCCACCATCAAACTACGTGATAGATGAGAATAGTCATTACTAATACTCACTGGTCCAAACAGCAGGTGATGCTGGGGATTGCGCGCGACAAAGGTGCCGATGCCTTTCCATAACAGGGATAGCACAAAAGGATGTCCTTGATAGGCGGGCGTCACGAATGATCGGCCGAGTTCGATACCGCTGTGCAATTGTGTAAGAAGCTCGGGGGAAAATCCAAAGAGTGTGGAAGTATAGAGTCCGCGTGAGCCAAGAGCGGCGAGCAGTTGACTTACAACACCCAATCGATAACCTCCGACGATTTTTCCTTGTTCGCGATCCCACAGAAAGAGATGCAAATAAAACTCATCGTATTCATCAAGATCGACCGCCAATCCTGTGCCCTCGCCTACTGCGCGGAACGTGATTTCGCGTTGGATGCCAATTTCACGCAATACCTGCGGAATCAAATGTGCGTGGCATAGATAAACCTGCAAGGAATGATGCTCGTGCAGCAATGTGGACGCGGGCAGCGAAGCGATTTCAACTTCTAAAAATTCACGAGAAACCGTGGATGCGATGGGCGATGCTTCATTCATAATGATTTGATGGTTTTCAGATCAAGGTAGTCGTTTGATCGTAGAGATGCCGCGAGATCACGCGATAGAATTGTCGTGACGAATTCGTAAAAAAAGCCCCCGCACCACAAAGTGATACGAGGGCAGCAATTGCATGTGAGCAAAGTTATTCGGGGAGAATCACGCGATAGAATTCTTTTGATTCGATTTTAGGAAACGTGAGTTGCAGCGATCCAGCAGGCGCCCATTGATCGAGGCTTGTCGATTTTTCCACGGGCAAGGTAAGTGATACGTTTGCACCACTAGCTTGAACCAAGAGATTTCCGGTGCCACGCAATTCTTGGATGCTGGTTGCGGTATAGAGATTGTAAGCGCTGGGGTTCGCGGTCACATCCGTTTGACCTGCAGTTCTGGTGCCGGTTACTGCAGCACTGAGTGCGCTGTTGCTAAGAATCAAACTGGGGCTTTGGCCAATCGCCAGCATGCCAGAAGAAAAGCGATTCAACGTGAGCGACTGCTCGGCCGTGAAGGGCAGAACTACATCGGTACGGGCGTTGGTGCGCTGGATTCTCAAATCTTGTGCAAGGCTTGTATCAGCAGCGGTGTATGCTTTATCGGCTGTCGGGTGTTTTGCTGTAAGATACTGCGCAAGCACTGCTTGCTCTCCGATGGGATTGGCAGGTAGATTGGCAGTGGAAGTAAATGATGTTGATTCATCGAGAACGGGACCGAGAGTGTTATTGTCCAGCAGATATTGGAAGTTTTCACCGTTGACCTTCATCGGATAGCCATCACCATTATCAGCAAGGAAATTCAGCGTGACCATGCGGATTGTAGACGGTGCGTTCGATACGAATGCACCGTTTTGATAGATCGCGGCAGCGGGCAGTCCGTCTGCACCGATCAATGAAATGCTCAGAATTCTTTGATTTGCTGTCGCCGTAGGATCCCAAGCAAATGCTACGCCTCCAACTTGAGGGAAACGACCTTGGTTCGGATACGAAGCCACTCCGTGTTCGAGAATGGCTTTTAATCCAACGGGATTGGTGACGAAGGTAATCAGCTTGTTGTTGAATCGCAGAGCATTTTCAATGTCGAGCAGCGAGACGCCGCCAACAGGTTTGTTGACGGAAGGATTGGCTGGGGGTGGGAGCTTTGTGGCGCTTCCACCATCGCTTGAAACAGCACCGATTTGTGCGCGAATACCGCCGCCATTTTTGAGTGATACGATCGGCTCCGTACCGCCGATGATTTTTCTCAAACCTGCTGTATTTGCATCTGCGGTGATGTTACCAAGGTTGGTTTCTTCGCTGCGGACGAATGCACGTTCACCTTCGAGATAGACATTGGTGATGCCGTAAACGGTACCGTCTTTGGTGTTGATCACACCTTGCACAGCATCAGTAATCGACTTGACTGCGGCTCCTTTCGTGCCGGAGGCAAATGCGGTAGTTGCTAGGTTAATGGCAGGAACGCCCCATGCCGCAGCTACATTATCGGTGGTGCTTGCGTATGCACCATTGACTGGAACTCTTGACGCAAGATTCGGTGTGATGATATTTCCTGCTGCATCAAAATCGACAACCAAACGACCCAAGTAGGTGAACTCGTTGTCAGTGTTTACGATGACTGTTTTCTTGCCATCAACAGCAGTGACTTGAATCGGATAAGTATCCGCAAAGGTAGCACTGTGGCCAGCGTATGCGATGGCTGTATCGTCGGCATCGCCGAGTCTGGTGTTCGATCCGGCAGCAAGAATAATGTCAACACCTTGCAGTTTCGTCGCGAGGCTTTGCTCATTGGCGATTTGTTGCAAATGCGCCATCAAGACGATCTTGTTCACACCTTCAGCAATCAACTCGTTGACGTAAGGCTGGATTTGTGAGGCAAGTAGAACCATATTATCGACTTCACCATTGGCACCAAGGCCTGTGGGGAAGCCTTTGACTTCAGTACCACTTGGTGAAGAAATGGATTCGATCAATTGTGTCGTCACGCCGACCAAACCGATTTTTTGCCCACCTTTGGTGATGACTGCGGTAGGGACCAACTTGGTTTTGTTTGCCGATGTTTCGGGAATGTTGGTTGTTGTGCCATCAAGAACAACATCCACGTAGCGGCCTAAGGCGGCGGAGTCTCCGGAGTAATCGAGGTTCAAGGAAATGTGCGGAAACTGTGCTCCAACCCATAAACCATCATTTTTGATGGCATCGATGAAAACTGCTGTGCCAAGATCCCATTCATGATTGCCGATCGCCGAAGCCTCAACGCCAATCGCATTATGGATGGCAATGTCTGGACGGGCGAAAGCCGTTTTTCCAACCAAAGAAACGTTGTTCAGTGCTGGGTCTGTGCCCGCATTCAAGAAGGGGCTTGGGATGAAATTGTCACCACCTGCAAGGATCAGTGTGTTGGCAAAATCATCATCAAAAGCATCAACCAGAGCCGCGAGATTCGGCGCTGTCTGGGAGGCGAGCAAACCTGCTTCGGCATCCGCGAGATGGAGCAGTTGCAAGGTGTAGTCAGCTTCTTTCACTTCGTATGTTGTGAAAGTATTGCTCGTTTCATTCGTCACCAGAAGCAACGCGGTGCCAGTAGGCGAGTTTGCTGCGGAGACAAACACACTGCTCTCGGGATTGCGGTCGGTGCTGTTGCTGGCAAAGCCGGCAATTTCAACTTGTGTCGGATTGGTGATGTCTGCTGCGATCACACTACGCGCGCGCTCAAGGCAGATGAATGCATAGGTGCGACCATTGATCGAACCAATGGTAACTCCTTCGGGCTCGCAGCCTTTATTGTCACTGCGTGCATCGTCGAACGAAGGTGTGCCCAAGCCCATGACGGCACGATCTAGCAAATCTCCGCTATCATAGACCATCGCACCACTGCTATTGAGGATGGAAAACGAGCGTCCACCATAACTAAGAATTTCGTCGATATCGCCATCGCTGTCGGTATCACCGTTCATGCCGGTAGCGCCACAGATGACCAAACGGCCAAGGCGTGCGTTCGTTTTAAGCGCTACTTCATTGGGGAAAATCGTATCGTCGAGATTCACTGCTCCGACTGTCGTAGTTTCGGCTGAGCTGAGAAAATCATTGCGGTCATCACCTTCGTTCGCGATGACGTAATAGGTCTGCCCTGCACTTTCGAAAGATGCGATAGCATCAGGCATATACATCCCTTTGACAGGATTTCCTTTGCGCAACAGTGGTGCAATGCCCGTACCTGCGGCATTATCCCGATCACTGAAATCCGCGAACAAGGTGCTGAAATCTTTATGACCGAGTGGCACAATCGCGGTGAAAGTTGCGGTAGCGATATCAAGCAAAGCAACAGAATTCGCCTCTTGCAGGGTGACCATCGCCTTGGTTCCATCGGCTGATAGGCTGAGATATTCTGGTTCGAGATCTTCGCTCGCCGTCGCGCCGGGGACAAGTCTCACTCCGGCAGTGCGCAGTGTTGTTTCCTGACCATTGTAGGAGGTAAAATCGACCGTGTTCACCGTAGCCGAAGCGACTCCCGAGGAAAGATCAATGATGCTAACAGATCCATTGGCTTGTGTAGTACCTGGATCAAATTCTCCTTCGTTCGCGGTGAGCACCTTGGTGCCGTCAGGACTGAAGGTGAGATGGTCAGGCAATGAACCCACGACTACGGAGCCGAGCAAGGAATAATCGACTGCGCTCAAGAATACCACTTTACCAGGGTTGATCTTAAGGGCATCCGGCAGAGCGATTGCGATGACCGATCCATGAACCGCAACGCTGGTGATATCTGTCGTAGCGAAACTGTAAGGTGCAGTTGTGAGGTCAAGATTGGTGATCAATGCAGGAGCTGAGGGATTGCTCAGATTGATCACTTGCAAGCCCAGTGACGATGTGACGTAGGCACGGTCGTGAACGGGATCGAACGCAGAAATTTCTGCGCCGGCAAGACTGAGTGAGCTCTTCATTTGAAAGTCGAGCGGAGCCGCATGCAGTGGCATGAGTGCTGCTGCTAGGAACAGCAGAGAACGGATGTTTTTGTTAGTAATTTTCATAATGTTTTGCCAGAGGCAATGCATTGATGAAGTGAACTGCGACAATCAGCGACAATACGCTTGTGGCAAAAAAGACAGTGACGGAATTGCTACCTACGCGAACTCTCGTCCGAGCATTATCCGCGTATTTTACTTCACCCCGACTTTGAATGACGTCCAGCACGTCATAACATTTTTTTGATTTATGATCATAGACGATGCCACTCTGCCTAACCAAGATTCATTTCCCGATCTTGTCAACTCAATGAACCTCTCGCTCACGGCGATGGTATCAGACCAATTCATTCGCATTACTTTGTACCGACATGAGTTGATGGAAAGCATGCTCGGCGCTGAAGAATGTTTTGACGATAGGGAAACGGAGTATGCATTTGGTTGAGTAAATCAGCTCAATACAAAAAACACCGTAGGGGATACCTGCGGTGTTTTGCTACTACGAAGATATGCTTCAAAAATTATTTTATGCGGATGAACCCTGTGCTTTGCACAACGTTTTGTCCAGCAGGGGAGAGCACGAAGTTCATGAATGCTTGAGCTTCTGCTGTCGGCTTGTCTGGCATGTAAAGATAGCATTCACGAGCATACTCATATTTCCGTTCGTTAGAGGCAATCGGTTGCACACCGTTGATGTTGACAGCTTTGACGCCGCGTGTTGTCGCATAGGCAAGACCGACATATCCAATGCCGCCTTTGTTCTTAGCAACTTCCTGAGCGATTTGCTCATTGCCTGCCATCTTCAGAGAGCTGGTAGGATAATCACGACCACCCATGGCGAGTTTCTGCCAATCCTTGTATGTGCCGGAAGACGTATTGCGGGTATAGATTGAGATTGGTCCAGGAGTGCCACCGATTTCTGACCAATCTTTGATTTGACCTGTGAAGATCTTTGCTACTTGAGCTTTGGTAAGATTGGACACGGGTGAGTTTTTGTTGACGATTACGCAAAGCATATCGTGGCAGATTGGATACTCCTTGATATAGATTCCTTTCGTTTTGCAAAAGGTGCGCTCTTCATCTTTCACCTTGCGGGAAGACATGCCAATTTGCGCAGTCTTGTTCGCAAGAGCTGGAAATGCTGTGGTCGAACCCTCTGCGGCGATCTCGAACTTTACGCCTTTGTTACCAGCGGCGCGGAATTTTTCCGCAAGTTGAGGAACAAGCTTAGCGCCGAGGGTATCGCTACCTTTGAGGCTGAGAGTTTGCGATGAAGCCATGGCTGTGAAGACAGCGCCGAGTAATAGTGTGGATATTAATTTCATAATGTTTGCTTTACTTACTATGTTTATAGTATTTGATAAATGATTGGATTGTTTTTCAGAATTATAATCGATTAGAAAGAGAAGCGCAAGCCCCCCATTGCCGTGTAGCCATCATAATCGCCGCCGCTGGTGTTACCTTCTAGAGTGGAGTATTCAATTCCACCCATGAGCTTGAGTTTATGGCCGTAGATGTAATAGCTCAGGCCAAGGTAGGTGGACATGTAGCTATCCCCTTTCTTGTCGCCCATGCTCGGTGCGAGACCTTCGTAGCGGCTTGGCAAGGTAAGATCGTTGGCGTCATCGCTGGTAGCGACTTGGAAACGTCCCACAAGTTGCACACCGTCATAAATATAATAGGAAGGAATGATTGTGAAACCCATCACATCAGATTGACTGCCTTGGCCATCAGCAAATAGTGCTTCCGTTACTAGACCAAAGCGGCCTTGGGAAATGTCGTTGGTGATAGCAAACGAGTCACTGAAGTTAGGGGATTTCAAACGTGTGGTTGAAGCTGTGCTGGTATGATTACCTTGGAAATTTGGCTCCGTGTTGTGCATATAGTGCACGCTGGCTACAGCACTATCAAGTCCGAGCGCAGTTGAGTAATCGTAGCCGACTTTGCCTAGGAAGATCAAGCCACCGTCACGGTCAGTGAACTCCTGATTTCGCTCATTACCATAGAAACCAGCTTCATACAGCCAATTTTCGCCGATTCCTTTTCCACTTGTCCAAACACCGGTAAGCTCACCGGGGAATAGCATGTTGGAAAGCATTCCACGCTCAATGGTGATGATTTCCTTGGAGGAAATTTCTTGTTCACGAGAGAATTTTACCTTAGTTTTACCAACCGAAAGGTTGAATGTGTCCGAGGGAGCATAGGTCAAATAGAGATCGTAAATACCGTGATACAGATCTGGTTGCAGATTTGGATCAATGTCGATTTGACCTTCCAATTTGTAGTTGTTTAACCACTTAGATTTGAATCCAAGACGTGCACGGCGAATATCGAGATCGTCACCCCACATGCTTTCGTCATTGCGCTGAGATGCATCAAAATGTCCGGTGTCAGCATGACCGTCGGCACCTTGAAGTTGCAAGCGTCCTTGAACAGCGAATTCTTGAAGAATCGGATTGTTATCATTCTTGTAGAGAGTGAATGCGGACCACATGCGGTCCATAGTCGTTTCGCCAGTTAATTTGCCTAGCAGTAGACCGGTCGCAGAACTAGTGGAAACGCTCTCCGTAGAGATATCGGTCATTGGTATTTCTTCGGCGTTTGCCCATGTCAAAAGGCCCAGGGCGATGGCGGTTTTTGCAATTTGTCTTCTCATGGTGTGTACTGATTGTTTGTGTGACGATTTCGTTTCATCGGGGCAACACGAAAATGTATAAACTGTCACTCAAGTGCCGCCCACAGATCATTTGTGACATTTTTGTCACATTGGTTCATTTGCCTAGCTGACTACTTAGACAGCAATGGTGTTTGTTTTATCGATTATATCCATCATCTTCAAGAGCCAGAGACAAGCGTTGCATGTATTCCCTGCGCGAAATTTCGATCGCACCAAGGGACAGAGTGTGATCATTCGCGACTTGGCAATCGCAAAGTGTTACTCCTTCTTCAACTAACGAATGAATCATTCCCGCAAAGGCCGCTTTGCTAGCATTGCTTACCAGCGAGAACATGCTCTCGCCAAAAAATGCATGATCGATGCGCACGCCGTAGAGTCCACCGACAAGAATACCATCTTGCCAAGCTTCATGAGAATCGGCGTATCCTGCATCGTGCAATGCGATGTAGGCTTGCTCCATTTCTGGCGTGATCCACGTGCCATCTTGTCCGTGGCGCGGCACATCACGACAATGTGCGATGACCTCGCGAAACGCTTGATTTTTCGTCAGGGTGAATTCTCCACAGCGCAGCGACTTGCGCACGCTGTGGCTGATGCGGATGTCTTGTGGGATCATGACACAGCGCGGATCAGGCGACCACCAGAGAATCGGTTGATCACCCGAATACCAGGGGAAAATTCCGCTGCGATAGGCGAGCAGCAGCCGATCCAACGAGAGATCACCACCGAGGCAAAGCAGGCCCTCGTCTGAGGCATGATGCACAGGTGGAAAAACCTTTGCAGCTGTGAGCCAGGGAATGATCGATTTGTGCCTCATATTTTACGAGTGGAAGAGCTGAGCCCGAAGCCACGAAGTTGCGCGCAGTGCTTTTCGGCCTCGCTCCGGCCTTCCACTTCTGCTACCGCTGAGCCTCTTTGGTGGGCTTCAATCATAATCTTGCAGGCCAGTTGCGCAGGGTGACTGAATACTATCCTGAGACTCAGCAAAACGTGTTCCATCTCGTTATGGTCATCGTTGTGAAGCAATACCTCCCACATCGACTCAATGTCCTGTGACGATATGACGTCGGGTAGTACTGGTGTGAGCGGCAGTGGCACGTTGGACATGATAGCAAATGTCCGGCATCTTGGCAATTCCCGAAGCGACTCACCTGCGGATGATCGTCCCAAAATGATCAAACATGCATCAGAAAGTGCTTGCGAGACTTTGGGAAAATGGGAATGTGCATTTCCGTGAGTGCGCCATCATGCCTCTGACGGAAAACCCCTTCTTTTTTCAATCACGATCAACACCGATGAAATCCTTTCTCACCTGTCTGCTGTTACTGACGCTCTCAGCGACACTCTATGCCGAAAAAAATCCATCCCCACCGAACATCGTTTTCATCATATCCGATGACCAAGGCGCGGGAGATTATGGATTCATGGGGCACCCTCACATCAAGACACCACAGATCGACAAGCTCGCCTCACAAAGCCTTGCCTTCCCACGCGGCTTTGTGCCGAGTAGTGTCTGTTGCCCCAGTCTGGCAACCATCATCACTGGCCTCTATCCGCACCAACACAAAGTAACGGCAAACGACCCACCGCTGCCACCAACAAATCAGCACGGCGATGAACGCGGTTCTAGCGCCAAACTCAGCGCGCAATGGAACGCCCTGCTCGATCCCGTGCCGACACTGCCGCGCATGCTTGCCGACAAAGGCTACCTCAGCTTTCAAACCGGCAAGTGGTGGCAGGGCCATTTCTCGCGCGGCGGATTCACTCATGGCATGACGCAAGGCACTCGCCACGGCGATCAAGGACTCACGATTGGCCGCGAAGGAATGAAGCCGATCTATGATTTCATCGCCGATGCGCGTCAGCAAAAAAAGCCCTTCTTCGTATGGTATGCGCCATTCCTGCCACACACACCGCACACACCCCCGGATCGCTTATTCAAAAAGTATGCAAATAAAACCAACTCCCCCCACATCGCTCGCTACTGGGCCATGTGCGAGTGGTTTGATGAAACCTGCGGCGAATTACTCGCTCATCTCGAAAGTCAAAAACTCGCCGAAAATACCATCGTCATCTACGTTGCCGACAATGGCTGGATTCAGTCGCCATCAGCCGCAAAATACGCGCCCAAAAACAAAACAACACCCTACGATGCTGGACATCGCACGCCCATTTTGATCCGTTGGCCGGCACGTGTCAAAGCAACGAAATCAGAAGCTTTGGCCTCATCGATCGACTTCGTGCCCACAGTCTTAGCGGCGCTCGATTTGCCGGTGCCAGCTGACCTCAAAGGAATCAACCTGCTCGATCACAAAGCGCTGCAAGCACGCCAACATGTCTACGGCGAGGATTTTACGATCCGCTCACAATCGCTCGATGATCCCGCCACCAATATACTGTGGCGCTGGGTCACCGATGGCCGCTGGCGTCTGGTTCTACCGCGGACTTTCGACACCGCAGGCGCGCTGAAAAAAATCCCGTCTGACAAGTATATCAGCCCCGATCTCATGATCACACTCAAGGCCGCACAGCCGATGCTTTTCGATTTGAAGACCGATCCAAAAGAAGAAAAAAACATCGCCCCTGCCCACCCCGAAATCATCAAAGATCTCCGAGCAAAACTCGATGCTCACTGGAATCCGCAGATTTCTAAACCGTAACTACGAGCCTAGTGAAAAAATGCAGGCTATTGAAAAAAAATCTTGCCTTGGCGGCGGCTTAAGATTAGTAGATTTGTTTAGCTAAATTAACCCAAAACTTTTTTAGCTAAATTAACCCTAATAACCCAAACAACCGACTTGAGTTCATATCGCGGCTACGTGCGACATGAGAAACTTGAGACATGTCAGCAATCATACCTATGAAACCTAAATATAAATCCGCGTCATCCCTGCGTACTGCCATCTTAGCTGTGCCCAGCTTTATTTTTTTCGCTAGCACAGCATCTCAGGCAGCTGATTACAACTACGGATCTGTGACAGAAAATTTCACATTTACCGCGACCGACCAAGCGCGGAAAATGGGCGGCGGCACGACCGCAGGTCTGGCCTTAGGCGACAACGGCTGGGGCGCCGTCTATGACCGTGGTGGCGATCGGGACGTCACCTACATGCACTTTAACCTTTCATCGATTGCAGGAGCCACGATCAATGACACAGTGAATCTCAGTTGGACCATCGAGGCCACTTATGGCGGAGCCATCAACGGCGGAATCGTCGGAAGCGCGACAAATGCGTGGAGTTACCCTGGGGGAAATACGGGTGGGATTACCACCATTAGCGGCGCAGATCCCAGCGGTAACTACTCCAATGGCCAGACGGCTACTGCTGTGATCGACAACACGACTTTCCAAGGATTTACGAACGATTTGAGTGCCTTCCATGGTCTTGCGATTACTGCTGGCGCTGGCTCCTCGGCGCATTTTTCTGGACCCGCTGTCCTTTCTGGTAACGCCACTACTGGTGTTATCACAGTGGCGGGTGCCACGGACTGGAGTGCCGCAGCTTGGAACAACGGCACCTCGACACTTGCTATCTCAGGGATAAGTGACGTCAGCGGCGGTTCGGTCGTGGTGCGCACAGGTGGCAATATATCAGTCACAGATTCCGCCACACTCAGTGCAGGTACTTTCACTGGTGGTATTGCTACTGCTGGCAGCCTCGCATTCGGGAGCTCCGCTAATCAGACCCTCAGCGGTGTCATCTCTGGCAGTGGTTCACTCGCCAAGAGCGGCGCTGGCACCTTGACGCTGTCCGCCGCGAACAGCTACAGCGGTGGCACGACCATATCGGCTGGCATTTTGAAAGCAGGAAGTAATTCGGCACTCGGCAGCAACGGCTCGGCCATTATCGTTAATAGCGGTGCTACGCTCGACATCAATGGTTCCGCTCTCCAAGGATACACGCAAAATATTCAGATCGCTGGCGCTGGCGCGGACAGTTCGCTCGGCGCACTCGTCAACACAGGAGGTAATAATCTCAACGCGATTCGTGGAATCACCCTGACGGGCAATGCCAGCATCGGCGGCGATGGCGGGCGCTGGGACATCGGACGATTGGACTTCAACACCGATCCAAACATTACCACAGATCACATTGACGGAGGTGGATTTGTCCTAACCAAGGTAGGGAGCAATACCGTCGGTTTTCTGACTGGCGCAACGAATCTTGCAGGTTTCATCTTGGATGGCGGCATGATTACCCCGCATGAAAACACCTCCCTTGGCACCGCCCCGATCACGATCAATGCGGGTATCTTCAATACTTGGGGAGGCCTCACATTGGCAAACACCTTTACGTTGAACGGCGGCACCATCCAGCAGATTGACAACTTCAACGACAACTACACTGGCGCATTTACCGTGAACTCTGCACTGGAGTTCTATGCCTACAACGGCAGTATCACCGTCAGCGGAGCTGTTTCAGGTGTTGGCGATCTCAATAAAACGGGTGGTGGCACTTTGCGGCTATCAGGTGACAATACACACACGGGCGATCTCACGATCAATGGTGGTCACGTCCGTTTTGGAAGCTCCACGAATTATGCAATCCGCGGTGATGTTGAGCTGATTAATCCAGGCTCGTTTCTTGTGATGGAGCAGCCCAATCAGTTCGGACCGAACGCAGATTTGCTCTTTAACTCAAGCGGTGCTCACAACGAATTCGCACTCTACGGCAACAATCAGACCATCGCCTCACTCGCTTCAACAAATCAGTATGCCGTAGTGCAGAACTCCCATGGCGGCTTCGGAGCGGCCAGCGCAAGCGGCATATTGACGGTCAACCAGAGCACTGATACAACATATTATGGCATCATCCGCGATAGTACGGGGCACGATGCCTATACTCTTGCGCTAGAAAAAAATGGAACTGGCAAACTCACACTGGATACAAATACCTCACATACGGGCGGCACCACGGTCAATGACGGCGTGCTCGAGATCACAGGTTCAAACTACGGAAATGGCCGACTGCGCGGAACGGTGACTGTGAACAGTGATGGCGAGCTCCGCTACACTGGCGGCGATGGCACGGGCTTAGGTTACAATAATGGAAATAAAATCGACGTCCTGAACATCAACGGTGGTCTTGTGGACTCGCAGCAAACCACGCATTTATGGAATGCTACCGTGAACATGACGGGCGGCGAATTGCGAGTGAACGGCGGAGTCACTAATCCAAGCGGCCCGCAAATCGAATGGGGTAGCTCCTCGGTGAACACCTTTGCTAGTGCTGACACCGCAACCATTTCTGGTCGCATCCGCATTCGCCCTGACTCCAGCCCGAACGTCACTTTTACTGTGGCTGATGGATCTGCTGCTACCGACCTGCTCGTGAGCGCCGCCATTACACAATCTGGTCAAAGCAGCGTGACCAAAGCTGGGCCTGGCACCATGAATCTCAGCGCCGAGAACTTTTACTCGGGCCATACCATAGTCCAAGAGGGTACACTAATCCTCGAACAAGCATCCCTCAAGGACACTGCCGACGTCGAACTCGTGACCACCAGCACAAGCCTGCAACTCGACTACGTAGGCACCGACGTCATCGACGAACTACTCATCGATGGCTTGCTCATGCCCAGTGGCACATGGGGACGCCTCGGCCATCCTACAGCTCAGCACACCTCCAGCCAGATCACTGGTGACGGGCTGCTGCATGTGGCCTACGGCACCTATACAGGCTGGGCCAGCAACAACGGTGCCACTGGTCAAGCCCCGGGCCAAGACCACGACAACGACGGCACGCCAAACGGCATCGAATACTTCATGGGCGAAACTGGCTCCTCGTTCACGATTATACCAGGCCTAGACGCGACTCACACCGTCAACTGGGTGAAAGATTCTGATTATAGCGGCACTTGGCAGGTTCAAACCTCTCCAGACCTCAACACGTGGACGAATGTGTCTGGCACGGACAACGGTAACTCAGTTTCCTACACCCTACCAACTGGTTTAGAAAAACAATTCCTCCGCCTGCTCGCAACGCCTACTCCCTAATCCAGAAAGAAGTCCGAAAATGGTGGATCGGAGCGTGGGTGAATCCCCACGATCCATCATAATCACGAAAACCCAGGCTACGACTCAACCTTGTTGGCATTCATTTGCTTGCTGCCGAAACGAAGCCCAGCGTCACTGGGAAAACTTTATGAAACAGATCCTCGCATTCCTCTTCACCTGCACTTTGCTGCACGCGCCTCTCCACGCTGAAGATCACGAGCAAGTCGGGCCATGGAATCTAACAGAATTGAAAAAAGCTCCTTCGATGCACTGGCTATCGCAGACGGGAGCAGTGCATGCGTTGCTCTACACGGGCGAAAATTATCTAAGCAAAAGCACCGAGGTGTTCGCCTATTATGCATCGCCCCTCACAATCGGTGAAGCGAAGCCCGGCACGAAGTTTCCTGGCGTGGTGCTGATTCATGGCGGCGGCGGCACGGCATTCGCGGAATGGGCGCATCTGTGGGCCAAGCGCGGCTATGCGGCGATCGCGATGGATTTATCCGGAAGTAAACCGAACGATCTCATCTTCGATGCAAAGGGAAATCCCGTCGCAGGCCAAGCCCACAATCCACAATCCCGCAAACGCCTGCCAAACGGCGGCCCCGATCAAGGGCATGGTGAAAAGTTCGATAGCATCGGCGGCGATGTCTCGGACGATTGGCCTTATCACGCGGCAGCGAGCGTCATCCGCGCGCATTCGTTGTTGCGCTCGTTCCCCGAAGTCGATGCCGATCACACCGCGGTGACTGGCATCAGTTGGGGCGGCTACACCACCAGCCTTGTTGCATCGCTCGATGATCGCTTCAAGGCAGCAGTGCCCGTCTATGGCTGCGGTTTTCTCCACGAAGGTGAGTCGGTGCAAAAGCCATCCATCGACAAGCTCGGCGACCGTCGTGAGGCGTGGGTTAAAGCCTACGATCCATCAAGCCTACTTCCGCGCTGTCGCGTGCCGATTCTTTGGGTCAATGGCACCAACGATGTGCATTACCCGCTCGATAGTTACCAGAAAAGCTTCGATGTGATTCCTGGCAAAAAACAATTACGCATCGAAGTAAAAATGCCCCACGGTCATCCACCCGGCTGGGCACCACACGAGATCGGACTTTTTATCGATTCTTTCTGCCACAATGGCAAAGCACTCGCCGTGCTGGGCAAGATCACGACCAAAGGCGAAGAAATTCAACTCAGTTTCGAGAGTGCCGTCGCCTTGAAATCCGCCGCATTGCATTTCACCACCGACAGCGGCCTGCGCTCGAATCGCGAGTGGAAAAACCTACCCGCCCAGATCAATAAAGGCATCGTCACCGTAGCCAAACCTCCCACCGAGGCGAACACCTGGTTCATTTCACTCACCGACGAACGCGGTGCCATGGTGACAAGCACTGTGCAATTTCAGCCATGAACAAAAACATGCATCTTGCTCATGAGCCCCATCACGACATAACCATTTTCAGCTAATAGTAGGCTGTGCTAACTGTTGGCTGGTCACTTATTCATCAGCAGCTGGTCATGCCTTACGGGGACGCTTACACTCCATTCCAGCGATTCTTCGGCAACGCCCGAGCGTAGTGGAAATATGCTGGGGTCAATGGTGTGCGCATTTTTATCAACCGAGCAAGAATGCGCACCATCTTTCAAAAGAAAAAATGCAGACACCCACTCCGGAAATGCACAGCACGGAGTGCATCTTAGCAATTCATGCTTGAATCGCTGATGACGCCTGATAGGTATTGTTTCTGATTTGAGAACGATCCTACATAGCTTACGACTTGCAGTATTGTCCTACTTCCTACACGGAGAATTAGTAGCAGAGGTGCCGGCTACATCCGTAGATGTCTTTGTGAACTGGGAGCAGACAGCGCGGCGGGAGCTCAATCTTACGTTACCAGCGGAAACGAAAGATTTGCGATTTTTGGTAAAGCCTCAGTCACTGTCCGTGCGCTACAGGCTCGAAGGTCTTGATGAAGATTGGACCCAACGAGTGGACACCTTTTTTTTCCGAGTGGTGTTTTTCAACCAAGATGGTGACCAGATTGAAATAGAACTTTTTCCGGCAAGTGGACGCAGCACAGGCTGGAGCGAAACGATTGAGGATTCCGATTTCACCCAACGGGTGGAAAAGGTTACCGTGCCACCTGACGCGGTAACCATGTCTCTGACGATGACCACCGCCGGCCCGTCGACGCTCATAGGGGTTTTTGCAACTAAGGATATAAGCGTCTCCTCAATGAGAAAATCCGGAACCCACCCCAAGGTTCTGATGTTCGACAGTGAATTCCCGAAAAACTCCAAGGCAGCGTGGATCAAGTCTGGCACTCATTCCTCAATGGCAAGCAAGCTGCTCATCAGCAATGATAAAGATTCATCTCCGATCTTTCTGATCATTGATAACGACATCAACGCCCATGCCGACTGGGTGACTCGGTTCCCGATTCCTCAAGACATCGCCGACAATGAAACCATGGAAATCAGTTGGAAAGAAGCTTACAGCACTGGATTGGGCGGCAACTTCAACGCGGTCTACGAACGCCTTCCTGCGGGAGAATACCGCTTTGTGGTGGAAGACCTTTCGTTGACGGGAGAACCTCTGCCAACAGGAACCGCCATTTCTTTGGTCGTGCCGAGGGTTTTCTGGAAAAGCTTCTGGTTCTGGGGATCCACTGCTATGGTTCTCTCTTTGATTGCGATCGTCTGCGGACGTTATTTGATCCGCCGGAAAATCCGCCTCCATCTGGTGAAGGAGCGGATGATTTCCGATGAACGACGACGTATCGCTCTCGATCTGCATGACGACATTGGCACCCGCGTTTCCCATATCTCGCTGCTCGCCTCCCATGCAGATAACACCATCAACCATAAGGAAGCAAATAAGGCATTCGGAGAAATTTCCGCCATGTCACGCGACCTGATAGGCGCGCTATCGGAATCCGTTTGGATGCTCAATCCTAACAATAATGACTTGGAATCGCTCGTTGATTTCCTCTACCGACTCGTCAGCGAGCTATGCCGATTGAAAAACATCCGCTGCCGTGTGGACGCGGTTTTCATTACGCATAATCAAAACATCAGCTATGACTTTCGACATAATGTCAGCCTCGCGGTCAAAGAGTGCGTGAACAATGTTTTGAAACATTCCCACGCCACCAATCTCGACATGAAAATCGAACTGATAAAAAATCTTCTCGTGATTCGTATTACTGACAATGGCATTGGTATATCCGCAACATCACGCCACGATGGATTAGGACTCGTCAGTCTCGAAAACCGCATGAAATCTATCTCTGGCAATTGCAAGTTTGAGCACGTTTCGCAAGGCGGACTGCGGATCATTCTCACAGCGCCCGTGGCATAAATTTTACATCCAAAATCCCATGACCCACAAGAAAACCGTCGTTATTGTCGAAGACGACCTCCGGCTTCAGCAGCACCTGATCGCAATCATCAAGGCAGCAAATGACATCACCTTGCTGGGGGCAGTTTCTTCTGCTGAAGAGGCAGAGATAAAAATCCCCGCACTTCAACCCGATGTCGTCCTGATGGATATCAAGCTACCAGGAAAGTCTGGCATAGACTGTATCCGCGGGCTGAAAAAACGCCTACCAAACCTAGAAGTAGTGATGCTCACGGCCTACGAAGAAGAGGATAACATCTTCCGGGCATTGAAAGAGGGGGCCAGCGGCTATCTCATTAAATCGAGTAATGCCAACGATATTCTCGAAGCGATCCGCGATGTATTCGCCGGCGAGTCTCCTTTTTCCGGGCCCATCGCACGTAAAATGGCGATGTATTTCCGGGAGGACCGCGAGGTTGAGGACGAACGGGAAACGCTTTCACCACGAGAAAAAGAGGTGCTTAAGCTCCTTGCCGCCGGATACATCTACAAGGAAGTGGCAGATCAGCTAGACCTTACATTACCCACAGTCAGGACTTACGTGAAGCGTATCTGCTTCAAGCTCCATGTCCGCAGTAAAGTGGAGGCGATCATCAAGTATTTGTCTTAATCGTCGTGGTAGCGGACGCGCATTAGGATGTTGATGTCGTCGTTTTGAGGACTATGTAACATTTGTAATTTCGGTATGGTTGTCATGACCACGAAAGGGAGCGGCTTGCTCAGCAGCTGCAACTCCCCCTCATCCACCTCATGAACATCAAATCCATTCTTTTCATCTGCGCATGGCCTATCCTGAGCACAAAAGCAGATGTCACCGCGAGCTTTGCCAACAGCGGCACTGGTTTCGGTCCCACTCCACCGTTTGTTTCCGCCAATAGCTCTTCTGCGACGATCACGCTGAGCTTCTCCATCAATAGTGCTGGAGTAATTTCCCTCGATGCCTCCACCACTAGCGCCAACGGCGCATTTTCCACCATGGTCGCAGAGTGGGACGAGGCAAACGTCGGTTCTGTGGCGAATCCAGCACTTTTCGGGAAATCCTTCACCTTAGTCGGCACCCAGTCTGGTGGAGCAAACCTGACGATCTCCGAACTGGGAGGGGGAGGCATCGGCATTCAGGGTGAAAATTCAAACCGAATTGATGGCCTAAACTACGGCACGGGCGACACTAGCTCCACTCCAGAAACTTTGACATGGACACTCACTGCGCCAGTTGGCCTCGAACTGACTGTCAAGAATTGGTCCTACATCGAGGGCGTGGGCGGCGACATGCGTGTTTCGAATGGCACGGCCAACAGCGACTTTCCCAATATGGTGAATGCAACGGGTACTCTTGCATTAAATGATCTAGCACTCGCCAATGGCCAGTCCCTAACATTTAAGGAGATTCCTGGCATCGGAGCGACGACTGGGGCGGGCATTGCTGGATTCAGCTTTGCCGTCACGGAGCCTCCCGCGGCCGAAGGATTTGACAACGGCGCGAATAACAACCTCTGGACAAATCCCACCAACTGGAATCCCAATGGCGTGCCTGCGTCTCCTACCGATGCGATCATTGATGGCTACAATGTCATTCTCAATAGCGCAGCATCCGCCAGCCCTGATGAACTTCGCATCACTAGCGGCTCCCTCACCCTAACTGGCAGCGGAGCACTGACAATGCGCGCCATGACCATCGGGCGCGATCTAACCAAAAGCGTGCGCCTCGTGATCAATGGCTCGGGCGTGTCCTTTGGTTATTCCGGTTCATCCGCTATCGACGAGTTTGCAGTAGGTTCCGCCGCTACCGTGGAAACCAAGCCAGACTTGGGCGGCAGCAAACCGCTCGAACTCGGCGCCGCCAAACTGGTGCTCGATCTTGGCTCGCAATGGATTCTGGATGGCACCAATTTCACTGGCCTCTACAACATCGGAGATCGTTTCGTAATGGCGAACTTTGGCTCACTCTCCGGCAGCACAGCGGCTCTCCGCACTCGCAATTTCGACTTACCTTCCAATCGTCGACTCGAATTGGTCGCCACCGCCACATCCCTCTACTACGAGGTCAAAGCTCAGACCGCCGCAAGCGGGCCGAACATCATCATCATTAACACAGACGATCAAGCCGCCGATCAGCACTTCAGCTTTGATGGCAGGAATTGTATCACCCCGACGATGGACTCACTGGTCTCCTCAGGTCTGAAATTCAACTTGGCATTCTGCTCCTCTTCTGTCTGCGGGCCCTCACGCTATTCACTGCTCACCAGCCGCTGGCCCTCACGCAACACGAGCGACACCTTTCTTTCTCGCTACCCGCTCGGCACACTCGGGCGCTTCGGCGTATCTGACACCGAGTTGGAGCATGACGGACAGAACATCGCTGCCTGGCTGCAAAAGGCTGGATACCGCACTGGTTTTGTCGGAAAATCCCATGTGCTCGATGATGAGTTGGCCGTCACAGCCAATTGGACATCAAAAGGGCTCATCACCTACAGCCAGACAGCCGATCCAGCTACCAATGCCACGGTCAACGGGGCTATGCAGCACAACCACCGCATTGTCTGTCAAAATATGCGCACTCTGGGCTTCGATTATGTTGACGGCTTTTACCATGCCAACCTCAAGGAGCTCTGGAATGATAAGCTCAACGTCCACAATCAGGAGTGGATCACCAACCGCGCTCTGCGTTTCATCGAGGAAAATCGCAACGAGCGGTTCTTCCTCTACATGGCACCCACCATCAACCACGGGCCAGTCAACAACAATCTCGATTTCACACTACGTGCCAATAAGGCCTACACCAGCGCCGGCTACCTGCCCAACGAAGATTATTCGTTCATGCCGACGCGCGCGTCAATCATCTCACAAGTGCAAAACGCCGGCAAGGACCTGATCACCGCCCGCGAGACCTGGCTCGACTACTCGGTCAAGGCCGTCATCGACAAGCTCACCGCATACGGCATACGCAACGACACACTCATCATCTTCACCTCCGACCACGGTGAGAAGACACTTTCCGTTCCACTTGTGTGGGGCAAGACCTCGCTCTACGACCTCGGCTTAAAAGTCCCGCTGGTGATGAACTGGCCTAATGGCATCGCCAATCCTGGACGCAGCTACAATGAATTGGTCAGCCATGTGGACATCGGCACGACATTGCTCGCGCTCACCGGCGCATCTAACCTACCAACCCGCACCATGGATGGTGTTAGTTTAGTCTCGGTTCTCAATGGCAGCAGCGCGGCAGTGCGTAGCGACGTATTCGGCGAGATCGGCTACGCCCGTGCCGTCCGCACCAAGACCCACAAATACATCGCCGTCCGCTATACGCCGTCCATCTACAGCCAGATCGCAAGTGGCTTCCGTTGGCCAGAATCCAATCTCAACTCGCAGCCAGTGCCAGGAGGAACAATCCCACGACCTTATTATATCAACAACAGCGGACTTGGAGCGGGTATCGCGACTACCAAACCGACCTACTTCGACGACGACCATCTCTACAACCTAAGCACTGATTCTAACGAAAACACCAACATCTATGGTCAAGCACCCGCCATCACCTATGACCTCAAGAAACGCCTCGCAAATTACATCGGCAACATTCCCAGCCGTCCTTTCCGCCAGTTCGCTGATGCTTCAGCCGAATTCTCACCCACGCCAGCCGCCGTGCCGCTTGCCCCCGGCTCAGTCCAGATGACTTTTAACAACCTCAACGAGGCACAACTCAACTGGTCTGATGCCGCCAACAATGAACTCGGCTATGTCATCCGCAAGACCGTCAATGGCGGCACGCCTGTCATCGTTGGCGAATATCCTTCTGGCACCACCAGTGCCAGCGTCGCGCTTAATCCTGGTGTCTCAGACATCATGCTCCAAGTAGCCAGCTACAACACTCACGGTGATGCGGCAGTCAATCAAGACCTGCTCTCTCCCGAACCATGGCGCTACCGCACCTTTGGCGGCACTGATCCCACACTGAGCCAGCCGACTAGCCAATGGAATCACGATGCCGATGGCGATGGCGTGACCACGATGTGGGAATACGCCGCTGGCACCGACCCACTGTCCGCCACTTCGGTTGCGAGAGCCATGATGCGGATGACTACAGAAACGGGCAACAATTTCTTGGAATACATATTACCTCGCAGCAGCCGCCGTGGCGTGCAATTCCGTGGCTCGGTTAGCTTAGACCTTACCAACTGGCTCAGCGGACCACCGCATTGCACCCTTGTCGAGGAATGGACGAACCAAATGATCTTCCGCAGCACCACCCCCTTCAGCGGAACTCCCCGCCAGTTCATCCGTGCTGAAATGATCGATCCACCAGGGCAGTAAAAAATTCCGCTCAGAATCGCAACCGATCTTACAGATTTCTCGAAATAATAGGAAGATTATTCGGTGTTGGCCACGGGTGTCAGTTCCTCGTCTACCGCCTGATAGGTGAGGCGCCCAGTGGACGAATTCCGATAGAAAAACACATAGCAGCGACTTGCATCCCGATGAGGCCAGCGGGTGTTTGTGAAGACGCGGGCTTTGCCATCATCAGGTTGGTAGAAAGTAACCTGATAGAACGGTTTTTCTCCGCGCGGCGGAGCCTTGGCGAACACTGCCACGCGCGGTTTGATCAGCACCTTGGTCGCGCCAAGAGTAGCACCCAAGGTGATTTCCGCCGCATTGAAGAACAACACGGCGTCGGCGCCGAAGCGGGCTTCCTTGCCATGAACAACATGGACCTTATAGGTCGCTCGGACAGGCTCTAACAAAATGATGAAGTCTTTACCCTCCGCCGGCAGTGTGATCTTTGCCACAGCACGGTAGCCGGACTCTTGTTTGGTGTCTGGCGTCGCTAGGGCAAATTCACGGCTACTAGGCTTAAACGGCTCGCTCAGGCCGCGTGCACCAATCTGGACAGCGGCATCGACCTCCGCTCCAGACATCGGGTAGAGAGTGACGACTGGCCCGCCTGGGACCAGCAATAAGGCGCGTACTCCTGCGGGCCCGGGCTCTGTCGCAGCCGACAAACATCCAACCAAACAAGCGGCAATCAGAATGAAGCGAAACAATGGGCGGAACATGGCTAGAAAATTGTTAGGTTGGATTGCCGGATCTTAGTAGATTTCCCGAGGACTCAAGTAACGGAAAGAAATGATGTGGAAGCGGCGTCCGAAGGTGAGGTTCACCTTGGATTTCGGGGCAGGGTCGTGAGCGTCGTCTGCAGGATCGAGGTAATCCGGCACGCGCTGGACGATCGCTTCGCACCAAGAGCGAGCCAAAACGGTTTTACCTGAATCATCGCGGACCTCGCCGTAACCGCGGATCACGAAGGTATCGCCACGCACGTTGATGAAGGGTCCGAGCGTAGTGAGCAGGTCGCCTTGCTTCACGTAGCCGGGCGCACAGACGGACTTGGCACCGGCCTCTGCCTCGGGGAAAGCAAAACCCTGAGCCGCAGCATTCGCCACCGAGAGGCTACGATCTCCATCGCGGTATCCCGCGTTGATCGATACATTTTTGTCATCAAGTGCGCTCTGCAGTGGCCCAGACAACGCCAGATCCTTGTCGCTGCCGGGACGTCGGTTGATGAAGTCCGCGATCGAGAGGAATGGCCCGCGGCTGCGCACCTGCTTGACAATCGCCACAGCGAGTTCTTCTATTTCCTCATCTTTAAGACTGCGGAAACCAATCCACTGTTCCCGATCTGCGGAGTCGTCGAGACTACCAGGGTCAATTTCACGAGCACCAGGAGTAAGCAAAGAGGCTACCGGCGTGTTCTCGGTCTCCACAAGCTCCGCTTTCTTTTTGAGATCGGGAGTCGGATTGATCGGAACTGTGGCTCCCTTGAGTCCTGATAGAAATCCTTTCCATGCCGCCACCGAGGTGGAATTGACGTTGAACATCCCATCCACCATCAGGTGGGAGGCGATGCGATCGGCGGCATCAGCAGCAGGCTTGTTGGACGGGAAGATCGCCGCGAGTGTGGCTTGGGGATCCGCTGTCCATCGTCTCATCCGTTCGTTTGGTAAAGGTTTGTAACTGGCTGAATCAGAAGAAAGAAATGACTCCAAGCGATTTTTCTGTTCTTTGTAAGCGGTCGCGCTGTTTTTGTTAGCCGATGTCGTAAGTGGCTTGATCGAGGAGTAAAAATAGTTATCCCAGAGCGCCATATTTGCGAGATAGGAATGATCCGCCGCATCCCGTCCGGCAAGCTTACCACGGACCTCTGCAGGCGCGAAAATGGAGGGCGCAAACGAATTGGAGATCGCATGACTGACGGATGGTTGCAGGAACCAAGATCTCTCACCGCGGTTCTGGCCGAACTTTGTCGCTTCGGCAGCTGCATGTTGCAGCGCGCCGAGCGAATGGATCGGCTCGCGGGGAATGGAGCGAGTGATGACATGAGAGACGCCGCCAGCAGCGCCGTACTCCGCGCCGTAGTAGCCGAGGCCGTTGGCGTCGCACTCAATGATCGGGCTGTTGAGGCTGTTCACCCGCCGCATTCCGACTTGAAGCGGAGAAGCTCGGAGGATGTCTGGAGATAGATTAAACAAATCCTGCGCCACTGAGGTTTCGTTCGCTCGCAGCATGGCGCGCCCTGTGAAGCGTGACCCCGGCTGCTGATTGCCTTCAAACATCGGATCCGTCTCGGTGCGCATGCCGTAAGTGAACACACAGATGGGCCATTTGTTTCCATCTAGCTGGGCAATTGTTTTTGCGGCCGAAGGGTCGTTGGGAATGGTGGGGAAGATCTTTGGGAAAGCGGACGCCGAAATCGAGGATTCGCTTGATAACCTTGAATAGAGTAGGTCAATGTTAAAGCTGCCGACATATTTCGTGACATTGGAGCTATCTACGAGCTCGCCAATGTTATAACTCCAGAGAAACATTCCAGCATCGCTCTTCACTGTGTTGGGCGTCATCGAGTAAGTGATTTTCTGGGCACCGTTCATCAAATTGGGCGCGGTTTCATAGGGGATTGGATAGGCATAGCCGGAGGCGAACTCCCAGCCAAGTTTCCCATCGAACTGCCACGATCCGCCAGGAACATCTTTGATTTTCTCTCCGAAACCTTGGGCGATGACCTGGACTTCTCCTGGGCGCATAACGAGGCTCTGACCACGACCGAGCTGGCCGTAAAAAAAGAACAGCCGGTTGTTGGAGAGTTGCTTGATAGATCTGGTAAATGCATTCTTACTGCCCGCTGGACCATTTTCCAATTTCAGATTCAAGTCATAAGGGATGGCCCAGCTCTTAAAGGTAGCAAAGGCGGAGGTCGGAACGTGCAGTGCCACATCGAATGGATTCCAGATGGTAAAGACCGGATCAGCCACCAGAAACAAATCATATTGTTTCACGCTTCCAACCATCTTGCTCTTACTGATGAGCGAGTAAAGAAGCGTCAACTGCAGCCGCGGCAGATGCTTGTAAATTAGGAATGGGTCACTCTTGGCGTCCGTGCAGGCCAAAAGGGGTATGCCGGAGGGAAGCGTGCCACCATCGGCGTGCTTGGGAGGGCTGGCTGGATACTCGATCTCCGCCCATACGTTGTGATCGACCCAAAGTTCCCCGAGGTTGATGCCTGGTGTGGAGCCTGCCGTGTAGAGAGGGGCGACTTCCGGCGTATTCGGATTCGGCCGCGGGGTTTCTAGCAGGAAATTCAGATCTACGCGAAATCCGCCGCCGCGAACATTGGTAAGCAGACCGAGCGAAGTGGTTGAAGCATCGTGAAAAATCGGTTTGGCAGGTTTGCTAATGAGATCGACGGATTTCACCGTGAACAAACGATCCATCAGCGGATCATCGGCGGCAATATCATCACCTAGAAACACCTCGTGCGCGGCGCGCGGCGCGGACTGTAGGCGGGCGCTGGCAGCGATGACATCTGCGGCGGGTTTTACAACTCCGCCGAGCTTGGCTTTCATGCTCTCATCCCCAATCCACCACGCGAGTCCGCCCGTGGGCACATTAATGAGTCCTGCTTCGACCGCGCTGTGGTCGTCATCGGCGGCGACCAGTGCGACTTTTTTGGCTGCTGGCGGCGATTTCTTCGGTGCCTCGGGGTCGACGAGCACAGCATCATCGCCAGAAATCAACCAACGCCTGAAGGTGGGCGAAGGGCGCTTGTCCATACTTACCGACCATGAATCATAGATTCCAGTCCAGTGATTTGCGCCAGACTTATCTCCAGTCGCGAGCTGCTGTCCACCGGAAGCCGAGATGCGCTGGTCCGGTCCCATTCCCCTCTGCAGTTCGCCCAGCGCCAACATCAGTGCCAAGCGGGCATTTTCTTGTGCTTTTTGCTGCGCAGAGGAATTTGCGCCGGAGCGAAGGCTTATGGAGGAAAGGGAAAGCATGCCGACGGCAATGAGCGTCAAGAGAACCATGAGTGAAATTGTAATCACCAATGTGAAACCACGCTCACCGCAGACTGGAATAACAGCCGCTTCGAGGTGATGTGTGAATTTCCTATTCATGATTATGGAGACAATTGAAATCCCTCAGTTTTTTCTACGACGCAACAGGGCGAGCATGCCTAGACCAGTCAACAGCGCGGTGCTTGGCTAGGGGTTAGCAGTCATGGTCACAAAGCTACTGCCGGTTACATCGCCAGTATAGTTCGTGCCAGCCGCGTTGTCGTTGTCGTTGAAAAGCCAGTCTATGCCGCTAAAGGTGATGGTGGAATCATCCGCGAGGGTGCTACCTAGATTGAAGAGGCTACCGTTCCATGTGCCTGAGTAGCTGATCCGTGTGAGCTTGTCCCCTACGCTCCACGACCCAGTTCCCAGCTCGCTCAGTGTGAGGATTGCCGAATTACCCAAGTCAAGGGTCAGCTTACCAGTGACGGCGATGATGGTTGCTCCGTCACCTGATGTTGTGTCCCAAGTTCGGGAGGCAGCGGAGGTGGAGCTTGTGGTGAAGACCATGCCAGCCACGGTGAGCGCGGTAACGAGAAATGGATGTTGTTTCATGGATTTTTGAGTTGGGTTACGCTGGCAATAGTTAACTCATTTTACAGGGGGGAATACATCACGAAAAATGAGGCCTGAGTTCAGTTCGATAGGACCTTGAGGCGCAGGAAATTCTTCGCCGGGGTGCCTGGGGTGAGGGTGAACGAGATGGTGGTCGCGTCGTTGACATAGGATCCGCCGGTGACCTCGATCCATGGATCGGTGGTGCCGAGGTCGGTG
>Ga0209444_10000236_pt1 | contig 30101 bp, 20 predicted proteins | sample LauGreFaBDMM15DN_2_FD_188215 | JGI IMG/M metagenome (GOLD analysis project Ga0209444, IMG submission 188215) | Freshwater lake microbial communities from Lake Michigan, USA - Fa13.BD.MM15.DN (SPAdes) (version 2) | ecosystem: Environmental > Aquatic > Freshwater > Lake | place: Lake Michigan... | reverse complement strand
AGAACTATAAATGCGCCCCTTATACATCATAGGGTCAAACAAATGGAGCAGAAAGAAGGTGTAACAGTTATTCAGCTAGAACGAATAACTTCCTTTTTCTCTGTGCCTAGGCCTCCCTACGGGGACGCCAGATACGCAAGGGTACTCTACTTTAGAGGGTGTCCTTGGTTAATTTATGACTTTACGCTCGAAAAGGGCAAGGACTCTTTTAGAAGAGTATGAGTAATCATGGGTAACAGAAAACGAAGTGGTGCTGCGCCAAAGCAACAAGAATTTTACTTGAAGTACGTGCAACCACTTACTGAGAACCAAGCCATAGTGCTTGGTAGTACCAAGAGTCAGGTTCTAATGGGGTATGCCGGTACAGGCAAAACCTTGTTAGCATCTTATTTAGCATATAAGGCAATCTTTGAGGATAGAGAGTTTGATAAACTTATCTATATGAGAAGTGCAGTACCAACTAGAAACATTGGATTTTTACCAGGTACTGACAAAGAAAAGATTGCTGTTTATGAAGCCCCCTATGTCGACACAGCTAATAAGCTGTTGGGTCGAGGTGACGCATACGAAATTCTGAAAGCAAAAGGAGTAGTTCATTTTAGCTCTACTTCGTTTGTTAGAGGTATAAATCTAGACAATACCATTCTTATCGTTGATGAGTGTCAGAATATGAGCTACCATGAACTAGATTCTATTATTACTCGACTTGAGGAAAACTGTAGAGTATATTTCTGTGGTGACATGAGACAAGCCGATCTAGCCAATAATGGACTTAAAGACTTTTTCAAAGTGCTTAAGTCCATGGGCGAATTCGATTTTACAGAATTTCAAAAAGAAGATATTGTCCGCAGTCAATTAGTTAAAAACTATATTATTAAAAAGGAAGAAGTCTTAGGACGTCTTAGCTAAGAGGGTAGTACGACTACCTATTTGAGGTTTTATGAAAGCAATTATAAGTAATAAAATCTACATGGTAGTAGAGCCAGCTTTGCATCGGGCATTAGAGAAGGAACTTACGTACAAAGTTCCTTCTTACAACGCACCTGATCAATTTACGATTATTAAAAACCTGAAGGTAATTAACTTCAATATCGCCGGAGGAAAGATGCTAGTAGCGTTTCCGGTTGGTAGAACGGATTTAATTCCTAAAGGTTATTCAGTAGAAGATAAGCGGTCATACAATCATATAGAAGATTTTCCAAAGTTCCAATTTGAACTGAGGCCAAGTCAAAAAGAGATAGTGTACGATATGCAGGATAACTGCATCATCAACGCTAAGGTGGGTTTTGGTAAGACATTCTGCGGGCTTGCTCTTGCAGCAAGACTAAAAGAGAAAACACTGGTGGTTACACATACTGTTGCCCTTAGAAACCAGTGGGAGAAAGAAGTAGTAAAGACACTGGGTATCAAGCCCGGTATTATTGGTAGTGGCAAATTTAATATTGATAGCCCCATTGTGGTATCTAATATTCAATCACTAGTTAAATATATTCCGCAGCTTAATAGGGAGTTTGGTTTACTAATCGTGGACGAAATGCACCATGTTAGTAGCCCTACTTTTACCAAAGTTGTGGATGCTATGTTCTCTAGATACAAGGTCGGACTTTCGGGTACAATTGAGCGAAAGGATCAGAAGCACGTAGTATTCAAGGATTATTTTGGCTCTAAGATTTATAGACCAGAAAGAGAGAATACTATGACACCAACTGTAGATGTTATCAATAGCGGTGTAGCCTTCTCGAATACTAACGCTTCTTGGGCTGAAAAAGTCAACGTACTAAAAGAGTCCTATCTCTATAAGAATCTAGTAGTTCGTCTAGCAGATCATTATGCGTCTCTTGGCCACAAGGTTCTTATCGTGTCTGATCGAGTAGAGTTTCTAAAGGAATGTTCCGAAGCTTCGGAGTATCCTTCTGAAGTTCTTATTGGTGCGCTAAAGGAAGATCAAAGAGAAGAAGTTATAAATAAAATCTCTTCTGGTGAAGTAAAGCAACTGTGGTCTACACAGAGCTTAGTCTCAGAAGGTATTTCTATTAACCCTCTAAGTTGTATTATTCTAGGAACTCCTTTAAATAATATGCCGCTGTTAGAACAGCTTATAGGTCGTATTCAGCGACAGGCAGAGGGTAAGCTTGATCCAGTAGTAGTTGATATTAAACTAGAGGGCTGGACCGTGAACAATCAGTTTAATAACAGGCTTGGGCATTACATGAAACAGGGCTATGAAATTAACTTCATAAAATAGTTCTTGACATGAAGCTCAATTTTTGGTAATATGTTACTCTATAGTTGGAAGAAGATATATAGGAAGTCGGGAGGTAGTTCCTCTAGGATAATACTTATTCTAGATACAATGCTAAACACGACTATTCCTAAGAACAGATGGGATCCAACTTATAAATACTTTTATGAGGATTTCTCAGGGACTAGTTTCCTGATAAATCCTTATGATCTCCTACAGAATAGTTTCCGATGGAAGAAAAAAGAGATCGGAGACTATGTAGGATTAGCAAGCTTTCGTAGCTTAGGGGAATACAAAGCTACAGGAAAGAAAACCTTAGACCTAGCCCACAGCCCCATTGGGATAGACGCTATAAACAAAAACAGACTACTTCGGGTAGATAATGGTGAAATTCACTTCTACTACGAAGATTACACAAAGGAGAAATAACATGGCAGGTATCGGTTTTGGTTCAGTTAAGGGTTCAGCAAAGAAAGAAAAGGCTGACCAGTATAAGTATGTAGACGGCGACAACTCAGTTCGTCTTTTTGGGAATATTCTTCCACGGTATGTATACTGGATTAAGGGAACCAATGGTAAAAACCTACCTTTTGAATGCCTAGAGTTCAATCGTGAAACAGAGTCTTTCGACAAGGCTGAGAAGGATTGGGTAAAGGAATACTTCCCAGATCTTAAGTGCAGCTGGTCGTATTCAATGATGGGTCTAGACAAGGACAACAAGCCTGTTGTCTTTAACTTCAAGAAGAAGCTATTCGATCAGATCATGTCTAACATTGATGATCTTGGCGATCCAACTGACCCAGAAAATGGTTGGGTTCTAAAGTTCAACAAGAAGAAGACAGGTCCACTACCAATTAACGTAGAGTACACTCTTCAAACTGTTAAGTGCCTCAATTCAAAGGGCCCACTTAGCGCAGCTGAGCGTGAAGCAATTGCTACCGCTAAGCCAATCGAAGAAGTTATTCCTCGTGCTGCACCACAGGCACAGAAGGATCTTCTAGAAAAGATTGTTAACGGTGACGGAAACGAAAACGTTGATGAGAGCGTTGAAGACGAACTAAACGTCGTATAAAAAGTAAGCCCAGGACGCATGAAGTGTCCTGGGCTTCTTATTCGGAGTATTATGAAAACATTACTAATTGCTGATGTACATATAAAGCTAGGGCAAAAGAATGTTCCAAAAGAGTGGGCGTATAACAGATACGAGTTATTCTTTAAACAAGTCGCCGAAGCTGAAAAACAGGTTGATCAAATTATCATCCCCGGAGATATATTTGATCGTATGCCCAATCTAGATGAGCTAAAACTTTACTTTAAGTTTATTGCTCAGCGAAAGAAACGTACAATAATCTCAACGGGAAATCACGAGTCTACAAAGAAAGGAAAGAGTTTCTTTACGGAGCTTAAAGAAGTCTCAGAAAGTCTCAATCCTTTAGTAGAAGTGGTAGTAGATTATATATTCAAACACGATGAGTTTTATGTAGTTCCATATGAATACGTAAAGCACGAAACAACATGGCAAGATCTAGATCCTAGACCAGTGTTTACTCATGTTCGTGGAGAGATTCCACCACACGTAAAGCCAGAGATTCCCTTAGAGTGGCTAGATAAGTTTCCTGTAGTTTTTGCTGGTGACTTACACTCACACTCTAATACCCAGCGAAACATTGTTTATCCGGGTAGCCCAATGACTACATCCTTTCATAGGAACGAAGTAGACACTGGATACATCATAATTGATAGTGATTGGGATTGGACTTGGCATGCCTTTGATTTACCTCAGCTAATACGTAGAACAGTAACTTCGCCAGAAGAAATGGTATCTACAGATTTTCATCATACAATCTATGAGTTAGAAGGTAACATCAAGGACTTGGCGAAGATAGATAACACTGAGCTTCTGGACAAGAAGATTGTGAAGCGCAAGAGTGATACGGCGCTAGTTCTGGATAAGAAGATGACTATTCCAGAAGAACTGGCTGAGTACTTGCGATATATTCAAGAGTTACCAGAAGATCAAGTTGAATCTATAATGGGAGTATTTAATGAGTACGGTAGTACTACAATCAATAGAGTGGGATAAGTGCTTTAGCTTTGGTGACAATAATAAAGTCGATCTAAGCAAAGAAGCAGTTACTCAGATTATTGCTCCTAATGGGTTTGGAAAGTCTTCTATTCCACTTATTATGGAAGAAGCCCTTTATAATAAAAACTCAAAGGGAGCTAAGAAAGCAGACATTCCAAATAGACTATTGGATGGAAGCTACAATATTAAACTAGTATTCTCGATTGATAGTCAAGAATACACGGTAGATATCGCTAGAAAAAGTGGTGCCATCAAGATCAAGCTTTTGAATGAAAGCACTGATATTAGCAGTCACACAGCTACTAATACATTCAAGCAGATCGAAGAACTACTAGGAATGGATTTCAAAACATTCCAACAATTGATTTATCAATCGACAAATTCTTCTCTCGCGTTTTTGACTGCCACAGACACAGCCCGAAAAAAATTCTTGATCGATCTATTTGACCTCGAAGACTATACGAAGTTGTTTGAGGTTTTTAAAGAGGCCGCGAAGTCCCTAGGGACGGAAGTGACCTCACTCGACTCTCGAATCGAAACTATCAATAAGTGGCTATCTAATAACTCTAAGCTAGATTTGGAATTAAAAGATATTGAGGAATTACCAGAACGACCAGATTTTAGCTCTGAAGTTGGTAATCTGAACTCAAAATTATCTAACATAAAATCGCACAACGATTCTATTAAGAAAAATAATACGGTTCGTAAACTCATAGATGCCATTGATATAGAAGAACTTAGAAATGTCAATGTCACAAAAGAATCCTATGATGATATTCAGGGTGACATTGGACAGTTAAAATCTGCAAAGCAATCTGCTGACGCTGTAGTGCAAAAGCTAAAGGGTCTAAAGGATAAGTGTCCTACGTGTCTACAGGACATTGATAAAGAATTCTATGATGGTCTACTTAATAGTAATACTACTAATTCTAATGAATATACGGCTCGCATTAAGGAGCTAGAAGCAGAGGTAGATCGTATCAAAAAGAATAATCGTCTCTTTGATATGACTCAGGAACAGATAAAGGAGTGGGAGCAACTAAACGCTACTCTTAATCCCAGTCTTAGTTCTGAACTACTCAGCGCCTCTGATATTGAGGAAGAGCTAGTGGTAATAAAGAATACACTAGCTAAGGTGGACGCCGAGATTTCTAAGGTAACGGCTATCAATAACGAGGCGCTAAAGCATAACTCTAAGATAAACGTGTATCTAGAACAGAATGAAAAATTCTCCGAAGAACTGAAGGAAGCTAGGGAACAACTAGTATTCTTAACTGACAAGTATAAAAACTTAGAAGTTCTTAAGAAGGCATTTAGTACCAATGGTCTGATCGCCTATAAGTTAGAGAACCTAGTCAAGGACTTAGAAGTTCACACTAACGAGTATCTAGCGGAGTTATCAGATGGCAGATTTACAATCGAGTTCTCAATTAGTTCTGACAAACTTAACGTCATTGTCACAGATGAAGGGAAAGAGATCAGTATCTCTGCTCCATCATCAGGGGAAATGGCAAGAATTAATATTTCTACCTTACTCGCCATCAGAAAGCTAATGTCTAGTATCTCGAAGAATACAATTAACGTATTGTTCCTTGACGAAGTCATTAGTGTGCTTGATGACTATGGACGAGAACGACTAGTAGAAGTTCTACTTCAAGAGGAAGGACTTAATACTTTCTTAGTCAGTCACTCATGGACGCATCCTTTAGTAGATAAACTAAAGATCAAAAAGCGGGATGGTGTAAGCTGGATCGAAAATGGTTAATCCTCGCCAAAAAGGTAAAGTAGGTGAGAAGTTAGTTAAGGAGTTTCTTGAAAAGGAGACTCCTTATACTTTTGACTATACTCCCGGATCAGGTAGTGGTAATATAAAGGGGGATCTCATGATACCTCAGTATAGAAATGTATTCTGTATCGAAGTAAAAAACTATGCGGAGTCTCCCATATCGGATAAGATTCTCACAAATAAAACAAATGACTTTGTTCAGTGGTGGACTAAACTACAGAAACAAGCAAAGCCACTCAGCCCTCTGTTATTCTTTAAGTATAACAGATCAAAGCTATTCGTAAGTACGGATATAAAGCCAGCGAACGTTGAGAAGTATCTTGACATTCCGTGGCTAAACTGCTATATTATGGAAGCTAGTGAATGGATAAAGAAAGAAAATATAACATGGCTACATTTACCCAAGAAGTAAAACCAGACAGCAACATGATGATTGTTGACTGCATGAACGTTGCCTTTCGCTGGAAGCATTCAGGCGCTAGCAAGTTTGTAGAAGAGTATGTCGCTACAGTAATGTCTCTAGCTAAATCCTATAATGCTGGCACTATCATTGCCGCCGCAGACTGGGGTGGTTCCTCTTACCGCAAAACACTTTTTCCAGAGTACAAAGCTAATCGTAAAGAACTTGTCGAGAAGCAGACCGCAGAAGAAAAAGAAGCATCTAGAAAGTTTTTTGATGAATATGAACGAGTCCTCGAAACCCTCGACAAGCACCCTCGAATTCAGCTCTTTAGATACCAAGGTGTCGAAGCGGACGATATTGCAGCGTATCTCGTATCTCGGCTACATGACTATGGTTTCGATCAAGCTTGGCTTATCAGTTCTGATCGTGACTGGGATCTTCTTGTTGGTCCTAATGTATCGCGGTTTTCTACGGTTACTCGGAAAGAAGTTACTCTAGATACTTGGGATTACCCTGTGACTCCAGAGCAATACATTTCTTACAAGGTTTTGATGGGCGACTCTGGTGACAACATTCCGGGTATTCCAGGTGTGGGCCCTAAGCGTGCTGCCGCTCTCATCGAGCAATATGGTTCGGCTATGGATATTTATGATGCCTGCCCATTAGCCGGCAAGCAAAAATTTATTCAAGCAGTCAATGATAACCGAGATCAGATTCCCTTAAACTATGAACTTATGGATCTGATTAGTTTCTCCCAAGAAGCTATTGGACACAATAATGTTCAAGATATTGGTCGTAGACTAGTGTTTGGAGCTAAATGATGATTAAAGTAACAAAGCGCGATGGACGCTTAGAAGAACTAAACGTTGACAAGATTCACACGGTTCTTGAATGGGCTTGTGAGGATCTGGACAGCGTTTCGGTGAGTGCTATTGAAATGGCCTCACACATTCAGTTTTATGACGGTATCCAAACTAGGGACATTCATGAAACTATGATTAAGGCGACAGCAGACCTGATCTCGGAGGAGTCTCCTGATTATCAGTATGTAGCTGGTCGCCTAATCAACTATCAGCTTCGTAAGGAAGTTTATGGGGATTATACCCCACCTGAGTTAGTAGATCACCTTCGTAAGGTAGTCGATCTAGGGTTCTATGACCCAGCGCTTCTAAAGCGTTATTCCGAGAAAGATTGGAAGATTCTAGGTGATTATATTGATCACGAGAGGGACACTAAGCTAACCTACGCTGCTATGGAGCAGATGCGTGGCAAGTATCTAGTAAAGAATCGTGCCAGTGGCGAGATCTTCGAGACCCCTCAGATGGCTAATATGCTCATTGCAGCCACCTTGTTTGTTAGCTACAAGAAGGAGCGGCTAAAGTGGGTAAAGGAGCTTTATGATGCTCTGTCAAACTTTGATCTTAGCTTTCCTACGCCAATCATGGCTGGGGCAAGAACGCCACAGCGTCAGTTCAGCTCGTGCGTTCTTATCGAAACCGCAGACAGTTTAGATTCAATCTCTGCAACTGGCTCTGCGATTATGAAGTATGTATCACAGAAGGCAGGCATCGGAATTGGCGCAGGATCTATTCGTGCTCTCAAGTCTCCAGTTCGTACTGGTGACACAGCGCATACCGGGGTTATTCCCTTCTATAGATTCTTCCAGTCTTCTGTAAAGAGCTGTTCACAGGGCGGTGTTCGTGGTGGTGCAGCTACCCTTCACTACCCTATGTGGCATCTAGAAGTAGAAGACCTACTGGTTCTCAAGAACAACAAGGGTACTGAGGACAACCGAGTTCGTCACCTAGACTATTCTGTTCAGCTTAATAAGCTGATGTACGAGCGTCTGCTGCAAGGTGGAGTAATTACTCTATTCAGTCCTAGCGATGTTCCAGGACTCTATGATGCGTTCTTTAGCAGCAATGACGAGTTCCAGAAGCTGTATGAAGAAGCCGAAGCTAATCCTACTATTCGCAAGAAGCAGGTATCAGCACTAGAACTATTCTCTAGCCTGATGCAGGAGCGCAAGGATACTGGTCGTATCTACATCATGAATGTAGATCACGCTAATACACATAGCTCTTTCACAGTTCCTGTTCGAATGAGTAATCTGTGTCAAGAGATTACTCTGCCAACTACTCCGATTGATAATCTTTGGGACGATCAGGGTGAGATTGCGCTTTGTATTCTAGCCGCCATCAACTGGGGTAACATCCAGAAGCCTGAAGACTTTCAGCGTCCCTGTGAACTAGCAGTACGAGCACTCAATGCTCTTATTGACACACAAGAGTATCCTATTCTAGCAGCGGAACTAGCCACGCTAAACCGTAGACCACTAGGTATTGGTATCGTTAACTTTGCTTACTGGCTTGCTAGGAACGGCTCAAACTACTCTGATCCTAATCTGGACTTAGTGCATGAGTACGCAGAAGCTTGGTCATACTACATGATTAAGGCATCTGCTGATCTGGCCGCGGAGTTTGGAGCGTGTCCAAAGTCTGATGAGACTAAGTATGAATATGGTGTTCTACCAATTGATACTTATAAGAAGGCTGTAGACGAACTAGTTGCGCCGAACTACAAGATGGATTGGGACTCGTTACGTGACCAGTTGTATGAGAATGGTATCTATAACTCCACTCTTATGGCGCTAATGCCTTCTGAAACATCTTCACAGATTAGCAACTCTACAAACGGTATCGAGCCTCCTCGGAGTCTAGTATCAGTTAAACAGTCTAAGGACGGAGTTCTTAAGCAAGTTGTGCCTGATATTGGCAACGTTAAGTACGAACTTCTCTGGGATCAAAAGTCTCCAGAAGGTTACATCAAGATTATGGCGGTTCTGCAAAAGTTCATTGACCAGTCTATCTCGACAAATACGTCGTACAATCCGGCATTTTATCCAGACGATAAACTGCCCATGTCTGTCCTTATAAGTCACTTATTAATGACTTACAAGTACGGTTTAAAGACCCTGTACTATTTCAATACGAATGATGGTGCAGGAGAAGAAGTTAACATGCCATCTACAATAGTTGTAGAGGAAGAGGATTGTGATTCCTGTAAGGTGTAAAGATGACAGTATTTAACACGGACAACAAGTCCCATCTAGACAAAACAGCGTTCTTCGACGGACAACTAGACATTGCTCGTTATGACGTTATGAAGTATCCACAGTTCGACAAGCTAACAGAAAAGCAGCTAGGGTTCTTTTGGAGACCCCAAGAGGTCGAGCTAGGGAAGGATAGTGGAGACTTTAAAACACTGTCACCCCATGAAAAGCATATCTTCACTAGCAATCTAAAAAGACAGATTCTACTGGACTCAGTACAGGGTAGGGCGCCATCAGTGGCGCTTCTACCTATCTGTTCACTTCCAGAGTTAGAGAACTGGATTCAAACCTGGGCCTTCTTTGAAACGATTCACTCCAAGTCTTACACTTGGATTATCAAGAATGTTTATCCAGATCCTTCTATAGTATTCGATGAGATTATGAATATTAAGGAGATTGTGGATTGTGCTGGCGATATTAGTAAGTACTATGATGAACTTATTGAACTCAATGAGTTCATGAGTAATCCTAAGTACACGCAGTTCAATATGCAGGCAGCGCACAAAGAGGCCCTCTGGATGTGTCTCAATGCCGTGAACTTCCTAGAGGGTATTCGTTTCTACGTTTCCTTCGCTTGTTCTTGGGCTTTCGCTGAGCTTAAAAAGATGGAGGGTAATGCTAAGATCATTAAGTTCATTGCTAGGGACGAGAACATTCACTTGGGTTCGACTCAGCAGCTGTTGAAGATTCTTCCAACAGATGATCCTGAGTTCGCTGCTATTCGCACGAAGCTTCGTCCGGAAGTTATGGAACTTGTTAAGAGCGTAGTAGATCAAGAAAAGGCATGGGCCAGTTATCTGTTTAAGGATGGCTCAGTCATTGGACTTAACGAAAAGCTTCTATGCAACTACGTTGAGTGGATTGCTGACAAGCGACTAGTTGCCCTAGGATACCCACCAGTATACGGTACAAAGAGTAATCCTCTACCTTGGACACAAAAGTGGATCGCGGGTTCTGATGTTCAAGTAGCTCCACAAGAGACAGAAATTACGTCTTACATTGTGGGCGGAGTAGACAAGGATGTATCTGCTGATATGTTTAAGGAGTTTAAGCTATGATTGAGATCTATACGAAGCAAAGCTGCACATACTGTATGCAAGCTAAGATCTTACTAAAAGGACTAGGAATGGAGTTCACTGAATCCAGAATTGGTAATAACATTACTCGTGATGAATTTATTGAGAAGTTTCCAGATGCTAAGACAGTGCCTTACATCCTTGTAGATGGTAAGCCTATTGGTGGCTATGAGCAACTGAAGAAGCTTTACGCATAAAAGAAGCCCCGCTAGATTGCTCTAGCGGGGCTATTTTTATTCTATTGAGATTACAGATATATTCTGAGTCTCTACAAAATTAAAGATACCAGTACCACTTAATGTAGGTAGTGTACGTGATGTTAATCTGGCTCTTAGTCTCATATTGCCTGCTCCAGTATTATCAGTAAGAGTAGTCGATGCTGAAGCTCTATATTGTACTCTATCAAAATCTGGTGGCTCTACTTCAACTGTTCTTTCTGTATCTGGAACAGTAAGAGTCGCTAGAGTCGTCCAAGTGCTACCCCCATTAATGGATTTCTCTATTAATACTGCTATATTACTAGATCCAGTTATAGCGCCTGTGTTTGTATTACATTGGTAGCCTCTTGCATATTCATAAGATAATGTAATGGTCTTTACACCACCATTTGAAGAAAAGTCTCCTACAGTAATAGAAGCATCACTAGCCACAGAAGTACTTTGAGCAGCGTTTTTAAGTACCCCGGCGGACAATGTACCACCAAAATACGCGGAGCCATTTGTCTTAAGATAGTAAGTAGCGTTAGCTTCAGTACACGAGCTTAAGCTGGCAAAGTATGGACCATACCATTCAATAAACTGATTACTAGAACCAAAAGGTGCTCCACTAACTTTCATAAAAGATCCAGTTTGAACGATGGTTCTTCCATTAGTAACATCAACTCTATAACTATCAGAAGTATTACGGATAATACCAGCAGTAAGAGTGCCAACGTCTGCGGTAATTGCGGATAGACTAGTAACACTAATTTTAGCTGCAGTAACTGCTCCAGCTTCAATCTTATCTGCTGTAATAGCATTAGTAGCAATTTTTCCTGCTATAATTGCATTCGCCGCGATTTTATCCGAAACGATCGCATTAGCTATAATTTTATCAGCAGTAACAGCATTGGCTTCGATCTTGTCAGCAGTAATCGCATTGGCTGCTACCTTTGTAGCGGTAATAGCACCGTCTACAATAAGCTCTGCATTGTTTGCTCGAACAACTTCCCAAACAAACTCTACATAGCCAGCAGTAAGATTAGATCTCCAGCGATGTTCAATGAAATGCTCGCCATTCACTGTATTATTAAACTCTCTAGTATTTACATAGGTAACCCATTGTCCTTTTGGAATAACAGTATTGGCCATGTCAATAACAGGGAATGCATTATTATCTACGTCTGCTCTTGTAGTGTATGGGGCAGGAGTATTGTAGAACTGTCCAGGCCAATGCCATGTAGGGGCAATCCACCCGGCTGCATCAGGACTTATATATATTCTTAGACGAGTTCTAAACCAAGCACCCTTCTCCACGGGAACATTCTCGCTAGAATAGTCTCTGACACCACCACCATTTCCAACAAAAGTATAGCGATACGGCTGCGAAGAGTTAGAAGCAGTAGTTTCTACAAACTGAGCGTCATCTCCCCAACCCCACCAAAAAGGATCAAAGAAATTAGGATCTGGATCAACTGCGCTTCCATTTGTTAATGTAAGCTTTGTGGCTGTAATAGCTCCTGCACTAATTTTAGCTGCTGTGATAGCATTAGCTGCCACTTTATCGGCAGTAACTGCATTGGCTTCAATCTTGCCTGCTGTGATAGCATTAGTTGCGATTTCATTTGCAGTAATAGCATTAGCAGCAATTTCATTAGCCGTAATAGAATCAGCAGCAATTTTTCCTGCTGTAACAGCATTAGCTGCGATCTTATCAGATACAATAGCATTAGCTGCAATCTTGTCTGAGATGATAGCATTGGCTGCGATTTGACCACTAGCAATACTACTATTAATTAGCTGCTCGGCGTGGATTATTCCAGGACTTGGTAGCGAGTATGGAAGAGCCTCCGTTGCATTAGCAACTGTTTCTCCGAACATTGGACGATTCAAGAAAACCCAACTGTCTGATTGACCAGGTTTAGTATGGTATTTTCTATAGATCAATTGTACACTAACGGCACCTGCTGGAGCAGTACCCCTACTTATTAATCGTTTGTACCCAGATAGAGTGGTGCCTCCAAGTTGAGCTTCGTCATTTACATCCTCAGTAGTAAATGAAATAAAATTACCGCTAGAGTTCACCCAACCCATAAACAGACCAAATTTGCATCTGTGAGCTCCCGTAAACACAGAAAATTCATAGGTCTTGTTCACAACTACTGGAAAATAATAATTGACTGATCCTGATACTGAACTTAGGGTAGAAGGATAGAAATCTGCTAATCCTGCACCACCACTAAATGCATTATCCTGATATATAGCAAAAGTAGAGTTATCAGATAAAGTCCACTCATTACCTGCGGCTCCACCATATGTATAACTTAGAAATATACCAAAACCATTATTTCTGTATGTTACTGAATCTGGGTTATACCCTGCGATGTTCCATTTATTGGGGTTGGTACTGGGAACTGCCCCTATAAGCATGTTCCCACCTACACCGATAGCCAATTTAGCACTACTTACTGCTCCAGCTCCTATCTTACCCGAAGTAACAGCTAAGTCAGCTAATTTACCAGATGTAACCGCAGAGTCGGCTAACTTAGCCGAAATTATGGCACTATTAACTACCTTACCCTCTGTAATAGCATTATCAGCTATCTGAGCGTTTAGTATCTGACCTGTAATATCAACAGCAGGTACTGCCGCAGTCCAGTTAGTTCCCTCAAAACGATATAGCTTGTCGTCTGTGGTCAAAAATACTATAGACCCTTCAAAGCGTCTAGGGTCTCCGGAGCCTGGAAGGCTTGATACGATTTCATATCCTCCCTTTGTTTTTGCAAGAGAGAATACTTTGTCTACAGTTATACCAGCCCAAGCTCCAGATCCAGTTGCTCTGATAGTAAGACTTGCAGTGTCCTCATTAGCATCAAACCCTGCAGAGACAGTATAAACTCTATTTGTATAAGTTACTGTTAAAGTTTGCGGATTCGTGACTGTAGATAAAGTAAAGTTTGTACTAATATCTGTAGTGCCACTTAAAATTACGAATGATCCTGTGGCTGGAGCATAAGAAGTAACTACACCATTCGCGTATGCAAATACTGAAACGGATTCACTAGTTAAGTATCCACTAACTGCCGCAGTACCTGGGCTTCCATTGCTTCCATTCTGAGCTAGTACTCTTACTGTAGCCCATTCTGTATTAGCAATAGTATCAGTAGCTGTAGTCGCTACAGCTGTAGCTGTAGTTACATATAGCGGATCAGTTCCTGCTGGGACTGTCTGAGTCCAGCTACCTATTGCTGCTCCTGATAGTAGGCCTGTAGCAAATGTATAAGTTGTATTCGCGTTAGGAACTGCAGGTGCTGTAGCAGCTCTTTGGTACAGAAATACTGTAGCTGAGTTAAGTCCGTTAGTTCCATTAGTTCCGTCTTGAGCTAGAACCACTGGACTTGAAAACTCATTAGCAGCAATAGTATCTGTAGCTGTAGTAGCGCTCGCTGTAGCTGCAATCACCCATAAAGGCTGCCCATTATTAGCTGGAATAGCCTGAGTCCAGCTACCTGGAGTGCCACCGCTAAGAACGCCTGTAGCAAATGTATAGGTAAAAGTACCTGAAGGTGCTGCAGGCTGTGTAGCAGCTCTTTGGTATAGGTATACTATAGCATTACTGCTTCCAACAGCACCATCAACTCCCTTCTTAACTTTTGCCAAAGTATATGTAAGATCATAGTTAGTTCCGTCTACTGTGGCTCTTAGTACAGCTGACGCAGAATCAGTCAAAGGATCAGTTACAGTATATGCCCCCGTAGACGCATTTATGCTAATCCATGTAGGACTACTAGGAGTTCTAGATACTACGGAGTATGTAGCAGCTAGTACCTCATCACTTCTTTTAACGACCATAAAGCCACCGGAGGAGCTATAAACTCCTCCGGTGCCGTCCGCTAAAGTGGGAACTACTGAAGATGGAACTGTGAGGCTAGCAGCAGTTACGCTAGCGAAAGCAGCTGTTCCTTTTGCCCCAGAGTCCTCCGAAGGTTCGAAAGATGAATAATAAACTGACGTCATGATCTTAATACCTTATATCTAATCCAGTAGTATTTTTCAACTCTACCGGTTTCTACGTTCGCTAGATTATCGACATATGATCTAGCTGGAACTGGGGTTGTTGCTAACAATGTAGCAGTACGAATTCTTATAGAAAGTGCTGTACCTGCTGTAAATGTGATGGCTGCTCCTCCCTTAGTCGAAGATAGTTTAAAAGTAGTTGTTGTTGGAGTAGCCACTACATAATAAACCTCGGTACCGTCAATACCATTAGCACTAGTTTCAGGGTATACTGGCATACCCACTACTAGTTCATGAGTAGTACTTGAGGTCAGGGTATCTCCTGCTATAATAGTAACAGTAGTAAATAACTTGCTACTTAGTCCTGCATAGATCTCGGTAACTACAGTAGCCGCACTATTTAGTGCTGCGGTATCATTTGTCCAGAATAGCTCTACTCCGTTATATAACTCATCTGAGGTATCCGCACTTGTTACTACAAGACCTGTTGGACTTCCTGGAACGCTTGTTACTGGAGAAGATCCCGCAGTTATATTAGCACTAGAACTACCACCTGATAGATTGCTAGCCCCATAGAAACTATCATCATACTCCTTGGCAACCACGTCAACCAAACCATCAGCCTGATATGTTAGGCTCTCGATTCTAAAACGCTTTCCAGGAGCATCCCAGCTACTTCCGTATCTTGGATAAACCACCTGAATAATTGATCCAGCTAATAGTAGAATACCGTGGTATCTCATCGTGAAACTGATCGTTAGACCAAATCTACTCTTATTGAGAAGTCCATCGGCTAGAATTCTAGTATTATAATAATTTGTACTTCCAGGAACACTTAGGTTTCCCTTTTTAGGAACGTTACGATCAATACGTAAATATTCGGAATTAAAGAAACTTACGTTACGAGCCTCGAACTTATTCGCAGGATCGGCAAACGCGGCTGTTACAGAGTTGAAAGCGCTTCTTACGCCTTCATCTGAGAGCTGAATTTTACCAATAATATCATCCGAAGTTACAATTCTGATAGTATCTGTAGAAGAGCTACCCGAGGTGACTGCTACTGGTTCCTCGATATTCAGAAAGTACTGTCCAGAGGTATAGCGAAGAATCCCATTATAGTGCTCTAGTAATCCATTTGTATTGTCAAACAATGGAACGCTAGTATCAATCTGAAGGTTTGTTTGGTATTTGGTTACATAACGTTGCTCATGTCCGTCCCAACCGCATAGCTTCCAGTAGTTAATATCATCGGAGTCGTAAATAGAATATCCTGAAATCTTGCGTCCATCTCTCTCGTCGAATACTGGATTACCCGCAGTTGTCGGTAGAGTTAAAGTAGCGGGTCCAGTTCCTGAAGCTCTTGTAAGTGCTACTGAAGAAACATAAGTTAGCCCATTAACGCTTCCAGAAGTATGAGTTGGCTCTACAGTTTTAATGCCAGCCGTATCAACAGTATATACTCTACCATCATAATATAGAATTGTACCCGCATCCCAGTTCTTCCATGAGTTCCAAAGGTTTGTTAGTTTACCAATAACATCAGTAAATGTAACTACTCTAGTAGCAAACTTACCAGCAGTATTAGGTGCTAGAGCGACCTTACCTTGCCATAGAATATTACCAGCAGCAGGATAACGATATACGTCACCCACAATAGCTCCAGTAGTACTGGTTCCTACAGAAACAGTAGATCTTGTATCGCACTTCTGCGCTGTAGAAATTACAGCAGGTAAATTCACGTCCTTACCGATATCTAGCCCTCTTCCGTAAGTCTTAGAAGTGAGATAGTCGGTAGTTTGAATAGCTGGATTTATGCTTACTCTCTTATCCGCATAACGTGGAGAGATAGTTACAGTGTCGCTAGCTTTAGGAATGAAAGTCCATAGTGTATCAATAGTTGCAATTCTAGTGCTGCCCTGATACGCAATAATTTCCGCTGTTTGAACAAAGCTTCTTCCAGTGCTTGAGATAATCCTTACTACTTCAATAGTGTCACCTACATAAGTGTCATTTGAAGATGAAGCTGCTGCTGGTAGCCTAATAGTATTGGTGGAAGCTAGTAAAGCTCCAACAGGTGGTGTTTGTCCCGTATAAACAGAAGCGGGATATAGTGTAGTTAACGTTGTTGAGGTAACTGTTCCAGAGAACGCACTCTGAGCAAGTAAGGAACTGTCGGTTAGATTGTCCAAGTTAGCATCAACAACTCTAAAGATAGGACTGTTGTGAGCAGGATCACCTTCTACGGTCATATCCGTATTAGAAGCAAAGCTAAATCCGAGATTTGACCCTACTGTTGTTGTAGCTAATGTACCTGCTGAGATATTATTTGCTATAGTTCCCGTAAACTCTTTATGATTATACGTAACCATAGTCCAGCGTTGGCTGGCTCCATTCTGCATATAAAACTTTGTAATGGTTGGTACACCATTTACATAGCCCAGTGTTGGAGTAACACTAAAACGGAATCTAGTGTTTGAAGTGCCATCTGGATTGAAGAATGTCCACTTATCTATAATCTGCACGTTGGAGTTTATGAGCGCGTCGGTATCAGATCTATAAAGTGATACTGTAGAACCTAGAGGGAAATTGGCAGCATCCTGTCCAGTTGTTTTGCGATCCTTTAGGTAGCTTCCATCGTAATTATAGCAATCAATGACTTTGCCTCTTACTACCATCTTAAGTTCTGGTAGTGAGGTATCTCCCTCTGCAATCTTGAATTTACCAACTACATATGCAGTATCTAGAAGTCTATGGTTAGGTCCCCAATACTCGGTTGTATCAGATCCAGTCCAGTAATCATTCTGCACTTTGAATTGCTTATTTTTAGCAATGTCTACAAGTTGCGACGCTGCTTTTTGTCCTGGCTTACCAGAGAAGAAGTCAAGAGTAAATTGTAATGGAGAAGATAGCGTTAAACTTTGTCCGTCAATAATTCCGGTACCAGGTGTATACTGCTGAGCTGCAGGTAGCTCGGCTGGAATATCGTATTGAATATACCTACCTTCTGAAATATAGTTTTCTCTGACAAATAGAGAGTCAAACTCTAGTCCAGCAGCAAACATGTTTATACTTGCTAGATCATAACGTAATCCACTAGATCCACCTAAAACATCCCCGCGATCTGAGCGACCTCTGCAGAAGATTTCGATTGCTTCTGAGGCATCTGGCGTTCTAGCGACTTCATCCGATCTAGCATCAAAGTCTGCTTTGTCTGTGCAGATAAGGCTTTGCCCATCTACATAAATATCGTAGAGTCCTCCGATTTCACCTTCTGAGATAGCCGAAATGGCATACACAGTGGAGCTATCAGTATTGAGTGTATCGGCAAATACTCCAATACCTTCTGTGACTCTTACTCCATAAATAATCGGAATACTCTTTGCGGCTAACTGAAAATCAAGATCTGTAAACCGGTCTTCTGTGACTGTTTTCTTTGTAATCTTAGTTTTAGCTCCAATACCTAGAAAGCCCTTCTTTGACTTAATGTCATCAATAGCTTCATAGCTAACGGAATACTTCGCTAAAAGATTAAGCGAGGTTTCTGCGTGCATAAAGCCTTTGTCATACGCATAAATAGGCTTCAGCGTGGAGAAGGGCTGAGGCACACCATTCTCATCTAGTGCTCTGTGGGAGTCATCTGATGTTACTCGACCACGAACCTGAGAGAAATCGCCCCAGTGACTAGTGAGACCCCAGGATACTTTAATAGCCTGTTCAGTATCCTCGAAGCTTACATTCTGAATGATACCCTTGAATAGGTTAATAGGAGTGCCAAGAATCTGGTTTGTATCAGCATCAAAGTATGCTCTGTAGATAAAGACTTCGCGATTGATAAACGATGCGTAATTAGTATCATTCTTGTTAAGAAGAATACTAATGACTTCTTCACTTGACAGAGACAAAACTGCCGTTACTGTTCCAGTTGGTAAATTATCGTCAATCTTTGAAACTCTAAGAGTGTTGTTGCTTCTAAATGCGGTGATATTTACTGGATAGCTAGTACCTGAAATAAGTAGGGAGACTTTGTCACCTTCGCGGAAGCCTTCCTCAAGAACGTCATCAAGAGTTACAGGAGCCTGAAACGCAATGTCCCAGACTCCTGTGGATACTACTGAAATTGTAACCGATGAAGTTAGCTTTCCACCAAGCGCGTTACCATCAACAACGACAGTTGTTTGGCTAGCTGTTGCCTTAGTTTGCTCCTGTACGCTTCCAACATCTAGAATCTTATTAGCTAAGTATGTCTGTGTACCATTTGCTACTCCGGATAAGCTTGTGCTACCATCATCGAAAGATACGTCAATACTAGCATCAGTTAGATAAGTATAGCGTTCTTTTGAAGTAGATACCAGACCCGTAATACTGTCTGGCTTCGAAGGTCTTTCGAACTTAATTAGATGTGCATACTTAATAGGCGCATTATTGACCAGTGCATTCTTAAGATTTATGTTAACTAATCTTTCTTCTATCATGGTAATAATTCCTCTACTGAAACGCTAAACTGATAAAGATTATCAGTGTTTAAATCGTATTCCAAGGTATCTCCTTTTTGAATAACTCTAAATCTAGGATCTATAAATCTGATTACTGAACCTGATGAAACCGACCTAGCCAGAGGAGGCATCACGTGGATTCTTCTCTGTGAGGTTGTAGGCGGTGTAGTTCCGCTTCTATAGTCACTGTTTGTTTCAACTCTTGTAATCTTGTAAGACTTTACATGATTAGTGTTAGCTGAATCTACTATGTTTATAAAGTCTCCAGGACTAGGACTTCCAGCAGTACCTACTAACATACTTGAACCAGAAATCAGCAGGGTAGTTGATCCCGCTGAAGTGGCTTCTGCTGCCGTAATAGAATTAGCGGCTGCGTAAGTAGCGAATAATGAATTCTGGGGCACTCTATGCTGAGGCAGAATAACGAAGAACGGTCTTAGCCTTCCTTCTCTAGACTCTAGAAATGTAGAGACTGGTTCGAACTCTGTGCGAGTTAAAGGATTATAATTAATATCAAATTCCCAGGTATGATAACCGGGAGAGGCTGTTACGCCTCTCCCTGAAATCGTACGGGACATTTGTACTTGCCTGCTCGATCTAAACTTGACACTGGCAAAACCAGGCCCTGCCGATCCAGTAGCACTAGAGACACCAGCAGCATCAATTTTATTATTAGGATCTGGCAATATGTCAGAAAAGTTAGTAAATACAGGCATTCATTTGTCTCCGATGCTGCCGGCAGCTAGCCGGCAGCACTTCTTTTACAATCTGTTTACATTAGGACGTGTATAAACATTCACGTTAACATCTTCAAGGAAGCCCTGTCCTGAGGCATTAGCAGCTTGTCTAAGCATCTTAATGATGTTTCCCTTCTGGGACACTAGAATATTCTCTACGCCAGAAGCATCTAGGGCTTGGATGTTGATAGTAGCATTAACAGGAGCGGATCCCATTACATCATTGGCTGGAGTTACGTTGATTGGAGTTTCGGGAGTGATTACTTCAGGTCCCTTTTCTCCAACTACGAAGCCACGATTGCCATAACCTCTCATTAGTTCCCCACCGTAGGCAGAGCCGATAGTGCGGAAGTTTGAGGCATTTGTGCCCATACCTTGTGAGCCTCTTAGGAATCCAACTTCTCCACCAGCATTAGCACTTGGGCCTCTTGCTAGGTCGACCGTATCGCTACGCTTGCCTATTGAGAGGGTTGAGGGTGGCTGCACTTTTCCAGCACTATTAGCACTTTCATACTGGGTTCCCGCGATAATAGCAATCTGAGCAGCGCCCATAGCCCCCATAACACCTGCAACAATAGGACCAGCTATTGGTCCTAGTTGTCCGAGTGCCATCGCAATAGCTGCCGCAGTACTAACTACTGCTTGAGCCATCATAAGCTTCTTCTGTATGTTAAATGACTTACGAGCTATACTATCTTTTTTCTTATTCAATGCGTCTACTTTTGCTACACTCTCAGCAGACTTACCATCTCTTTTCTGTTCCGCAGCTATTTCCTTATCTACGGCAGCAATTCTAGCATTACTAATAGAGGATAAAATAGACATTACTGAACTTAAAGTTTGTGATAGTGCTCCTGCAACGGCGGCCACTTTGTCTGTAGTAGTCGCACTAGCGTCTCCTATAGTCTTGAAAGCGTCCACTGCAGCGAAAGAAATTTGAGACATACCACTGAATATAGCTGCTGCAGCCTCTCCATTAGGACCCAATTTCTTAAAGTTTTCTAGTAAAACAGTAGAGAATTGCGAAATTTTAGCCTTAGCTACTTCTAGTCCTTGCAGTTGTATGTTTTTATCTACAGCATCAGATGCGGCTTTTGATGCAGCACCTAAAGCAGGTATATTTGCTTCAATTTGACCAGCTAAACTAACGGCTCTCTGTCCTTCAGCTACGGACTCGGGGCTCTTATTTTCCTTTATGAGAGCTTCCCCAGCAGCTCTCATATTTCTAGCCTGTTGGGCGGCTTGAGCTTGTAATAATTGATATTCTAACTCTATAGTCTGTTTACGAATTCCAGCGGATTCTTTTGCTTGTTTTAAGGCAAATTCAGATGCACGTATTTCCTGATTTGGTAAATTAACACCCAGAGCAGAAGCTATAGTTGCCTGAGGCATATTGCTAATATCAAACTGTATTTTTTGAAGTGCTTGTTGTGTTTCTAAATTCTTTAACTGACTTTGTACAATTTGTTGTCTTAAATTAAGTTCAGCATTTAAATCCGCAAGTCCTGCTTTTTCTAGTAGTTGAATAGTAGTATTAATTTCTAAAAGCTTGACTCTTTCGGTATTGATTTCGGTGGTTTTTTTCTTTTCCGCTTCCATGTTATCAATACTTTCTTGAATACCTTTTTTCTTCTTAGGATCAGCTGTTGCTAGCATAGAATTAGCTTGAGCTATATCAACAATTAATTTATCGGTAGTCGATTTAAATGTTTTGTCCAGCTCTAGTTTCGCAGATGCTGCTTGACTTAGTATAGAATCAACTTCTGCACTACGATTATTTGGTATAGAAGTATTATTTCTACTTAAAATATCATTAAGCTTAATATTAGCTAATTCAACTTCTTGTTTCGCCTTTAGTATCTCTATCTCTCTAGCAGAACTTCTATTTACAGCTTCCTGTGCAGCAACAGCTTCCTTGGCTGCTTTCTGTTTTGCAGTTAAATTAGCTTCAGTTGCTGCTGCAATTTCATATCCTAATGCTTGAGATTGTAGATTCGCGGTTCTTAAAGCGTCAGATGATGCTTTTATTTCCAAAGTCTTTCTAGCAATATCCTTAGCTAATTGTTCAGAGGCAGTTGGTATAGGATTAGGTATGACAGCTCCTGGTTTAAGTACCATAGCTGTAGCAGGAGGTGCATTATTGAGTGCAGCAGCATATTGACCTAGTTTTTCTAGACTAATTTCTTTTTCCAGACTTAGCTTTTCTCTTAGATCAGTTAGCTCTTGTTGTGCGGTTTCTATAGCTAAACGTTTTTGTGTAATCATACCATCTATAATAGATTTTTGTACACTTAAACCAGCAACATTTAATTTATTAATCTTTTCTTGAGAATCTAGCTGCGCTTTCATTCCAGCAGCACCTGCATTTAGGAAAGAACTATACTTGGATAACCTAGCTTGCTCTAATCCTGCTTGTGCCTTAGACAATGCTATTGAAGCTTGTCTCTGTTGATTTTCTGCTTCCGCTGTCTGTAGAGCTTTAGTTAAAGTCTCTAAGTTTTGTTCGGAATTTTGTAGCACAGCTTTTGCGTTATTTAATTTTATAACAGCAGCATCTTTTTCCGCTCCATTGAGTTTAGATATCTTTGGCTGTAGATCTGTAATTATTAATTCAGCTTCTCTAAATGAGTTTAATACAGCTACATCTTTTGGCTTTAGAAAATCAGTTAATTCGGGCGGTATCTTTGATAATGCTGCGAGCTGTTCTCTAGCATTTTTACCCTCAGAAGCAAAAGTAGCCAAACTGGAATTTATTTTCTCAAAGGATTTTACAATACCATCAAAGGGTGTGTTAGGTATAGCACTATTGAAGAATTTAGCCCCTTCTGTACTACCTTGAGCATATGCTGAAGTTAAGTCCTCTACAGCAGATAGTAAATTAGTTGCAGATTTAGCATTAGACTCTGCTATTGTACCTAAAACTGAATACTGCTTATCTTCAGATAGATTTCTAAAGTTTTCTAGGCTTCCTGTAGTTCCAATAATAGCTGCTTGTAAACCTTGATTACCCATTGATTTACCCAGGTCATCAATAGTTTTAATTAGTTGCTTTTGATTATCAGAAGGATCGAAGAACTGCTCTAAGCCAGTAGTAGCATCTTGTATTACTGAAGGTAAAATTTCAAATGCAGCAGAAGATGCTTGAATTCCAAATTGTTTTGAGCCCTCGCTTTTTAGGGAGGTACCCCCTGTTGAATTAGCATCTAGAAGCTCTGCTTTACGAACTTCTTCTCTAGCTACAATTAACGTATTTAAAGACTTTGAGAGTTCAATAGCTGAGTTAGCTTGATTAGTAAAGGATAATAGAACTCGATCCCCTATACTAGCAGAGCTATTCATTATTCTGTTATTTTCTTCATGGGCCTTAGATTGATTTTCTAGTACAGTAGAATAATCTTCTGTTGCTTTATTTAGCTGTTCTGTAGCCTTTACACTATTAGGATAAAGTTTACTGTAAATAAAATCAAATGTAGCTTTCAATGCTCCAAATACTAAAAAGGCAATTCCTACAACATTTATTACAGCTAGTAGCCCCGCCACTAAACCTCTTAGAGCGATATTTAAACCAAATACTGCTGTTTTAGCTGTATTTGATACGCTTGCAAAAGCTGCTGTTGCAATAGCTGCTAATCCAGTTTTTCCTGCGTCAACTTGTTTTTGATTACTTAAAATGACTAATGAAGCATGATATTCTTTTGTAGCCGTAATACCAGATTTAATAGCAGATATATATTTACGCTCAGAGGCCTCTTGAATAGCTGTAGCTGCGGTTTCCTGAGCTCTAGCTAGCATTGACTTAGAGCGCTCTCTTTCACGCTCTTTAATAGCATCAGTTTCTAGAGGGATTGTTCTTTCTGCATTTTGCCTTTCGGCTTCTGCTAGACCAGCTATAGCAATCCCTTGTGCCTCTATATTATCAATAAGTGCTTGTCTGCCTGATGTATCCTTTCCTGCGGCTGCTTCTTTGTCTCTCAGTCTTATGTGAGTTGCCAAAGATTTATCGTTAGCCTGTAGTACTCTACCAAACTCTTCTTGAGATAAAGTACCGGTCTTCATAGCCTCAGCAGCTTCTTTTACGGCCTTTGTACTCTGCTTATGTAATTCAATATTTCTTTTTTCAGTAAGTTCAAAACTTACATTACTTCTAGCTAACTTTAGCTTTTCTTCAGCTTGTAATTTTATTTGAGCAGACTGTTCTCTAGCTGCTTGAGCAGCTTCTAGTGATTTTTTAGACAGATCACTAAGAGAACCTAAAAGACTTTTTTGAATGGTTGATGCAAATAATAGAATAACACCAATTAATCCACTAACACTAGTAGATAAAAAGCCAACAAAACTTCCTACACCTAGGCTATTATTTAAAAAGTTAAGTGTATTCTTAGTAAGATTATCGAATGAAGCAGCTAATTTATCATATGGGTTTACTTCAATTTTTTGGTTTAATCCACCAAATTTTAATTCACCTTCGGCTAATACGGCATTTAGAAAGGCTTGTCTACGTTCAAAAGCGGATAGTGAGGCAGCAGACTTACCCGTCTTTAAAGCATAAGTTGCAGTAGCTTCGCCTAACTTAGTCATAATACCAAGTTCATCAAGTAGTTCTGGCTCTAATTTAGTTGTACCTTTAATAAGACGATCTAGAGAATCAGGTAAATTTCTTCCTAATGCTAAAGAAGTATTTTGTGCTACCGCTCCTAATCTACTAAGTTGTTCACCACTAAAACCTGCAGAAGTAAATAGTGCGGTAGCCTGCATGGATTCTTGTGCACTAATACCAAAACCTACAACATCACGTAAATTATCAGCTACTACTACTAGAGCCCTACCTGTACGGGCACCTTGCGCTTCTAGTCCTTTTAAAACCATTTCTGATTGTTGTGCGGATCTAAGAGCATTGAAGGCTGCGCTAACAGCAAAGGTATTGGCTGCTAGGGTAGCATATGCCCCAACTAAGCCACCGCCGCCTTGTCCAATAGTTTGATTAAGTTTAGAAAAACTACGCGCAGCACTAGAGGCCCCAGTCACACCTTGGTTCATAGTGTAATTGAGATGGTCTACTTGGTCCCCTGCTACTTTAGCCTTCTTGCCTGTTTTCTGGGTTTCATTACCGAAGTTAGTTACTTGCTTTAAGCCAGTAACCAGACCGTCAGCATTAACTACAACACGAAACTCGACGCTGTTACCTGCCATTATATTTCTCTAGCGGTTGCCCGCGCTTATTTTTTCTTAATCTTGTCTCTAGCTTTCTGCATTTGGTCTGACGACCTTTTAATCATGGAAGAATCTAGTCTCATAAGTGTATCCATAAAGATTTCTTTATCTTCTACACCGATAACTTCCATATGTATTGGTAAACTAACAAAGTCCTTTCCCAAATAACCTATGTCGGCTACTACTCTGTCTCCCAACCTATTGAACACTTCAATAGCCTGCTGAACTGGTAAAGGAAAGTCTTCAAAATCTGGAGGGCATTTCTCTTCGGAAGGGTCCTGACCCGTCTGTTCACAGAGGGTCAGGTACTTATCCTTGGTCATCCCAACATCGAAATTATTCTGCCACTTTTCCAGTCTTCGCCACAGGAGCTCTTTCTGCTCCTGATCGAAAGTTGGCGAGATCAAACACAACATCATTAACCCATGTATCAAACTCGGTTGAGTTCTTGATTAAGAGTTCTGCGTTCTCTAGTGAGTATGGTAGATCAGCTTCGGCATCTACCCCAGATAGATCGACTAGCATAAAGTCTTCTAGATACTTTAGCTTAAAACCCTTCCAGTTTTTGATAGTAGCTTTTGTGAACTCGGAAATGAACTTGTCCTCATTCAATTCTTCTACTGGCTGGCGGGTCTTCTTATCAAACTTAGTAGTAACACAACGCTTACGTAAAGCAGTGAGTTCTGGACGAGACAAGTTTACGACTTCTACTTCGAAGCCACTATAAACTGGATACTCTACCCAGGCACTCTTTGTGTTAATCATTAGTTGACTTAAATTCATAAATTATACTCCTTTGTATATTGGTTTTACTGTTTCAGAATTAGTATTTAATCTGAAATCATAGGTTCTAGTATATAGATCTCCTGTTTCCTCTCTACGAGTAAATACAGTAGATGGTAAATTAAACACTAGAAGATTGGTATTGACTTTTAATTCGATTGGTAGTATAGTGGAAAAATCTGATAACTCGGTTTCGTTCGCTTCTGTAAGAAATTGTGTGAACGATCCCTTTACTTCTCTACCCGTTAGAACATAGTTTAAGGGGTATACAACACTACCAGACACAGCATCATTTACTGTATCATTCTTAGTCCATTCTATACTATTAGTTATTTCTATATTAGCATTACTTATAAAGTCTAATGTAGTAGTATCTATCTTTGCAGAGAAAGTCGAAATACTTACGTTCTGTCTAGTAGGGGTACTCTGTAAAGTTCCTGGTATGGATGCTACTTTTAACATCTTAGACGCAGTACCTGATAAGCTAGCAGTAAGAACTTCGTTCCTCCCTAGATTAAAAGTAGTTGCTTCAAATACGCATTTTTCTAGTTTGAATATAACATTGTCAGACTCAATGTATAAATCGAATGAAGGGGCCTGCCCTCCGCTATAATCACAAGATAACTCAAGTTCTTTCTGTATAGTGGCTTGATCGAACACTGGTACGGTTATAGAAAAATTTGCAGGATTGGCTTTTACAACCACAGCATGGTCATGTAAGTCGGCTAATGCATGCAAAGTTTTTCTTTTGTACCCCTGTTCATCAAACGTCTGATTTACAGATAGATTTGAGTATACCTCAAGCTTGTATCTTAGCCCGCTTTGGACGAGGAAGACTTTTGTGTTTTTTATAAAGTTGTACATGATCCAAAAAAGGGGGAGCAAAAATGGATTTTGCTCCCCCGAATTTATTCAATTATAGATTGTATGGTGATAAAAGTCAAGAACTATTTTTTGTTATGCTACATAACAAATTTTGGTCTACTTAGTTATCAATGTAACGAATTCTAGTTAGTTCGTTTGTTCCACTAATTGTACTTGGTAGAGCAGTGAAGTTAACTTCAAATCCAATAAGATCATCAATGTTAATGGTTGGAATCTCTAAGTGAGCTTGTCCAATATTGACCTGAACTGTTGGAGTTCCTGTGTCTCTACGACCACCGATTGCAAAATCAAGAGCAAACTTGTTTGTGATAAGTGAAGTATTAGTGATAAGATCACTATAGAGATCAATGCTTCCATTTGTAATCTCATCTGCATAGCAAGTGAAATTGCCACTAACAGAACGAGTTCCAGTTACGTGACCTAGAGGTACGTTAACTACACCAAGTGCTTCTGGAGTTAGATATGTCATATTATTACTAATAGTAATGCTACCTCCAGTTAGAGTGATTCCGTAGGTCTTTGCAGCGCCACCATTAATACCTGCGTTGGTACCTACGATATCTAGAGCTGTAATTCTATTACGAATCATATTAGTAGTAGAAGTTACGCCAGCAGTATTTAGTGTATATACTGTACTTGCTGGTTCACCTGGGTTACTAGCTGTACCAGTAAACGTGAATGTGGCTTTCTCCGAGATTCTTGTTCCCATACCAGAGAACGAGATGGTTGTAATTCCATCAATATCAAAGTTTATAGTTGCTTCATTTACACAGCAATTTTCAACTTTGTATATTGTAGTAACCTCATCATCTGTGTATGTATGTGCAGTTCCAGTAAATTTTGCAGCACCTAGTACGAAGTATAGATCAAATGTAGCAAGCTTTGTTTTGTTTGATGAAGCAGTAGTAAAGTCTAGTTCATTTACTGTAGATATATAAGATGCTGATACTGCTTTAGCGCTCGTAACTGTAACGACACCAGACACTCCAGAGGGTACTATATAGCTAACTGTAGAAGCAGTAGTTGCTGTTACTACGAAAGTACCACTTGCTCCAGTAGTTCCTACTGCGGCGGATAGACCACTTGTAGTAATGGTATCTCCAACTTTAAAGTAGGTTCCGCCTGTTGGGGCTGCAGTGGTGAAAGTAGCTGTTAGAGTATTAATTCCTCCAGCGGTTGCAATAGTTGCTGATGTAATAGCAATACCAGCTGTTAGACCGGCTGCTGGATATAGAACTGTTTCTGCGAACATCGAGTGCCATAATAGCTCTTCTGGTGCACGAACAGTTGTAGAAAGAGTTGGACGAGCATACATATCAAAGCTCCACTCAGCAGGTGCTAGGGAATCATTGAAGGATGCTTGGCCACGACGGCTATTTCCGGTGGCACTAGCCATTTCGTTTACGGTAACTTGGCTAGAATTTGTTGTTTGACTGAAAGAGTATCCATTTAGAACTGGGAGTTCCCAAACGTTTGCAGCCTGGTTGCCTGTGTACTGTACTGCGTATACTTTAGTATCTCTATTGAAAAATAGGTTTGTATCACCTACGGCCATTTATTATCTCCTAAGTACCTTAGTACTTGACTTGTAGGGTCATTTCTCCTACACCAAGTGGTGAAAGAGCTCCCTGATCTGTATCTATGAATGTTATGATTATGTCGCGTGTAGCACCTAGTACACCCTTAGAATCGAGGTATGCCAACCTGCCATTATTATCTAAAATGAACTCGATATCTTCAAGGAGTCTTTCTAGTGCCTCCACGGACTCTTCCTCGTTTACGTAGGCTCTAAGTGTTAGGTCAAGGTATCTATCCTTGAAGCCACCACCTTGGTGAACGATAGTTTCTGGTCCAGCAACAACACATACGCATGGAAACTCTGAAATCTCATCCCAGAACTTCATACGAGAATATGCTTGCTGACCTAAATCTGTTGCGTACCCATTAGCTAAACTAACAGACTTTAGTTTATCTACGAGAGCCTCTACGATAGAACTACGCCTAGTTCTGTTTACTGGGTTTGACATTATGCTCTCCTTGTGAAAAATCTTCCGATAGCCATTTCACGAACTATCTCTCTTACGGATACATCCACTAGGGCTCTTGGGTCTCTCTGTGGGGTATTCCAGGGCCTTCGACCAAGTGTACGATCAAAAACGTCATAGGGATCTCTTTCATAATCGAATACGAATGATGGAAACCCTTCCCGTGTTTGTTCAACATTAACAACTTTAGCAGATTGTGCAAAACGACCAGTTCTAAAATTTAATCTAGGGCTTTTCATATTTTTGGCAACAGTGTCTGTTAGCCTTGCATTTATGATAGGTATAAAACTAGACCAGTTTTTCTGCCGAGATGACTGCTGGGTAGGGGCTCTAGCTACTTTGCCTCCTCTAAGACTAATACCAGTATCCTTTTCTACTGTATTTGTAGAGGTTTCAATTATTTCTTTTTTAGTTTTATAATTACTACTTTTAATATTACTCTGAGATACTTTTACTTTTCCGCCAGATTTTTTAGCTACATTTAAAATACTTTGTCTAGTTATTTCTATTGCAGAAGGAGAAGTCGAAAAGTTAGTCCAATCTTCACTATCTACTAAAGCTTTTATTTGTTTCTTTATAGAATTTATTAAAGCAAATTCTTTAGCACTCTGAATATTTCTATTAGAGTCTACGCCCTGTTCTCTTACTACAACATCAGCTTTAAAAGATATAGTTTTAACTTTATCTACTCTAGGATTTGTTTTTACTTCAGCAAGTATGCGTAAAAGTGGGGATTGAGTTTTAGTCTGTCTTTTACTAGTGGTTTTTACCTTAGCTTCTAATTTTTCTAATAAGTTTTGAACACGTTTTTCTGCGATACTGTAACCTTCAACGTGTCCTATATCTAATAGACCCCCTATTCTTTGACCATTTTTCATATAGCCTTGAATACGAGTATTAACGCTCTCGTCATTTTCTAATAGCAGATCGGTACTTAATGTACTTCTTAGTTCGGACAAAGCAGAATATCTAGCTTTATCTATAAATGTACTAAATACAGAATTATTTTTATTTCCCTCTATTCTTAT
>Ga0209444_10000234_pt1 | contig 30129 bp, 27 predicted proteins | sample LauGreFaBDMM15DN_2_FD_188215 | JGI IMG/M metagenome (GOLD analysis project Ga0209444, IMG submission 188215) | Freshwater lake microbial communities from Lake Michigan, USA - Fa13.BD.MM15.DN (SPAdes) (version 2) | ecosystem: Environmental > Aquatic > Freshwater > Lake | place: Lake Michigan... | reverse complement strand
TGTTTTTTGATTTTGCCATCGGATTCGAGATAGACGGCATTCACGTCGCAGAAAAAGATGTGCTTGTCATCGGCGAGTTCCATGGCGATGGCGGAGGCGGCATCCAGCACGGCCCTATGCTCGGTAGGGCCTGGGCCGCCGTAGGCACCGGGGAAACAGCGCAGGAGGAGGATTTTGGCCTCGGGGCATTTTTCACGCATGACCTCGATGATGCGTTTGATGCCGCCGGCAATTTGCTCGCCCGTGTGATGCGTCGGGTAGTTTTTCGCATCGGCATTGTTGGTACCGATCATGAGCGTGATCACCTTCGGGTTTTGACCTGCCAGTTCACCGTTCTGTAAATTCCAAATGATGTTCTCGGTGCGGGCACCACTGTAGCCGAGATTGATTGCCTTGCGTGGGGCAAAGTAATGCTTCCACACGGGTTGGTAACTGGGCTTTTCAAAATTGTGCGTGATGGAATCACCGACCATTAAGAGATCAAATTTCTCTTTTGCGATCAAAGCGCATTTTTCTTGATGACGTTTTTCCATGCCGCGTTGTGGCACAGCAACTTCCGCAGGACTTTCCGCGGCGAGGAGGGAAAAGGGAAGCACAAGAGCAGCACCGAAAAACGAGAATATACGCATGAGACACTCATGAAGAAATCACGCAGAAAGTCAAGAATGTTTGGTGTGGCGTGAAATCTGAATTAGGAACCACGAAAAACACAAATTCCACTAAAGGAAAGGCAGTGTAGAATGAACTGATCATCGAGCAATGCAAAAGTTTCGTGTGCTTCGTGTAATTCGTGGTTACTGCCGTCATTCAATCGGTTGTAATATTGATTTCGGCTGGCAGGCGAGACGCGGTCTACCTTCGTTATCTTTGTTCCCTTCTGTAGAAAATTGTTTCATCGGCAGAAGGAAAGGTAGGAAACGAAGTGGAAGATTTTTGTGTTGAGTCACACTGATCCTGCCTTCGCTTGGCTCACCCCTACTCAGGATTGGCAGCAGGGGCTTCGATGGTGAGGCCGGCGTCGATGTATTGGCCGCCAGTGCTTTGATGGCAGTGAATGGCTAACACATTGCGTCCTTTTTTGAGCACTGCACGATCCATGGGAATGCTGGCGTAGTGGCCGTTGAAGCCTTTGAGCGTAGCTACGGATTTGCCGTTGAGAAATATTTCGGCGTCTTCGTCGTGGTAGATGACGAGTTGCAATTCACCAGTGGGAATTTCGGTGAGAGAAAATTTACGGCGCAGCCAGATGTCGCTGCTGGTCCACTCGGTGCGCACGACGCTGTTGGGCGTGCCCTTGGAGCCAAAGCCACCTGGGCCTTCCTGCCAGTCTTTGTCGGAAAAAGATTCGGACTCCCATGCAGCAGTGGGTTTTTCTAACGAAAATCGCCATGAATGCGCCTCGGCACGGGAGTCAGAGAGCAATGAGGTCACTCGCACAACATCGGGCGAACCTAACAATTTATCGGAAAGCGGCTTGAGCCAAGCGGGCTCGACTTTGTTGACGCGATCATAGGTGCGGAGTCCATTGATCTCGATCTCGACATCGGTGGTCTGCGTATAGACACCAGCTGCGATACCGCGTTTGCGCATACCGCAAAGTATGTTGATGGATTGGGTGTAGCGATCTTTCCATTCATCGAGCGACTTGGGAAGCCCGCCGTAGCCCCAATTGGCGTTGTCTTTTTTCCATAAATGCCCATCCACGGGCCAACCATGACCACCAAACTCACCAACGACTTTGATGTAGTCATCGAAGCGTTTGTCGTCTAACATAAAATCGGGATGCGGGTAATTGTGATGATCGGCCACATCACCGATGGGCCAGAAATTTCCGCCGCTGGCGACGTTGATGGTGCGGGTGGAGTCATAGGCGACGGCCATTTTTCCGACTTCCATGGTGCGGTGTTGGCCCCAGGCCTCATTGAAGGGGACCCAGGAGGCGATGCAGGGAGCATCGTGCAAATGATCGACCATGCGTTTGTATTCGATGAGATATTGCTCGTGCGCGGTATCGGGCCAATTGGCGTCTTGGGGATTCGGTGCCATGCGGGTCCATTCCGGACTATAGTCGAGGCGTGGTCCGTAGCTATTGCTGACTTGATCTTGCCACATCATCATGCCGAGTCGATCGCAGTGGTAGTAGTAGCGGCGGGGTTCGACCTTGATGTGCTTGCGGATCATGTTGAATCCGGCAGCTTTCAGATACGCGATGTCAGAGAGCATCGCGGCATCGGACGGAGGTGTGAGCAGTCCATCAGGCCACCATCCTTGATCGAGTGGGCCCCAATGGAAGATCGATATGCCATTGAGTGTGTAGCGCCAGCTACCGCCGCTGTCCTTGGCTTTACTGAAGGCACGCATGGCGGTGTAGGATTTGACTGAGTCGTGCACCTTGCCTGCGGCATCGATCAGGGAAAGCTGCACCTCATATAGATTAGGGGCATCGGGTGACCACAAAGCAGGCTCGGCGATGGCGAAATCGTACGGTCCTACCTTGCTAAGATCTGCACTAGCGCTCTCTTTACCCTTATGAGAAATGACGACCTGAATTTTCGCGCCCACGGGCAATTCAGAGCTGAGCTTGGGCGTGACGGTGATCGTGTTTTTGCTGAGATCGCAAGCGTAGTCGACATCGGAGAGATGAAGTGCGGCGACTTCTTCCATCCACGCGGTTTGCCAAATGCCGGTGACACGTGTGTACCAAATGCCACCATTTTGCAGTTTTTGTTTGCCGTGAAGTTGGTAGCCCTCGGTGGCGTCATCGATGCGCAAGACGAGTTCATTTTTTTCACTGGTCAGAAACTCGGTGACGTCGAAGGAAAAAGGAGTGTGTCCGCCGATGTGTGTGCCGACTTTTTTGCCATTCACAAAAACGGTGGTTTGGTAGTCGACGGCTTCGAAGTGCAGCAAACTGCGCTTGTCGGCGCTGGATTGAGGAAGTTCGCGTTTATACCAAAGAGCTTCGTAGGGTTCGATCAAGCGACCGACACCAGAGAGAGCCGACTCGGGGCAAAATGGCACGAGAATGCTGCCGTTCCATTTTTCGGCAGTGGTGGCATCCTTGGGGGTGACGGCGTATTCCCAGAGGCCGTTGAGATTTCTCCATGATTCGCGTTGGAACTGCGGACGAGGATATTCCTGCCATGCATTGTCGGGTGTGACTTGCTTCGCCCAAGGCGTGAGCATGCGGTCATCGACGAGTTTCCACTCCGCGGAAAAAGCGGGTATGGCGGCGAGAAGTGATAAAATCAGCGAGGTTTTTTTCATGTTTCGATTCCTGTGGAGTTGTGCCACAGGAATGAGAAACATAGCACACTACAGGGCAGGGGTGCATGAGCGCAGTTGCCAAATTTCGGCATCATTCAGCCATGAGGCAAATTACTGCCAGGACCAAGTCACCTCGACCTTGATGTCGGGATGGATGCTGTGATGCACCGGGCAGCCATGGACGGCGGCTTTGAGAAGTGCGGCGTGCGGATGGTCCTCAGCGATCGGCATGGCGATGGAGACGGGCAAGCTGACAATGCGTCGCGGGGTGTCGATACTCATTTCCTTGTGGACGACAATTTTCATACCTGCGAGATCGAGCTCTTTGCGCTGGGCGACGATGCCCATGATGGTGGCCATGCAGGCACCAAGGGCGGTGGCGACGAGATCGGTGGGGGAAAATGCTTCGCCGCGACCATTGTTATCGACCGGTGCATCGGTGACGAGCGCATTTCCCGAGGGAACGTGCAGGGCGGAGCAGTGGAGTTGGCCTTCGTAATCAATGCGGATTTCTACCATGAGATTGAGGTGTGAGTTGTGAAGTTTCTTTGGGGACCTTGGCGAGCACGACGCGGAAACCGTGGAGGTTGTCGCGTTTTTTCGGATCTTTCTGGGTTTTCCGATAGGTGATAGAGAGGTGATAATCTCTGTAATTGTTCCAGCCGCCGCCACGCAATACCCCTTGCTCGCTGGTGCTGCTATAGATGTCTGAGACCCACTCATGGACATTGCCTGAGATGTCGTGGAGGCCATGGAGGTTGGCGGTGAAAGTACCGACGGGTGAGGTTTTGTCAAAGCCGTCATTGTAGCCGACGATGATGAGAGAGTTGTTGACGCTGCCTGCTTTGGCGGCGGCCTCGTCGGCAAAATTCCCCGAGCCTGGAGGTGGTGGCCAGGTTTTGCCCCATGGCCAAATTTTCTGATCTAGACCTTCGCGTTGCGCGGGCGTGTTGCCCACATCATTTCCCAGCCCAGCCATAGTCGACCATTCGAGGTCGGTGGGTAAGCGGTATTCGTGAGAAAACTGAATGCGTTCCTCCTTGCGCTCGCGGAGGGTGAGCCATTCGCAAAAAGCATTGGCGTCATCGCGACTGATGAACACCACGGGGTGATCATCGCTTTGCGCAAAATCAGGAACCGGACTAGGCGGGCGATTGGTTTCTTTCACAAACATGGAGTAATCACGGACGCGGGTTTCCCATGCCGCAACCATCAGGCTATCACCCACGGGCATGAATTTCATGCCGAGGGCGTTTTCCCAAGGTCGGCCGAAGAAGACGCTTTGGTTGCGCTGGAGCTCGATGTTGAGTTGCACACGCTCGCCATTTTGCAGATTGATTTGTTGCGTTTGCGGCTTGTAGCCATCGAGCAAAAACATCAGATCGACGGGGCCGGGGCGGATTTTCCCTAATACCGTGGAGCCGGTGATGCGGCCTCGCGATTCATCATTGACGTATACTTCGACACCTTCGGGCAGGGTGACGAGCTCGATCGAGCCGTAGGGTACTTGGCGCACGATGACGCGGAAGGGTTTGAAATTTTTGGCACGCGCCTCGTCGTTGAGATTGGGGTGCTCGAAACTCGACTCGATGCGCGGCAGGATTTCCTGGTCGTTGGTGAGATACGATGGCGTCGCACCGCGTTGGTGCCAGCGGCAAAAGAGCTCGGCTTCGCTAGCGGAGGTGATCACGATGCGCGATGGCTTGCCGTTTTGCGAAATCTCGATGATTTGGCCAATGTCAGCGGGGCGTTTTTCGGCATTGAGATACAGTTGCCACACGCGTTCCGGAAGGTAGTCATTGGAACCGTGCATTTCGTCTTCGGGCAAATAACGGATGCCGAGGTGATCGCTCCACGACTCGCCGATGCGCGGTGGTGAGTAGACTTTCAGACTGCCGCCTAACAAATGGGGCTCGCTTGATTCTTGGACTGTGTGCTCTAACAGCATTTCTTGGTAGCCATTTTTGCGAAGCACAAATTTGAGCGCTGTACCGACGGGGTAGGTGAGCACTGCGGTCTGAGTCTCGCCGAGATATAGTTCATTTTCATCGAATACTGTGGCATTTTCGGGCTCGCTGAAAATTTTGATCTGTCCGGTTTTTTGAACTGGCTGCGTGAGGACAGGGACGTTGCCGATGATCCCTTGGACCCAATTTTGCACGGAGCTTACGGGGATGAATTTCCAGGCAAGAAAGCAGATGCCTGCGAGCAAAATGAGCAGGGTCATCATCACGCTTGCACCACGGCTACGGCGTCGGCGTTTGCCGCGTTGGATGCGGCGCAGAGCATCGGCGAGTTCGGCAGCCGTGCTGATCGTGCGCTTGGAGAGTTGGGGCTCGCAGACATCGCAAATAATACGATTGAGTGCGAGCCACTTTTTTTTCTGATCGCCTTGCGGAAGTTCATCGGGCAGCTCGGGGAAATCGAGCCTGTCCTTGCCCGTGGCAATTTCATAAAGCACTTTGCCTAACGAATACACATCGGCCTGTGCGGAACCTGGTCCTTCTGGTGGGACAAATCCTTCTGTGCCGACAAAGGTACGCTGTCCACGAGCGGCGACGAGACCGATGTCGGCCAGCTTGGCTTTTCCGCCGACGAAGATTATGTTCGAGGGCTTGACATCGCGGTGAGCGAGGCCTTTTCCGTGCAGGTGACCGAGGGCGTCGGAGAGACGTAGGCCAACCTCAATGCATTCATCAATGGGGAATTGCTTGGCCTTGGTGTCTTTGCTGTCGGCACGTAGTGTGCGAGGTTCATACTCGACGGGATGGATTTCCGTGCCCCGGTGAATGTCATCACCCAACTCCATCACATAGTAGTAAAAGGAGTGGCGGTCAGGGCTGCGGCCGACGTGCAGGACGTTCACTAGACCCGGGTGATCACGCGAAATAGGCTCGAAGCGGAGGATTCCCTCGAACTCGCGCTCGAAGGTGCGTTCGTCCTCGAAGTCTTCGCGCCAGACGACTTTCACTGCGCGCATCGCTCCGGTCACGCCACGTGCAAGCCACACCTCGCCATAGGCACCGCCGCCGATTTTGCGGAGCACTTCATGGTCGGGTATGCTGGGGTGTGGTCGTTGCTTAGTCGGCATCTTGACGGAGTTTTTCCAATTCTTTTTTCAATACCGAACCGACGCGGTGTTTGGCTAGATAGACTTGCGCCATGCTCACGCCGAGATGTTTTTGCACCTTCGTTGCTTCCCATTCGCGGAGCACGTAGTAGTCGAAAATTTGGTATTGTTTCGGAGAAACTTGGGCCTTCACGCGGGTGAGTGCGGCATCTGCCATGTTGCGCCGCCACTCGGCGTCCCAGACGCGATCGAGCGGAATGCCGTTCGGGTCCTCAAAGCGGTCGATCACCGCGGTTTTGCGCTCGTCACCCCAGTCGCTGCTGTTCATGGAGGTGTCTTTTTTGCGCTTGCGGAATTGATCGTTGATGCGCCAGCGGGTCATGTTCATGAGCCACGATTTGAATGATCCTTGCTCGGGATCGTAGAGCTTTTTCTTGCTCTGCTTGGCGATGGATAAAATGGTTTCCTGCACACAATCGAAGGCTTCATCGGAGCGCAAGCCGGCCTTGATGGCAACGGCGTAAATCAGCTTCCAGTAGGTCTGATAAAACTCATCCCAGGTCTTCTGGTCTTCCCAGTTATCGAGCCGCGCGATCAAGCTCTTGCGCGTTTTGGCACAGATGGCGGCTAGCGCTACGTCTTGTTCTGGGTCTTTTTCCTCTTCGCTCATCGGCGGGAGGTATAGCACAGAACTGGGGGCTTGTCTCCAGTAGTTTCTTGGGACTTTTTAATTTTTATGGGGATGCTCTAAAAATACGAGAAAGCGCAGGATCAAAGCCTTTATTTACAAGGGAAAATTTTTCATTCAATGTGATTGATTATTCACTTACAATCGTCTGGCTCACCCCCAGGAGACCCACGGCGCGTCATGTCTCACAACACCCCATCTTCCGATCATTCATCCACTCAGGTCGCTGCGATTGCTCGTAACAAAGAGCGCGCACAAGCAGAATCGGAAGCAGTTTTCGAGCCGCGGGTCTCAATTCGGAGGACGGCCTCTTGATCATTGCGACGTCTTCTGGTGTCGGATCCGGGTGTAACTGAAACTAGTGGTCAAGCGGCAGGCTGGCAAAAATTTTAAGTTAGCCTAGATCCCAGAGTATGGGGAAATTAGTCGTGATGGAGGCAAATTGAAACAGAATTTCAGAGTTGAGAAGAAGGCAGGAGTTACTAGGTGATTTGTTATTGGTTGATCACGGAATCTATGCGTCTCCGCGTCTGTGCGCGAGTCATTTTTTTATCAATGATCAGTTCTATCAGTGGAATTCAGTGGCTGCAGTTGTTGACACGCCCGTTTCTCTGGACTGAGCACATTGCGGAGAGTTTCCGACCTGACCATTACTTTCAGTTGCAGCCGTCGGATCCTGCTCAGGGATTATTTTTTCGTCGGCTGTTTGGCTTTTTCCCACGCGATCATGCCGCCCTTGAGCTCCTGTAGTTTTGTGTAACCAGCTTCACGCAGTATCGCGATTGCTCTTGCGCTGCGACCACCACTGCGGCAATACACTAAAACGAGTTCATCAAGCTTGATCGATTTTTTGACATCTTCCACGAAGGCTTTTGCCTGTAATGGTACCAAGACGGCACCATCAAGATGACCTTCTTTGTATTCTTCTGCCGTGCGAACATCCAAAATACGCAGCGATTGGTTTTTCGCGATCAATTGGCTCGCCGCAGGAACTTCGATCAAATGCCCTATAGATTCAGCACTTTTGCATGCTGTTGTGAGGAAACACCCGAGGGTAGTAAGTAGAAAGAAATATTTCACATAAATAAAGTAGCCTCGCTTCCTGCAGATGCAACCCGAATCCGCGAAAAAATCTGCATTCTGTGCATAAATCAAGTTGTCGATCCCCGCGCATGCTTTACAATCACGCTCGTGAGTTACCAGGTCTTCGCTAGAAAATACCGCCCCGCCACCTTCGACGATGTCCTCGGTCAGGATCACGTGGTGCGTACCTTGAAAAACGCGATCGCGCAGAATCGACTCGCTCATGCCTATCTTTTCGTCGGCCCCCGTGGCACGGGCAAGACCTCCACCGCGCGGATTTTTGCCAAAGCTCTTAATGGTCCCGGCGGTCCCAAGGTCGACTTCGATCCGAATGACCCCGTCTGCCAACAAATTGCCGAGGGCACTTCTCTTGATGTCGTTGAGATCGACGGTGCTTCCAATAATGGCGTCGATGAGGTCCGCTCCCTGCGCGAATCCGTAAACTACGCACCGATGAGCGGGCAGTTCAAAATTTACTACATCGACGAGGTCCACATGCTCACCAATCAGGCCTTCAACGCCTTGCTCAAGACGCTCGAAGAACCACCGCCGCACGTCAAATTCATTTTCGCCACCACGGAGGTTCACAAGATCTTGCCGACCATCCTCTCGCGTTGCCAACGCTTCGATTTGCGTCCGATTCCCACTGAAACCATCGCCCAACACCTCCTTCACATCGCCTCCTTGGAAGGTGTCACGCTTGATCAAGCCGCTGCATGGGCGATTGCCAAAGGCGCCGATGGCGGCATGCGCGATGCACAATCGATGCTCGACCAGCTCGTCGCCTTCTGTGGCAGCCAGATCACCGAACCCGACGTGCTCAACATCTTCGGCTTCACCTCACGGGAAACCATAGCCTCGCTCTGTGATGCGATTTTTTCGAAAAATACCGCCGCCGCCCTGCAAATCATCCAGCGCGAGTCCTCTACTGGGCGCGATGTGTCGCAATTGCTCAACGAGCTGATCGGCGCCCTGCGTGCGGTCATCGTCGCCAAAGTGGACCCGAATGCACCCAACGAAGGCATTCCTCAAGTAACATGGCAACAGCTTCTCGATGCCGCAAAGAACTGTAAACCCGATCGACTTCTCGCCGTCATCGATGTTTTTGCCGAGACCGAAGGCCGCATGAAATGGGCCAGCAATCGCAAACTTCACCTTGAACTCGGCATCATCAAGGCGATCCAAGTGGTTGGCGATGCCCGCGTTTCTGACATCATCAACGTCCTCGCTGCTGCCAGCGGATTTTTCTCAGAAACTTCTGCGCCGCCCTCTACTCCGACCGCACCTACGACTCTCGAAACGCTCTCCTCCGCTCCCGTTGCTTCTCCAGCATCCGCCGAGCCAGCACTCCAAGAAATCTCCCCTCCACCCGCAGAGTCCACGGCAACGATGGCGGTGGAAGAGCCATCGGTAGAGAGCTCGCCACCCACTGATCCCGTAGTTGCTGCTGCCAAAGCCGCGCGCGATGGCGATATCATGGCTGCCTTTGATGCGATGATCGATTCCGCGACCGATGATCCCGCACGCGATTTGCCGCCTGCTCTCGCGCCCACTGCCCCCGTCATCGCCCCTCTCATTCCCGAGCCGAAGAAAGAAATTCCTCGCGCTGCCGATGACTTCCACAAAGATCCTCTGATTCAAAAAGCCCTCGAAATTTTCGCTGCAAAAATCGTCACAGCCTAACCAAACACTACTATCATGAACATTGCCAAATTGATGCAACAAGCCCAGAAAATGCAAGCCGGGCTAGCCGCAGCACAAGAAGAACTCGCAAAACGAACCGTCGAAAGCTCCGTCGCCAACGGCAAAGTCACCGTCACCGCTACCTGTGCCGGCGATGTTCTCAACATCCGCATCGACCCCTCCGTAGTCGATCCCTCCGACGTCGATTTTCTCCAAGACCTCATCCTCAAAGCAGTGCAAGAAGCCATCACCCAAGGCCGCGAGATTTCCGCTGCCGAGATGAAAAAACACACCGGTGGCCTCCCCATGCCCGGCATGTAACCGTGGCGAAAGCGTCTCGCCTTCCAGCCTCTAAAATCGCAATTCATCCCACGCATGAAAAACATTACCCTCCTGCTCCTGCTTCTAGCTCTTCATCCTTCGCTCCAAGCCGAGGAAGAAGCTCCCGTGAACATGCAACACGTGCGCGCCGCCTCCGCGTGGCTCCAAAATGCTGACCCCTCCAAACGCAAGGCCGCCATTAGCACCTTCCGCACCATGCCAGGCAAGGCGATGACGCACTACCAAACAGCGCTCAAAGCCGCGATTAAGGTCCATCTCGATCGCATCGAGCAAATCGATAAGTCCGATAACAAACTCGCCGAGCACGACGACATCGCCCGCCAACTCACCGAGGGTCGCGTGCGTGTCATGCCACTCATCCGCACCGACTATCACAAAGAGGGCAAAAAAATCAAAATGCTGCGCGATGAAATCGAGGTACTAACTGAATTTTACGATAAACGCGAAAAGCTCGCCAAGAGTGATGTCACGGCGCTCCTCGCAGCCATGTATGCTTCCATCGATGCCGTCTGCCAACTCACCCGCGAGCAGGAAAAACTTGACCCGCAAATGGATACAAAAGAACTCGATGACGAGGAGTTGCGCGAGCGAGTCATCAAGGACAGCCTTGAGGCCGATCACTTGCAGCAACTCGCAGAGTCATTCGAAAAATCGCGCAAGGAAATCACTAATCTCGCCACCGTCGAAAAGCACAATGCCGATAACGACAAATGGTGCAACGCCAGCATGAAAACTTTTGCCACCGTGCTCAATCGCGAACGTGTGGTCATGGGACTACGTCCGTTACGCATCGAGGAACGACTCAGCGCCGCGGCCGAAGGACATAGCTCCGATATGGCATCGGGCGGATTTTTCGCCCATGAGTCACCTGTGCCTAACAAAAAAACTCCGTGGGATCGCGCGAAGTTGGCTGAATTTGATGGCAATGCCTCCGGCGAAAACATCTTCATGGGCTCCACCGATCCGAACTCTGCCTACGGCGGTTGGTTTGGCTCCGATGGTCACCGCTTCATCATGTTCTCCGAGGGCCCGAACTGCTGCGGCGTCGGCATCTCCGGTGTCCACTGGACCTTCATGACCGGCAGCAAAAACGGTTGGTAACGTGGCGGTGGCGTCTCGCCACCCAGCCTCAAAATCAATTCATCCCACATGCTTTCCCCAAAAATCAAAGCCCTCCTCGCCACTGCCCGCATCGCCAACGTGCCGAGCGTGGTTTGCAATGTTTTTACGGGGATGTTGTTGGTCACTGGAGACGACAGGGTGCCCGAATGGAACACACCTACCATCCCAGTGACCTTCGCAGCAGTTTGTCTCTACATCGCAGGGAATTTTCTCAACGACTGGCATGACGTAGCATGGGATGAAAAAAATCGTCCTGAACGCGCCATCCCCAGCGGTTTATTTTCCCGTGGGCTCTATTTATTTATTGCATCCGCACTGTTGTTGTTAGGGTTATCCCTAAGTGTTTATGTTTCCACAACTACTGCGATTGTTTTTCTTGCTATTGCAATCCTCGTGTATTTTTACACCGTTTTACACAAGAAGCAAAGCTACTCCATCTGGATCATGGGTGCATGTCGTGCTGGTCTCTATCTTTTAGGTTTTGCTACTATGCTAGCATTAGCAAGAAACAAGGGATCTTCTGAAAGATCGGATTTCATGGCAATAACTGCCGTGATCATAGCCTTGCCTATGTTGGGCTTGCTTGCCTACATTGCTGGTATATCGCTCTTAGCGCGATATGAGACACGGAGTAGTGATTTATCTCATAAGAGCAATTCATTTGCAGCGATGTTGCTCTTACTTCCCGCTTTAACCCATAGTTGCCTCCTTTCGCTATTAGCTGGCTCTTTTGGTAACTACGGACAAATCTTGTTGTGCGTTGTTGCAATCATGCCCTTTGTGATCTGGACATCTCTAATAGTTTTTCGCAAGTATTCTGTTTCCACAAAAGTGAGTCGCCTGCTTGCTGGTATTCCTTTGGTAGATTCAGTTTGTTTAATATCTCTGTTTTTTGTGATGGGTTTGCATCCTATTTACTCGATAGTGCTCCCTTTCACATGTTTCCTCGCCGCACTGCTCCTCCAAAAAATCGCGCCCGCTACCTAACAAATTTCCATGCCACACACACTCGCTTCACTCGTTTCGCAAGCTACAGCTGGGCTTGGCAGCACTCCTGATGTCATCGCCGCTGCGCCTGGGCGCGTCAATTTGATCGGCGAACACATCGACTACTGCGATGGCTTTGTCATGCCCTTTGCGCTTGATCGCAATATCGTCATTGCGGCGAAACGCAATGGCTTGGATACGGCGACACTCAGCAGCAACGGCATGCCAACGGCGACCATTTCGTTAGCCGCTCCACAAGTCATTGGCGAGCCAACTTGGACCAATTATCTGCGCGGTGTGATCGATGGGTTTCATCAACTCGGCTACACAATCCCTGGCTTCGATGCCTACATCGTCTCCTCCGTTCCCGGAGGTGCCGGACTTTCTTCTTCTGCCGCACTTGAATGCGCTACCGCCACTTTGCTCGAAGGTCTGCTTGGAGTCGCCCTAACGAAAAAACAAAAGGCGTTGCTTTGCCAAAAAGCCGAGCACAATTTCGCGCACGTACCTTGCGGCATCATGGATCAATTTGCGTCCACCTTCGGCGAAGAAAATCGCTTGGTGATGATCGATTGCCAAACGGGCGAGCCAACAATGGTGCCTTTTGAAATTCCTGATCTCGCGGTGATCATCGCCAACACCAATGTGCATCACCAACTCTCCGATGGCGGCTACGCCATTCGCCGCAAGCACACCGAAGATGGTCTCGCGATCATCGGCAAGGCCTCATGGCGTGATGTGAGCATGAGCGATGTCGAAGAGAAATGGGATCTGTTAGGCGATCCAGTCAATCGACGTTCGCGACACGTGGTGGGAGAAATTGCCCGCACCCAGGAGGCCGCAGCTGCTCTCGCAGCCAGTAATTTCGCGCGTCTAGGCACCTTGATGTATGCCTCGCACGATTCCTTGCGCGATGATTTTGAGGTTTCCTGCGCCGAACTCGATCTGATGGTTCACATCGCTACTGAAATTGGTACTGCAGGGGGAGTCATCGGGGCGCGCATGACTGGCGGCGGCTTCGGCGGCTCCACCGTGACCTTGTGCGAGTCCGCCCAAGCCGAATCAATCATGGCGACGATGCGTCAACGCTACGAAACCGAAACGCAGATTGTTCCTCAAATTTTCTGCTCTCGCCCCTCACGCGGCGCGCATTTGGTAAATGTATGATGTGAGAGAAAAGATACAGAGACATAAGACATAAGTGCTAAGAGTTGAAAAAACTTTGCGTCTTCGCGTCTTTGCGCCCTTTGCGTTTAATCTACCCCACTACCTCACACGAATTTCCCAATCCTACGATTTTTTTCTTTCCCTCCCAATAGAAAAATTGATGATAAGCCTATGGAATTGGTGAGCATTGCACAACTCAAGGAGATGGCCGGGGATAGCCCGATGTATGCGGATGTGGACGTGCAGTTGCAGTCACGCCAATCAAAAATGACGCGTACCAATAAGCCCTACCTTGAGCTGGGCTTCGCGGATTCGACCGGAAATTTTTCGCTCAAACTCTGGGAAGATCGTCCACTTTTTTCGGTGGCACAAGGTTGGCCCGATGGGGTGATGATTCGCGCTTCGGGGAAATGGACGCAGAATCAATATGGCCTCGATGGCAATGATCTCAGTGCCCGCGTGCTCAATCAGCAAGAGCGTGAATTGTTTCTCACCGGCGATCCCGATTTGCAGGCGAAGCAGCAGATCGATTGGCAAACGATCATATCACTGTGTTCCTCGATCCATGACCCGCGACTGCAACGTCTCACTACGCGTTTTTTTGACAAGTTCGGCGAAATGTTTCGTCGTACTGCAGCGGCCCGCCGTAATCATCATGCACGCCGTGGTGGATTGGTCGAACACGTCGCCCAAATGATGCGTTCCGCCGATGCGCTGTGCCACGTGTATGCCGATTGGAATCGCGATCTGTTGCTCGTAGGAGTTTTGTTTCACGACTGTGGAAAGCTTTGGGAGAACTCCTACCCACGTGATGGCTTCGCACAAATTCATAGCCTGCGTGGCGAAATGTTAGGCCACATCCCCATCGGCATCGAGTGTGTCAATAAACTGTGGTCGGACATGATCGAGGAAGAAGCTGGCACGGATTGGTTGATCCTTGAACCGCGTTCAGAAGATGTGCGCTTGCACTTGCTGCACCTCATTGCAAGCCATCACGGGCAATACGAATTTGGCTCGCCGACATTGCCGCGCACGCCCGAGGCTTTTGCTTTGCATTTCATCGACAACATCGATGCTAAGATGGAAATGCTCAAAGACGCCTACCGCAGCGCCAACGAGATCGCCCCGCAGATCTACGAAAAAGTCTTCCCACTTCCAGCCAATCTTGTCACACCACTGAGCAGCTTTTTTGTTGCCGAAGCCCAAGAAGAAGAGAGCATCGAAGAATCCGAGGGTGACAAGGACGAATCAAATATGGACCTTGAGTCATCTTTGTGACCGCAGTCTTCATGTAGGGTGATTTTCGCAAACGATGCTGCGGTAATCTCAGGGCGGTTGCCGAGAAAAATCACGTTAGCCTCTGCACAATTTAACCAATTTCCTCAAACACACCGCCGCCTAGCAGATGACCGCTGTTGTAGAAGGCGCAGATTTGGCCAGCTGACACGGCGCGTTGGGGGCGTTGGAAGACAACGCGCACGTTGCCGTCGGCGAGCGCGGTGACTTGGCAGGGTTCGGCCTTTGCGCGGTAGCGGGGTTGTGCTTCCATCATCGTGGTGCCGGTGATGGGTTGGTGAATCCAGTTGATCGTGCCTACGGTGCAGTCGGTGGCGTAGAGTCCTGGCGAGTTGGCTTGGTCCCAACCGACGACGAGTTGATTTTTTTCTAGGTCTTTGGCGACCACAACGTAGGCCATGCCTTCGCGAGGGGAGGCGACGCCGTGGCCTTTGCGTTGGCCAAGGGTGTAGAGGTGCAGTCCATGGTGGCGGCCCAATTTTTTTCCGCTTGTATCAACGATGTCGCCGGGATGATCGGGCACGTAATGACGGAGGAAGTCGCTCATTTTTACGGCGCCGATGAAACAGATGCCTTGGCTGTCTTTTTTGCTAGCTACGGGGAGTGCAAGGCGTTCGGCGACGGCGCGGACTTCAGGTTTGAGCATTTCGCCTGCGGGAAAAAGGGCGTGGCGGACCTGAAACTGGGTCATAAGCGAGAGGAAATAGCTCTGGTCTTTGTTCGGATCGGCACCGCGCAGAATGGCGGCGGTGCCATCGCTGAGGATGCGGCGTCGCGCATAATGTCCGGTGCCTACATGCTCGAAACCTTGACTCAGCGCATAGTCGAGGAAGACGCCGAATTTCATTTCACGATTGCACCAGACATCGGGATTGGGGGTAATGCCGCTGCGGTAGCCCTCAATGAGGTAGTCGACGATGCGCTCGCGGTAGGCATCGATGAGGTCGATGACCCGAAACTCGATGCCGAGATGTTTTGCGACCGCGTGTGCGTCTTCGACGTCTTGCTCCCAGGGGCAATCCCCCGGAATGCCCTCGGAATTGATCCAGTTTTTCATGTAGCCACCGACGACTTCGTGGCCTTGTTCGAGCAATAACGCTGCGGCGACGGCGCTGTCAACACCACCAGACAATCCGACGAGTACGCGAGCCATGAGAGAAAAATGCGTTAGTAATGTGGTGGGGCATCGGCACCTTGGAGAGCCTGAATGATGCGGATGACTGCCTCGGAACTGAGTGGCTGTTCAACGAGTAATCCTAACACCATCTGGCCGCAAACGGTATCGACGGGGATGACTTCGAGCATGTTCGTGGAGCCGACCTTGACGTGAACATTGCCGAGTCCGCCGTTGGATTTCTTTCTAGCCATGGCGAGGCTGCGTGCAATGAAGTGGAGACGACTGTGATCTGATTCGTCGAAAATGATAGAGCCTTCTTTATCGAGAATGAATACGCCTTTTGCGCGGAATTGGGCATGGAGTTCGTCGCGGAAACGAGATACTCGCTCGATAAATGGTCCGAGCGCATTGAAGGGTGCCGATGGAGGCTCAGCAATGGGTGGTTGAGGGGCTTGTGTCGTAGGGGCGCGCTGCGGCGGCGGTAACGGTCCAGCGCGAGTTGGCCAAACTTCTGCAGGCTGAGCTGGATTGGTAGTGGCGGGAATATGCTGCGCGTGCAAGGCTGCCTCGGCAATGCGTTCTTGCATAGATTTGTCCTCACTCCGCGGTGTGAGGACAATTGTTTCCGCTGCTGTAGGTGTAGGTGGAGCGGGCGTGGGCGTGGGGACAGGGGTTGGTCCAAGTCCTGCATAACCGACGAAGTCGCCACCGAAACCGGTATCCTCTGGCTTCTCCGGAGCTTTCGCTGGAGCGAACATGAGGGCCTCAGCAAGCCGCATCATTTCGCTGGGATCTACCCATGGATGCACGGGGTCCATCATGCGTTTGTGTTTAACTTTTCGATTTTTTCTTCAATTTCTGCCCGCAAGCCGTCGAACACAGCTTGGGCACCCATACCATCTTCTAGCACGCCGACGGGTAAACCCTTAGCGCTGGCTCTCACAAAAATCCCATCGCGTGGCACGGTGGTTTGCAGGACCATGTTTAGCGGTAAAAGTTGACGCAATGCTTGTGCGGCCTCACGGCTCTCAGCTAGCTCATTTTGGACCATGGTCAGCACCACGCCGAGCACCAATAGCTTGGGATTGAGCATGCGGATACGGCCAAGGCCTTCAAGCATTTTGGGCACCGAGCGCACGCCGAGTGGTTCAGATTGTTGTGGAATCAGCACCGCATCGGAGCAGGCTATCACATCGGCGCTGACGCCGAAAAGGCCAGCTGCGGTGTCGATCAGGCAAACTTGATAGCCCCGTGCAGCGACTGCGCGCATGAATGCACGGCTGCGAGCGAGGTGAGCTCCAGCAATGCCACCGCCAGCCTCGTAATTGCTCGCTTGTCCAGCTGCGACTAGTGAAAATGTCGATAAACGCGTAGGGACAATAAGTTTTTCGAGCGGCAGACCGGGATCTTCGAGAAAATCGTAAAATCCCGGCAGCATGCGTGATTGACGAGTCAGCGAGAGCCCCACAGACCCCTGTGGATCGGCGTCAACGAGAATAGTCCGCACTCCTGCTCTGGCGAACGCGTGCGCCAAATTAATTGCTACGGTGGTTTTTCCCACCCCTCCTTTTTGACTTGTTACGGCAATACTGATCACAATTTGATGGGCAAAATCTGGCAAGATGATAGCTTGCTCTCGCAAGAGCGAAAGTCTTTTCTTTAAAATGCTCAAGACAGGCACAAAAAAATCTGTAAAATCCATCACCATGATGTCCGCAACACCCAACGCTCCCCGCTTTTGCAGTATCGGATGCTTCAGATTAGGCATCTCCCGGGTATCGTGCCTCTTGTTTTTGCTCGCCAGTCTCGGCGCTTGCAAGAAAAACCACTTGGTATCTTCCGGACCACCACTCAGTTCACCCCGACTTACTACTCAAAATGCAAGCGATGGGCCCTCGCCAATCCTTCTCAGTCTTGGTTCATCAGCCATTTCGTGGCGTCAATTTACCCCTATTACACTGCAATATGCTCGAGAATCGCATAAAATGTTGCTCGTTTACGTGAGCTCCACCCAGCAAATGGAGGCTACCAATGTGTTCGATGCTATTCTGCGAGACCCGCAAACGGTGCGCGAAATCAACGATCAATTTGTGCCTGTGCTCGTCGATGGCGATGCGAATCGCGAAATGGGAATTCTCGCCGCCATGTTGTGCAGCGAAATCAAAAAACCCGTGTCGTTTCCTTTTATGATGTGGCTGACCGCCGAGGGCAATCCCGTGGCATGGCTTCCACTCGACTCGTATGCCGCAGAAGATGAAATTATCAATCGCATTCAGCAGTCGCAAAGTGTCGTCATCAACATGTGGAACACGGACCGCGAGTATATCGAGAAAAATTCCGCCTTCGATAACGCGAATCGCCGCGAGCGTTACAAAGCTCCTATATTTAAGACATCATTGCCCTCGGAAAATCAAGCGTTGCTGATGGGCGTGTTTCGTCAACTACACTCGCAGTTTGATCACTTCAGTGGGAACATTGATGGCATGGGCTCCCTGTTGCTGACATCCATTCAAGAGTGTTTCACCCAAGTGGCATCGCACCCAGCTCTCGATGAAATGACGCGGCAGCGAGCTCGCACTGTGATCTCGGGGAACGCACGGGCCCTCTTGAGCTCAGCTGCTGTGGATGCAATCGATGGCGGATTCTACACCTCTCGCAGTGATGCGAATTGGTCCACTGTCACGCGCGATCGTAATGGACTGATGCAAACGCGGGCGATTCAGAGCTTCGCGATGATCGGACAAGCGCTCGATGATGCCAGTATTCTTTCGGCTGCCGAAAAAGCGATGCAATTTCATGAAGCGAACTTTGCGCTCGATGGTGGGCTTTATGCCAACATCGCGGCGATTTCGTTGATGCCAAAAGAAGCACAATGCTGGAGTATCGAAACCTTGAAGGCTACGCTCGCGGCCTCGGAGTATGCCCTGCTCAAATACCATTATGATTGGCAGGATATGGGAAATGTCCCACCGGAGAGCGATCCGAAGCGAGAGTTCTTTCGGCTCAATTTGCTCGTGCCCAAGCATGATCTTGCGGATAGTGCGGCCCATCAATCGATCACAGCTCAACAAGCGCAAGCCTTACACAACAGCGCGCATGCCAAGCTCTCCGTAGCGCGCAAGAAATTACTGGAAACCTCCGTGCTGCCTCCCAAAGTGGCACAGGCGCAAGTTACGTTGGCAACCGCAAGTGCTTATGCCTCGCTCTTTGCCGCTACGGGCAAGGAAGAATATCGCGCTAAAGCGGTCACGATTTTTGCCGCCTTCCGCCGAGCATTCCATCATGAGGATGGGATACATTTTTTTCAAGATTCGCTGTATCCCACCACCACCTTGGCGCGCGCAGGATTGATTGCGTTGGCTCAACAAACCGCGCTGGATGTGTATGATATCACGCTCGATGAAGCTGCGCTGACGTATGGCGATTCCCTCTCGGACACGCTGGTGCAAGATTATCTTCTCGACGGCAATATCGAGGAAGTACCGCGCTCAGCACGTTTCATTAATCTCCCCATCACCGATCAATCGATGATTTTTGACAAGTCCACCGTCGGCTTGGTAAAACAAAACTTGGCGCGCTTGCATCACCTATCGCGCGAGATACCCGCGAGTCTTTACCAAGCAGCGCAAATCAACGTAGAAAAAATTGAGCAATCACCCTTGATCCACAGTGATTACTTGTTAGGCTTGCTCTATCAGGAAAATCATGCCATAATTAGCATACCTGTTGATGTAGATGATGAAGTCCGCCAAGCCATTACACGCTTGCCCTTGCGCCTTTTCTCCCGTAAGCTCACCCCAGGCAACGGCGGCAAAGTCATCTACTCACTTCATCGCGCCGATGATGTCACCATCACCGATGCCGCCGCCATCAAGGCGCTCGATCAGCCGAAATAATCGCACCTCATTTTCTTATGTCACGCACTTCCACACAATCGCGCAAAACCGCAGAAACTGACATTCAGCTCAGCCTCGATCTCGATGGCTCGGGCGTTTCCACCATCGATACCGGACACGGCTTCTTCGATCACATGCTCACACTTTTTTCGCGTCACAGTCTGATTGACCTCAAGATCAAGACGGTGGGTGATTTGCACATTGATGCGCATCACACGGTGGAAGATACTGCCATTGTGCTGGGCGATGCGTTGCGCGAGGCTCTCGGCACCAAGGCTGGCATCAGTCGCTATGGACATGCGTATTTGCCCATGGACGAGACGCTTGCCCGCGTTGTCATCGATCTCTCGAATCGTCCATTTCTCGAATTCCGCACGCCACTGCAAACAGCATCCGCACCGAATTTTCCTCTGACATTGACCGAAGAATTTTGCCGTGCACTTGCTGCGAATTTACGCTGCAATTTGCACGTCGAGTTACTCTACGGGCGCGATGGGCACCACATTGCTGAAGCGATTTTTAAAGGCATCGCCCGCGCACTGCGCAGCGCCGTAGCCATCGATCCACGCGTCAAAGGAGTGCCCTCGACGAAAGAAGCTCTCTGATTCGCCGACCATGTCTACCACCGTTTTGATCGACTATGGCGCTGGCAATTTGCGCAGCGTGGCCAACGCCTTGCAAAGCCTCGATGCCGATGTGCTCATCGTCAGCAGCGCTGCGGAGTTTCCTGCAAATCCAGCGCGTGTCATTTTGCCGGGGGTCGGTTCTTTTGGCGATTCCATGGAGGAACTTTGCCGTCGCGGCCTTGATGTGCCTGTGCGCCGTTGTCTCGCCTCAGGTGTGCCATTTCTCGGCATCTGCGTCGGCTACCAAATGCTCTTTGAGGGCAGCGAAGAAAGCCCCGGTATTCCTGGTCTTGGCATCCTCAAGGGACATGTGAAGCGCTTTTTGCCGGGCAAAAAAATCCCGCACATGGGCTGGAATTCCACGACTCTTACCCATCCCGATCACGCCTGTTGGGCAGGGCTAGATCCGCAACCATACTTTTACTTTGTGCACTCGTATTTCCCTGAACCGGAGGACCCAAGCATCATTGCTGCTGTCACCGAGTATGAGGAAAAATTCGCTGCGGCCGTGATCCGTGACCATCTCTGGGCGGTGCAATTTCACCCGGAAAAAAGCCAAGATAGCGGACTGCAATTGATCCGCAATTTCCTGCAACAATCTGCTCCCGCATCGTGCACGATCTGATCCGCATTTCTGAGGTTTTTTCCGAACATCATGCGGAAATCCTGAAACGTCTCGATGCCGCGGGTGCGAAAAAACTGGGCACGGAATATTATCTTTTGCCCGGGCCGATGCCTCAGTCTGAGCTCTCGTTGTTCGTGCGTTGGCAAATGCCGATCCATCACAGTTGGCCCTGTTCCCCCGAAAAAACCGAGCATTTTCTCGATAAGGCTTGTTTTGCGTTAGAGCAAAAATGTGCCGCCGCTGGTGTGCAGCAAGTGATGGTGAGTCCGCTGATCTCTGGTTCTCCGCATCCGTTTTTCAAGAAACTTGCCACTGCGCTGCGACAACGCTTGATGGCATCGTTGTTAGAGAAAAAAGCCAAAATCGATCCCGAGGAGCAGAACCCGCAGGATCTCACACTCTTTTGTCTCGTAGGAAAAGAGGGGCTCTTCGCGAGCATTGCCACGCCGCGTGACTGCGGGGGATTTTATGCCGGCGGCAGCAAGTACATCAGCCACAATACCGCGCACAGCATCAGCCGCGCGGGTGCGAAAATCGCAGAGGCTTTGCATTTTCTTCGGCTGCATCATACTGCTTTGCCAGAAACCACACACTGGCTCGAACTCGGCGCCAGCCCTGGCGGGATGACGGCAGAATTGTTAGAGCGAGGCTATCGTGTCACAGCTGTTGACCGCGCGCCGATGGATCCACGCATCAGCTCCCATCCGCGACTCTCGTGCTATGCAGAAAATGCCGCGGCATTTTTACCGCCGCGTGGCGAACGCTATGATGCGCTACTCTGCGATATGAATGGCCCCGCGCGTGAGTCATTTGCCATCGTCGCCGCGAAGCTTCCGTATCTAGAATCCGGAGCGCTGATCATTTTCACTCTCAAAACGCACAAGACTGGATCCCTTGATGAATGGTTAGAGTTGCGACGCCACGTGCAACGCGATGCCACCGCTGCCGGACTGCGCAGTATCGCACACACCCATCTCACCTACAATCGCCACGAGTTCACCCTCATCTGGCGCAAGGGTTGATGTAAGTCTCAAAATGGGCATTTCCCTCGATACGGATTAGGCAAATGTGTCCGCTAATGATTTAGCCTAGCGCTATAAAAAAAGAATTCAACGTCATCATAGAGAAGGATTCGGCAGGATACTTTGTTGCTAGTGTGCCTCAGTTGCCAGGTTGTCACACTCAGGCGAAAACTCTTGATTCCTTGTTGATTCGCATCAAAGAGGCGATGGAACTGTGTGTGAAGGAATACGGAATTGTTTCTGAACCTAACGAGTTTATGAGCATTCAAAAAGTATGCATAGAGGCATGAGCAACAAGTATCCAAAGATATCTGGTCGCGAGCGGATAAAAAATCTCGGGAAGTTTGAATTTGATCTGGCGAGGATTAAAGGAAGCCATCATTTCTTGAAGCACCCTGACGGTAGAGCAACTGTGGTTCCTGTGCACAGGGGTAAGTGTGACGGACCAGGCTTACTGCATAAAATTTCGAAAGACACTGAAATTGAAATCAGCAAGATGAAGTAGCATAAGGCTCAAGCAAATTTCTTCATTCTTCAGACCTTAGCGTCTTTGCGACAAGAGCGTTAACCCTATTTTTCCATTCACTTCTCATCTGGAAAATCCATTTCCACCCACTCATCTGTGCGTTTTTCATTGTAGTGAGCTAAGGCTAGCACAATGCAAATCCCCAGCACGCCAAAGCTGATTTCGAGGATGATCGGCGTGGTGATGATGTGAAAAATGCGTGCGCAAATCCCTCCGATCGGGTCGGGCAAAAAACGTGCAGCCCACAGCCCCATCAATGCAGACATGATGAATCCGATAATCAGAAAGGCTGAGAGGAATTGCTTGCGACGTGTCATGATAAAAGATTCGGTTAATAGCTGCGGCCCCAAATCGCCATGCGCGCACCGGATTGGCTTGTGAGGATGCAGTTTGCCGTAGCAGGTGCTTGCGGCAAGGCAACATCTTCGAGTGGCAGGCAGCGAATGGTGACTTTGTGTTGTTTGGCGAGTATGTCTTCTTCCTCGGCTGTGCCGCTCCAAGGAGTCAACAACCAGCAAGGATTGTCGATCGACCAATGAGCGTGAAACTCATCGATGTTGTCACAATAGCGGATGTTTTCATCACGAAGTGTTGTTGCGCGGGCGAGGATAGTTTGATGGATCGAAGCGAGAATTTCCACCGCCTCGCGGATGAATTCTTCTTTGTCGATGAAAGATTTTTCGTGCGATGCTTGATCGCGACGCGACATCGCCACCTTGCGGGATTCGAGATCGCGCGGGCCAATCTCGATGCGGATTGGCACGCCTTTTTTCACCCACTCCCACTTTTTCACGCCGCCGCCGATGTCGCGGGCATCGACGTGCACGCGGAGGGGATCACCGTGATAAAGCTGATTGCGCAAAGTGCTGGCCAGTGCTTGGCAGGCATCGATTACGGCATCTTTGGTGTCTTCTTTGGGCGTTACGGGAATGATCACGATCTGCTGCGTGGCGACGCGAGGTGGCAGGATCAGGCCATCGTCATCGGAGTGAGCCATGATCAGCGTGCCGATCATGCGCGTGGACACCCCCCATGAGGTGGTGTGCACGTGTTGGATCGAGCCGTCACGACCGGTGAACTTGATGTCTTGAGCTTTGGAGAAATTCTGTCCCAAGTAGTGCGAGGTTCCTGCTTGGATGGCCTTTTTGTCCTGCACCATGGCTTCGACCGTGAGTGTCATCTCGGCACCTGGGAATCTCTCATTCTCAGTTTTTTCACCGGGAATCACTGGGATAGCGAGGTGATCGCGGAGAAATGCCTCGTATTCCCGATGCATCAATCGCGTCTCGACAATGGCTTCCTCTTGGGTTTCGTGCGCGGTATGTCCTTCTTGCCAGAGAAACTCAGCTGTGCGTAGGAACATGCGTGGACGCATTTCCCAACGCATCACGTTCGCCCACTGATTGATCAAAAGCGGCAGATCGCGATAGGAATTGACCCAACGCGCGAATGCGGCACCGATGATGGTTTCGGAGGTAGGGCGGATCACATAAGGTTCGTCCAGTTTTCCGGTAGGAATCATCTTGGTCTTGCCGGTCACTTCGTCCTTCACGATTTCCAGTCGATGGTGCGTGACCACAGCACACTCGGTGGCAAATCCTTCCGCGTGGTCGGCTTCTTTTTCGAGATAGGAAAGGGGAATCAGCAACGGGAAGTACGCGTTTTGGTGCCCTGTGGCCTTGAAGCGTCGGTCGAGTTGTTGCTGAATCAATTCCCATATGCCATAGCCCCACGGCTTGATCACCATGCATCCACGGGTTTCCGAATTCTCTGCAAGATCCGCGCCGCGGATGACTTGCTGGTACCATTCGGGAAAATTTTCTTGGCGTGTGGGAGTGATGGCTGATTTCGCGTCTGACATAGTCTTTGGAAGGTCAGTTTACCACAGAGCGCCGGAAAAATCACGGCTTATTTGCGGGTGATTTTTGCTATTCTCAAAACCGATGCTTGCCAGATGGGGGATCATGGGTCTAGGATGCTCTTCCCCACCATGATGATCATGGGCCCGTAGTCCAATGGATAGGACGATGGTCTCCGAAGCCGTAGGTACAGGTTCGATTCCTGTCGGGCCCACTTTTCATTCATGCTTTCAAATGATGTGCAAATGCTGTGTATGCCGTGTGATATTCTCGCTCCAGCTGCCTTGGACCGAGTGATCGATGCAGGCAATGCGGCTCGACTGCATTGTAAAATCCTCGCTGAGGGTGCCAATGGGCCGACTACCCCTGAGGCCGATCGGATTATTGCGGAGCGCGGCGATATTTTTGTCATTGCCGATATCTTGTGCAACGCCGGCGGCGTGACCGTGTCGTATTTCGAGTGGGTGCAAAATTTTCAACGCATTCAATGGAATGAACGTGAGTTGATTACGAAGCTGGAAACGATGATGCAGCGGGCATTTGAAAAAGTGACAAGTTTTGCAGAGTGCTTTAAAACCGATCAGCGAACTGCGTCTCAAGCGATTGCGATCAAAACGGTCGCCGATGCGAAAGTACTGCGTGGATTGTTTCCGTGATTCGAGTCCATTCTTGCCAGTATCGCGAAACTGTGTAGTCTCAGCCCATGCAGACCTATCTAGATTTGTTGCGAGATGTTCTCGAAACCGGAGAGCAACGCCCTGATCGTACTGGCACTGGCACACGCGCTGTGTTTGGTAGGCAAGTGCGTTATGATTTGCGCCTGGGATTTCCTTGTCTCACGACCAAGAAATTGCACTTGCGTTCGATCATTCATGAGCTGCTGTGGTTCCTCCAAGGCGACACTAATGTGAAGTATCTGCAAGATCATGGTGTGAGCATTTGGGACGAGTGGGCCGATGAATCCGGCGATCTCGGTCCGGTTTATGGAAAGCAATGGCGCTCGTGGCAATGTGCCGATGGTCGTGTAGTCGATCAAATTACAGCACTAGTCGATGGACTAAAAAATAATCCCGCCTCGCGGCGCCACATCGTCTCAGCATGGAATGTGGCCGATGTGGAAAAAATGGCACTGCCGCCTTGCCATTGTATTTTTCAGTTTTTCGTGCACGAGCCTATAGATGGCGGCAAGCGCGGCCTCTCCTGCCAACTCTACCAACGCAGCGCCGATCTCTTTCTCGGCGTGCCTTTTAATATAGCGTCATATGCCCTTCTCGCGATAATGGTCGCTCAAGTTTGCGGCTATGAGGCTCGCGATTTCGTACATTCCTTCGGTGATCTACATCTTTATCAGAATCACATCGAGCAAGCAAAAACGCAGCTCACTCGCGCGCCGCGTGCTTTGCCATCGATGTGGATCGATCCAAGCATCACCGAGCTAGCCGACTTCCGCTTCGAGCATTTCCGTCTCGAAAACTACGATCCCCATCCCGCGATCAAAGCGCCAATCTCAGTCTAATAATTTCATCGAATATGCAGCGCTTGATCGGAATTGTAGCCATGACGAAAGATCGTGTGATCGGTCACGCAGGAAACTTGCCTTGGCATTTGCCTGATGACCTTGCCTTTTTCAAGCGTACCACCAGTGGTCATCCAATTGTGATGGGTCGTAAGACCTTCGACTCGATTGGGCGGCCCTTACCGAAGCGCAAAAATATCGTGCTGACCCGTGATCAGGCTTGGGTGCATCCTGGAGTGCTAGTGATCCATGAAGTGAGTGAACTAGCTGCTCTCACGGAAGATGACGACATCGTTTATGTCATTGGCGGCGCCGAAATTTACCAAGAATTTTTTCCGCAAACACAGGAGTTGCTGATCACCCACGTCCATGCGGATCATCCGGGTGATACGTGTTTTCCGGAATATGCTGAGCATTTTCCTTTGACTGAAACTGTTCTCGAACACGAAATGTTTACGGTGAAGCGCCATGAGCGGGAGGCGAAGAATTCCTAACAAATCGGACGATGGACTACGTGAGTTTGCTCGATTCTGTTTGGAAATCTTCATCGATGATGAGCGAGCCGATATGGCCGATTTTGCCTGCAGAATTAGAACTGCAAGCATTGTGGTTTGCGGGTGCATTCGGCCGTGACTTTTCCACCATTGATGGGCAATCGGTTCGCGTCGTGCAATTCGGTGAATGGAATCGTGGTGCAGGTCCGGATTTTCAACAAGCTGCCATTGTGCTCGACGGTGTGGATTTTACCGGTGCACTCGAACTCGATCCACACGCTGCCGACTGGGAAAATCACCAGCATGCGACCAACCCTGCGTATCGCAATGTCGTGTTGCACGTAAGTTTTCGCGCAGAAGATCGTGTGCATTTCATTCGCAATGACGTCCATCGTCAAATTCCACAAGTTGTGATTAGTCATGAAGCACTTGCACTCGCTTTGTTGCGGCCTCGCCGCGAGACAGCGATTGCCAGGTCGGGTCGCTGCGTGGCACCGCTTCAAGCAATGCCGCCCGTGGTCGTGAATACACTGTTGCGCGAGGCGGCCGAGCACCGTGCGATGCTTAAGACCCGTAGATTTTTGCAAACAGCAGACGTGCATGGTCGCGATGCAGCGTTGTTTCAAGCTGTCGCGCAGACGCTGGGATATCGCAGCAATGCACTGCCGATGCAGTTGTTAGCGCAACGTGCCACTTTGAAAAATTTTCGTGATCTCCCCGATGCTGTCGAGGCCATTCTTTTTGGTTGCTCGGGATTTCTCAGTGCGGACATGCATGAGAAAGCCGTGGGCTGGACGCGCGATTACTTGAGCGAACTGTGGCAAGCGTGGTGGAAACATCGGGGCAATTTTGAGTCGACACGACCAATACCTTGGAAAATGCACGGCCAACGTCCCGCGAATCATCCGCACCGCCGTGTGGCAGCACTCGCCGTTCTCGCAAAGCATTGGCCAGCGTTCCGCAAGATTGCTCTCGCTCGACCCTTTTCGGCGAAGCGTGTCATCGAACATCTAGCAGCTCTGGAGCATCCCTTTTGGCAAAAGCATCATACGCTCGCTTCGTCAGCCACTCCGCAGGAGATCGCGATCTTTGGCAAGTCGCAAGCTCTGGAGTTGATCGCCAATCACCTCGCTCCCTTAGCCCTGCAGGAGGATGCCAATTTTGACTACGAAAAATTTGCTACGCTGCGCAGTTCTACGATAAACGAAAAAGTTCGCCGTGCTGGCATTCGTTTATTTGGCAGCGAGATCCTCGCGAAATCCTGGCAAAAAACACTCACTCATCAGCAAGCGCTGCTACAGATCTATCGAGATTTTTGTCTGGAGGATTTCAGCGATTGTGCGCAATGTCCTTTCCCCCAACAACTCGCTCAATGGCAAACATGACTGATACCGAAGCTCTCGTCGCGCTGAACTTACTCCCCCGCATCGGACCGGTGCGCGTGCGCAAATTGCTCGATCAATTTTCCAGCCCTTCTGCCGTGCTCGGTGCCCCACTGGATGTATTGCGTCGCGTTTCAAACATCGGTGAGGAAACAGCGGCCATCCTTCACAAGTGGGAAGATCATTGTGATGTCACACGCGAGCTCGATGAAGTCAAAGCCCGTGGCTTGACCTTGATCTCGAAGTTTGATGCCGACTATCCAGCGCCACTGCGCGATGCCTACGATGGCCCGAATGTTCTGTACGTTTGGGGTAAACTCGACGAGCGAGATAAGCATTCGATTGCAGTCGTCGGCTCGCGCCGTAGCACCAACTACGGCACACAAGCGACAAAGAAATTTTCGTTTCAGCTAGCGCACGCAGGCTACACCATCATCTCAGGATTAGCACGGGGCATCGATACTACGGCGCACGAAGCCGCACTCGCAGCCAATGGACGCACTATCGCAGTCATTGGCTCAGGCCTGGCTAAGCTCTATCCGCCAGAAAATTTCGCCCTAGCAGAAAAAATCGCCATGGGCAACGGCGCAATCGTTTCTGAGTTCCCGCTGCATACGGAGCCAGACAAGCAGACTTTTCCACAGCGCAATCGCATCGTTGCTGCGTGGTGCAAAGCGTTGTTAGTTACTGAGTGTCCAGCGTGGTCCGGTGCAATGATTACTGCGAACCTCGCTAGTGAATATGGGAAATCAGTTTATGCGGTTCCTGGGCCGATCGATAAGCCGACTTCCGCAGGTTGTCACCAACTCATACGCGATGGAGCTACCCTGGTGTCCGATGCCTCGCAGATTATCGACGACCTTGGAACATTTTCATTTGGAAATAATACTACGTTTATCGTAGATGAAAGTTCCGAACGCGAGTTACCGATTCTGGAAGGTGATGAGGCTAAGCTTTATGCAATCCTCACGACTGAAGAAATGAGTGTCGACCGCATAATCGGCCTTAGCGGTCTACCTACTGCCACGGTCAGCGGCACATTGCTGAAGCTCGAAATGAAGCGCCTTGTCCGCGCGATGCCAGGTTTTCGCTTTTGCAAACGCTGAAATTTTTGGTTACACTTGCAATCGTAAATCGCGAGCGGACCACAAGATACCTGCTGCGGATTCGGCGCTACCACGCATTTTGCGGGCTCCGTCTTTGCGTTTGCCGCTGAATTTTTCGCGCGCTTGGGCGAAGGTTTCATTCACAAAAATCTTACTGCCAATCACAGCGCCATCGCTGAAGTATCGGATGCGATGCCCTAACATCGCGGCCATTTTCATTTCTTGGAGCACTGTCTTGTTGTCATCGTGCTTGATGGAATTCGGATCTAATTTTTCTCGATGTTGCAAGGACTTTTGCGTGACTGCGGCGAGACGTTTGTTTTTGAATGCAGTCACCTGAGCCTTTGCTTCACCGCTCTTGCGCTCAAGGGCTACGCCTAACATTTTCCGATAGATTTTGGCGACTTCATTCCATTTGGTTGCATCAAATCCTAAGTCTTTATGGCTCATGCTCGCTCGCACTAGCCCTTCGCGTGCCTTTTTTCCATTGCCTTTCGCGCCGCCGCCAATCGCTTCGCCGTAGCTGCTCCATCGATATTTCGCGGGATCGGTGACGATGCCTGCACGCACGGGATTGAGGTCAATGTAAGCTGCTATCATACGTGCGGCAATTCCACTTTCCACGATTACGCTCTTGAATCGTTCTTCCCACAAAGTTCCTTTACGTTCGTTTTGGCGATTGTACCACTGAGTAATCCGCTGCATGACGGTTTTCATGTATTGGCTCAGATTGTGCATACGGTAGGTATAGCGTTGGTGGATTTCCTCTGCTACTACGCTCAGGCCTTTTGTCCGCGCAGCTGTGAGCTGAATTTCGACTTCAGCAACAATGGATTCGCTGTAAATGGCCCGCAAGCGACCGAGTAATTCCGCATCAGTGAGTCCATCAGCGGGCATGGGGGGGACTTCGAGAAGGAGGTGAACGTGATTGGACATCACACAATAAGCGAGCACGCGAATCCCCGAAAAATTCTCATACATCCGCATGTAAGTTCGGAATTGCTCGCGCTCCACATCCCCCAAAACAAAACGCCGATCAACCACGCGAGAAATACAGTGGTAAATTGCCGGTTTTTCCCGCGAATCTTTCCAAGGAGCCAACCACCGAGCGCGTCTCATACGGGTAGTTTATTGATTCGCAGAAAACAAGCAAGAAAAATATAAACAAAGTGACTGTCCCTATACTATTATGTATCATTGTATAGTGACTGTCACTGTAGTCCTGGTCCCTATAGTTCTTTACGACCGCCTTATA
>Ga0209444_10000233_pt1 | contig 30135 bp, 23 predicted proteins | sample LauGreFaBDMM15DN_2_FD_188215 | JGI IMG/M metagenome (GOLD analysis project Ga0209444, IMG submission 188215) | Freshwater lake microbial communities from Lake Michigan, USA - Fa13.BD.MM15.DN (SPAdes) (version 2) | ecosystem: Environmental > Aquatic > Freshwater > Lake | place: Lake Michigan... | reverse complement strand
GTGTGCCTAAACCTGCCTAAATGATCATGACCCTGTTAAGCAAAAACGGGCTAACTAAAGCACTTACACGCATGACAAGTAAAACACATGACCAATCCAAACCTTTTGGCAAACAGTCGATTCGGTAGAATATTCTGCTGATGGCATGACTTGGAGCAGTGCTGGCGTTACTGTCATTCGCCACTCCGCCACGCTCGAGGCGTGTGCTAAAGGTTCTGTGACAGTCAGTCTGCGCTGGCAAATGACCGAGAGCATGAATTGACCGTCAGTGAACCGGGATTCCTCGCAATCAGAAATCGCAAGATCCCGGAGTCCGTGCAAAGGGTATCACATCACGGATGTTCGCCATGCCTGTGGCGAACATCAGCATGCGCTCAAAGCCTAATCCAAATCCTGCGTGCGGCACACTGCCGTAACGACGCAGATCAACATACCACCAGTAATCCTCCGGATTCAAATGATGGCGTTTCATGTTTTCTAACAAAACGTCAAGCCGTTCTTCACGTTGACTTCCGCCCACGATCTCGCCAATACCAGGAACGAGCACATCCATCGCCGTAACGGTCTTACCATCATCATTGAGGCGCATGTAAAATGGTTTGATCTCCTTCGGGTAATTATAGACCGTCGTCGGTTTTTTGAAATACTCTTCGGTTAGCCAACGCTCATGCTCGCTTTGCAAGTTGAGACCGTATTCGACAGGGTATTGAAACGTCTTACCGCTTTTTTCTAACAACTTAACGGCTTCGGTGTAGGTCACGCGCTCGAATGGGCGCTCGGCCACGAATTCCAATCGCTCGCGCAATCCCTTATCGACGAATTTTTCGAAAATGCTCAAGTCTCCCTCGCTGTGGTTCAGCGCATTGACGACAAGATGTTTCACTAAGGCCTCGGCCAGATCCATGTCGCCTTTTAGGTCACAGAATGCGACCTCGGGTTCGATCATCCAAAATTCTGCGGCATGGCGGGTGGTGTTTGAGTTTTCCGCACGAAACGTAGGACCGAAGGTGTAGATGTTCGAGAGCGCACAGGCAAATGTTTCGCCCTCGAGCTGGCCACTGACTGTGAGGTAAGCTTTTTTGCCAAAAAAATCTTCCGCATCCTGTGCCGCTTTATGAGGCGGCAGCGTGGTGACGCGAAACATTTCACCAGCACCTTCGCAATCGCTGGCGGTGAGAATCGGCGTGTGGACGTAAGTGAAATCGCGCTCTTGGAAAAACGTGTGGATCGCGTAGGCCATGCGACTGCGCATGCGGAAGACCGCACCGTGGAGATTGGTGCGCGGGCGCAGGTGAGAAATACTACGCAAAAATTCCAGCGTGTGACCCTTTTTCTGCAAAGGATAATCGGCGGGCACCTCACCAATGAGACGGATACTCGTTGCTTGTAGCTCCCATTTTTGGCCCTGGCCGAGCGAGGGGATCAAGCGTCCCGTGATGTGCACAGAGGCACCTGTGAGCATGCGATCGACATCGCCATAGCCCTCGATCCCCGCATCCGCCACGACCTGCATATTCGCTAGGCATGAGCCATCATTGATTTCCAAAAAGGAAAAAGCCTTAGAGTCACGCCGCGTGCGCACCCATCCAGCGATGCTTACACTTTCCCGCTCTGTTTCACTCGCCAGCACACGTTTGATCATCTCTCGCATGGGGAAATTCATAGCGTGCTCGGTGGACGCTGTCAAATCCTAGAGCGGTTGCGCTAAGAATTCGTAATCTTCGTTGCGGCTCTCTAACAATTTCATCAACCAGACATCGGAAAGAAAGACCACCCAGTGACCTAACACATCGCGCGCGACCACACCGCCCGAAGGCACTTGCAGATTCGGCTGTTCTTTGATTTCTGATCCATCCTTCGCGCGCACCCAGCGGATGCAATTCCACGGCGATGGTTCAACGCGGCAAGGCGCTCCGTATTCGCTCTCTAAGCGATATTGCAGCACCTCAAATTGCAGCGGTCCCACCGCGCCAAGCAAAGGCACGCGTTGCATGCTACTAGGAATTTCAAATGGTTGCGCTAAGCCTTCTTTGAGCAACTGATCCAGACCATCGCGGAAACGTTTGAATTTTTCGGTGCCAATGCATTGCACGTAGCTAAAACACTCGGGTGCGAAGCGGGGAATTTCATCGAAGTGCAAGTTCGCTTCCATCGCCAAGGTATCGCCAATGTGGAAATCATAATTGCCAACAAGAGCCACCACATCACCGGGATAAGCGGTATCGACCGTCTCGCGGTCTTGCGCGAAAAGTCGCTGGCTGTTCGATAGGCGGATTTTTTTCCCCGTGCGGGTGTGAGTGACATTCATGTCGCGCTCAAAGGCCCCAGAAACAATGCGGATGTATGCCGCGCGATCCCGATGCTTCGGGTTCATGTTCGCTTGGATCTTGAATACGAATCCTGTAAAATTCGACTCGGTAGGATCGACAGTGCGCTCTGCAGCACGACGCGGCGATGGTTCAGGCGCGAGCTTTAGGAAAGAATCTAACATAAACTGCACGCCGAAGTTATTCATCGCCGAGCCAAAGAAAATTGGCATCTGCTTGCCTGCTAGCACTAGTTCCATCGAGAGTGGCTCCGTCACCACATCGAGCAATTCAATGTCCGCGCGCGCTTGCGCTAGCACCGCTTCATCCACCGTGCCCATCAAGGCATCGTCATCGATTCCCCCCGTTTTCACTGGCGCGCGATAGGCACCATGAGCGGTGCGCTCGAACAAATGCACCTCGCGTTTTTCGCGATCGTAGATGCCACGGAAACGCGGACCATCACCGAGCGGCCAATTGATCGGTGCTGGTGCCAAACCTAACACTTTTTCCAATTCATCGATCAACTCCAAGGGCGGACGCGAAGGCCGGTCGAGCTTGTTGATAAAAACAAAAATCGGCACTCCGCGTTTGCGACAGACCTCGAAAAGCTTCAGCGTTTGGGCCTCGATGCCTTTTGCTGCATCCACCACCATCACCGCGGAGTCCACTGCCGTCAGCACCCGATAGGTATCCTCCGAGAAATCTTTGTGTCCAGGGGTATCGAGCAAGTTGACACAACAATCGCCGTATTCGAACTGTAACACCGTCGATGACACCGAAATACCCCGTTGTTTTTCCAGTTCCATCCAGTCGCTCGTCGTGCTGCGCTGCGAGGCGCGAGCCGTGACGCTTCCCGCCAACTGCAAAGCTCCGCCGTAAAGCAAAAGCTTTTCCGTCAGAGTCGTCTTGCCCGCATCCGGGTGAGAAATGATGGCAAACGTGCGACGGCGCGACGTTTCGTGAGCTTGCTTGATGGATTCGGGACTAGACATGACTGAGGCGGACAAACCGTGCGCAGTAACCAAGCTCGCTGGCAAGCCCCGAATCACGGAAATCCGATTCCCCTCGATTCTCCTTTCCTCCCGCCTCCATTTCTGCTAGGATTTTTTTGTATGATCGTTCTATCTTCAGAGAAAAGCGTGAAGCGCTGCGATTGATGCGGCGGATTCGTTTTTTAGAACAACACTGTCTGAAGTATTACAATGCGGTAAGGATTGGTGGATGGTTGGTTTTATCGATTGGTCAAGAACTGCTTTGGACTGCGGCAGCAGGCAGCCTTTCTCTAAAGCCGCAGCTGGCTGCCGCAGTCCAAAGTGCAGCCTTACACCGGCACGGGGATTTGTTCGAGGATCTCGGTGATGATGCCGCGGGCGGTTTGGCCGGCGTAGCGGGCATCGGGGCTGAGCACGAGGCGGTGAGCGATAACATCGGCAGCTAGGGATTGGATGGTCTCGGGGATGACAAATTCACGACCTTCCCACAGGCATAGTGCTTGTGCCGTTTTCATCAGGGCGAGCGATGCTCGTGGGCTTGCTGCCAATTGCAATTCCTTGCGCTGGCGGGTGGCGGCAACGATTTGCACGGCGTAGTGTTGCAGCTCAGGACTGAAGCGCACTTGCTTGGCGCTTTGCATCAATTGCAGCATTTCCTCGCGTGTGACGACCGGCTGCATGTGGCTGACGGGGTGATCGAACAATTGGTCGGCGAGGATGCCGACTTCTTCATCCTCGGTGACGTAACCGAGGCCACATTGCAGGGCGAATCGGTCCATTTGCGCCTCGGGCAATGGATAGGTGCCACGGAATTCGACGGGGTTTTGGGTGGCGATGACGAAGAAGATTTCGTTCAACTCACGCACGGTGCCATCAATGGTGACTTGGCGTTCGGCCATCGATTCTAACAATGCGCTTTGCACGCGCGGAGAGGCGCGGTTGATTTCATCGGCTAACAGAATGTCGGTAAAAATCGGGCCGGGCTGAAAGCGGAAGCTGGTAGTAGCGGGATCGAAAATGGAGGTGCCAAGAATGTCAGAAGGCAGTAGGTCAGGCGTGAACTGAACGCGCTTGAAGGTGCTGCCATGGATCGCGGCGGCGAGTGCTTTGGCAAGTGTTGTTTTTCCCGTGCCGGGTACGTCTTCTAACAAAACGTGACCGCCAGAGAAGAGGCAGGAGAGGATGCGGCGGATGGCAGAGGACTGGCCACGGATGACGCCGAGCAGGGCGGACTCAAGGCGTTGGGCGATCGCAAAAGATTCGTTCATGTGAAAAGAGAGGTAACGCAGCTAGGGCTACTGCACGGCGGCATTGTGCTGCGCAACGGATGCATTCTAGTCACAGTTACGGGGGAGTTACAGATTTTTTTGCGTTGTGGCGGTCGGGGCGAATTCTTTGCGGAGTCGCTTGCATTTTGGGAAAATGCATCCATCATCGTGGTGATGATTCGTTTCCGCATCTTTGGCATTCCTGTAGAAATTCAACCGTGGTTCTGGCTGATCTTGGCATTGCTGGGCTCGGGCTTCGGGCAAAAAGGCGGGAACATGAACGAGGCGCTAGCGGTGGCATTGTTTGTGATCGCAGGTGCCATTTCTATCTTAGTGCATGAGCTTGGGCATGCGCTGACGGGAAAATACTTCAAAGCGCAGCCGATCATTGTGCTGCATAGCTTTGGCGGCGTCGCCGTTTTCCCTTATGCCAAGTTCACACGCATGCAGAGCTTTTTAATGATCGCAGCTGGGCCAGCGATTCAGATTTTGTTAGGTATGATTGTATGGGCAATACAGTACGAATATCGCAGCCAGATCTCGGAAGCATTTGCGGGCTTTTTAGATGATCTTTGGCTCGTGAGCATCTTTTGGGCAATACTCAATCTCATTCCTGTCAGTCCTCTCGATGGCGGACAGATGCTCTATCAAATCATGGGGCCGAAGCGTCGGCGTCTTTTTCTCCAAGTTAGTATTGGCTTGGCGATTCTATTTGCGGTCGGTTTATTTCTGAAAACTGGCTTCCTTATAATGCCCATCTTCCTACTCTATTACGCTTACCAAAACTTTCAGGAGTTGAGAAATTTCCGTTAGAAAAAACACAGCCTTACACCAGCAATGATCGAGAACGCAATCACTAGCGACTCGAACCATTTTTGCGGCACTTTTTTGACCAAATAGCGACCACTAAACACCCCGACCCACACGGCGGGGATGAGCATAGCGTTGAGCGTGAGGGTGGATGGATTGATGAGCTTGAGCTGAAAGTTCATCGGTAGTTTGATCAAATTGATCAGCAAGAAAAAGCGCGCGCTGATGCCGATGAGCTCCATCTTGGGAATGCGGCGTGATAGCAGGAAAAGTTGAATCACTGGTCCCGCTGCATTGGCGATGGCTGTGGCCATGCCGCCAGCGATTCCGGCGGAGATGCCAAAGCCCGATGAGTGTGCCATGCGATCAAAAGCAGCCTGATTGAAGAGACGTAGTGCTTGAAATGCGACCATCAATAAGACAGAGGCTCCGATTCCATGCCGCGCCTGTTCATCATTCACCACGGCGAGAATGGCAAACCCGCCGACGAGGCCGAGCAGCGCGGGTAAGATCAGCTTGCCGACCGGCTTCCACGATCCGTGTTCGCGAAAGGCGGGATAGACTGTGAGATCAGCGACGATGAGTAGCGGCAGCACCAGTCCCACTGAGGTTTTAGCACCGAAAAGATCGGCGAAAAGAAACACCGAAATCAGAGAAATGCCGGTGAAGCCGGACTTTGCCAAGCCCACACATAGCGCGCCGATGCACGCCATGACCCAGGCTCCGGGACTGTGAATCAGTTCATTCACCGGCCCATTTTTACGATGTGGTCAAAGTGTTTTTTGATAACCGGAGTGATCGAGAGGCGAGTGCCTTTTTGCAGCACCACCATGCCCTCGAGCTTCGGTTCAGCGCGCAAATTGGCGAGGGTGACCATTTGGCGAAATTCTTTCTCAAAGGCGAAATCCACCAGCCACCAACGCGGTTTTTGCTCGGTGGATTTCTCATCGAAGTATTCCGATGCCGGATCCCACTGCGTCGGGTCAGGATAAGGTTCTGAGCCCACACGGGCGACACCCACGATGCCAGGCGGCGTGGCATTGCTGTGATAGAATAATGCGAGATCGCCGATATTCATTTCTTTCCACATGAAATTCCGTGCCTGATAGTTGCGGACGCCGCTCCATGGTTCCTGCGCGACCTTTTTGAGATCGGCGATGGAAAAGACATCCGGTTCGCTTTTGATGAGCCAGTGATTCATTGCTGAAGAAAATACTAGCGTTTGCGCGCAAAATCACAACTATTTACGACAGATTAGTGCCGATTTTCACGCAGTTGATATTGCTATCAAAATTGATTACTACAGTCGAATTCGTAACCCGATTAGGGTAGGGTGTAGAGTGGGATGTTTGATAGAGATCGTGCGCCATAAAGGTAGCTTTACCATGCTTCGATTTTTTTTATTTCTCGCAATGCTCGTTTTACCGCTCTCCGCGGCCGAGTATTTTATTGCGCCCGATGGTGATGATGCGCATCAAGGAACGCGGGCAAAACCTTTTGCTACGTTGATGCGGGCTCAAAAGCAGGTGAAGCCGGGTGATACGGTTTTTGTGCGCGGTGGCGCCTATGTGATGAAGGATCAGCACATCACGCGGAAGGAATACAACCGAGCGATTGTGTGCTGGTTTGATCGTAGCGGCATGCCGGGGAAACCGATCCGCTATGCAGCGTATCGCGATGAAAAACCGGTGTTTGATTTTTCTCAAGTGAAGCCTCGCGGCTACCGCGTGCATGCCTTTACGGCGCGTGGTTCGTGGCTGCGCTTCGAAAAACTCACGATCATCGGCGTGCAAGTCACCATCGTCGGGCATACACAATCGATCTGCGTAGAGAATACTGGCAGTAATAATGTGTTCGATCAATTGACGATGCGTGATGGTCAAGCCATTGGATTTTGGTTAGGTCGGGGCTCGAACAATTTGGTGCTCAATTGTGATGCCTACAATAACCATGATTTCACTTCGGACGGAGGCCGCGGTGGCAATGTCGATGGCTTTGGTTTTCATGTGCCAGAGGGTTGTGTGAACAATGTTTTTCGTGGATGTCGCGCTTGGTTCAATAGCGATGATGGCTTTGACTCGATCTCCACCAGCGAGGCACAACGCATCGAAAATTGCTGGGCGTTTTACAATGGACTAAGCAAAGAATTCAAGAGCCTCGGCGATGGTAATGGATTCAAGGTCGGAGGATACGCCTCGACACCTGTAGCTCAATTGCCGAAAAAAATTCCCCGTCACTTGGTGGTGAAGAGCATTGCGGCAGCAAACAAAGCGAGCGGATTTTATGCCAATCACCAAATGGGTGGAATCACGTTCTTGAATAATTCGGCCTATCGCAATCGCTGCAATTACAATATGTTAGGTCGTGCGCTTGATCACTCAAAAGATGTCCCAGGCTATGATCATGTGCTAAAAAACAACGTCGGTGTGAGCGGAAGGCGCGAGCTCGACAACATCAATCGCGAGGCCTGCGATGTTAGTCACAACAGCTTCGATCTCAAGAATCCGATCACCGAAAAGGACTTTGAAAGTGTCGATGTCAAGGAGCTTATGCGTCCACGCAAGCCCGATGGAGACTTGCCAGACATCAATTTTCTGCGCCCGAAAAAAGGTACGGTGATGATCGACACGGGTGTAGATGTTAAGCTTCCGTTTTCAGGAAAAAAACCAGACCTTGGTGCGATCGAGCTAGGTGGGAGGTGATGGATTTCGTGGAGTTAACCCTTCGCGATCGCAAGTAATGAGATCGCACTTAGCAGAGACGATCGCGGAAATCCTCGTATTGAAACTCGCGGAGGGTTTCGATGCTGCCGTCTTCATGCAAAACGCGAATGGCGGGGTGTGGCACTCCATTGAACATGGTGGTTTTCACCATGGTATAGTGGGCCATGTCATCGAAAACGAGCACATCGCCGCTGCGCAAGGGACGGGGGAAAGCGTAGTCGCCCGTGACATCTCCGGCGAGACAGGTCGGGCCGCCAAGGCGGTAGGTGTGCGCAGTGCTGCCGCCTTCGCCAGCAAGTTGATAGCATTCGTTAGGTAAGCAGGCAGCAGGTTGTTGCTCTTGCGAGGGAACTGTTGCGGCATCGACGAGGAATACATCGGGGCGGTAGGGCATTTCCATCACATCGGGCATGTGGGCTGTGGCTGAAATATCGAGAATCGCCAAGTTGTGGCCAGCGGAGCTGAAAACATCCATCACGGTGGCGCGTAGCACGCCGGTGTGAATGGCGACGGCTTCACCGGGCTCCAGCCAAACATTGACGCCATACTTTTCGCTGGTGCTGCGGACAAGGCGAATCAAGCGTTCGCGATCGTAGAAAGGCTTGGTGATCCAGTGGCCGCCGCCCATGTTGAGGTAGGTGAATTGTGGCGAGCGCAAGAGGTAGCCAAATTTTTCATCAACGGCGTGAAGGGTGGTTTCGAGGTCATCGGAATTTTGCTCGCAGAGGGTGTGGAAATGCAGCCCAGAAAGGCCTGAGAGATCGGCTCCGATGAGTTGGTCGGCAGTGATGCCGAGACGTGATCCCGCCACGCAGGGGTCATAGATCGCAGTCTCGCCAGTGGAGCACTGAGGATTGATGCGCAGGCCGCACTGGAGCTCTCCGCTAAGGTAACGCGGATGGGTGAGGATTTTTTCGCGAAATTGATACCACTGATTAAGCGAATTGAAATCGAGGTGATGTGTGAACTCTAACAACTGCTCGATTTCGTGAGCCGTGTACGCAGGTGAGTAGGTGACGATGTGTTTTTGAAAAAAATCACGCGCGAGTAATGCCTCCCACAGACCAGAAGCGCAGCAACCATCGAGATCATCACGGATTGCGGCAAAGGTTTTCCAGCAGGAGTATCCTTTCAGAGCGAGAACCAGATGGCAACCCGCTGCATTTTTGACATCGCGCAGAATGCCAGTATTGCGGCGCAACGCGGGTAGGGAAATGAGGAACATATTCGTATTGTAAAGGGCTATCGCTCGCTGGCAAGTTTGAAGAGATTTAAGTTTTAGTTTGAAGTGTGCAGTGAGATTTTTTGAATCTTGGAAATCCTGTAAAATCTTGGAATCTTGTGATCAATTTGCTGCGTGTGCTCAGACGGCTTGTTTGCAATTATGTTAGATTTTACCGATTTTCTTCAAGAACTTTGAGAGAGATCGACAATCGAATCAACGCTGATAAATTTTGTCGATGCGTTCAAGGTAGCGCGAAACATGGTCTTCGTTTTGCTTTATGCCCTGATCGAGGCGGCGTTTGAGTTTCATGTAGTCATCAAAAACCCCCGTTGTTTCGCGGGCGCGGGTGATCTCAAACCAGTCGAGGTAATCGACGGCGCGTTTGCCGCGTTGGTTCATGAGCAGACGCGTTTCTTCGAGCTCGCTGAACTTGGCGGCGATGTCAAAGCCTTTCTGTGGTTGAATCAGTGCGATGAGGATTTTCTGATAGTCGTTGAGTAGGTGGCGGTAAGAGGGAAAGCAGCGGTAGCTGAGACGCACAAGCGCCTCTTCGGCATGGCGCACGCCGGATGCACGTGCCCCTTGATCGAGGGCGGCTAGCTCTCGCCATGCGGAGATCTCTTTGTCTTGAGCGATGCCTTCTTCATTGCGGAAACGAAGCTTCAGTGCTTGGGCGAGGGCGGTCTCGGTATCGGCGATGGTCATTACCTCGTGGAGTGAATTACGCGCTTGATTGGCCATTTGGAGGGTCCACCATTTTTCGAGACTTCGTTGTGAGAGGCTGAGGCTGGGAAAGTGCTTGCGCAGTAGGACGGGCATATCACCGCCGAATTGTGCGGCCTCGCCTAGGAATGCCTGTAAGCCTTCGGGTCCCGCTGGTTGCTCAAGCAGTGCCATCATTAAGCCACCCGCAGAGACGCGAAATGCCGCGCGCATGGCACCATCGTAATCGTCGAATTTTTTCTGCGAAATATCCAGCATTTCTTCCAAATTGTAGAGTCCGCCGGCTTGAAAGATCGACTGGTAGAGCTTGCGGTCACCATCGCCGTTTTTCCAGTTGATGACTTCATGAATGCCCTCGATGATCCAAGGGCGGACAATGAGTTTTTCATCCAGTGAACCAGGTTGCATAGTGCGCAGCGAGCGCTCGTAAATCAAGGCGCTAAGTACCGCGGAGCGCAAGCGTTCGGTCTCGATTCCGTGAGCGAGATGGGCGTGAATGATTAGCTGAAACCCAGTCTCGTCATAGTAAAGATCGGGCACGATGGTGCGTGCGGGAATGGTGTCGCCGGGCTTGCCGTGGAGGATCAAGGAGATGGGGATTTTCCAAGCATCTTTTTCTTGCGAGAGTTCGAGTAAATCGGTTTTTGTATCTTCGGCGAGGAAGGCGATGGTGCCACGCACTCTTGGCTCGGAGCCGCTGATGCGAAACTGCATCGACTTGCTGCGAGTGACGTTTGCGCCATCACCGGGGCGGTCACGAAACTCCTGCACGGGGATTTCCACGTTGGCTGGGTCGACTGAATTAGCGCGCGGTGGAACAGGCTCGGCAGCGTTTTGGGGGGCTGGAGCATTTTCCTGAGCTAAGCATAGGAAGGGGAGCAAGGCTAACAGTCGTCCCAATGATTTCATGAAGATACTATGGCAAAGTTTCCACCTCAGGGCAAGCGAGTTTCCTTAATTACACGGTCGCGAGGTTATCAGTCCATCGTGGATGGCTGCATACAGCATGGGTGCAGCCCATTGCCCGGGCGCTGTTGGCGCATCGCCGAGAAAGCCGTAGTTAAGGACGCTTCCCGCGCGTGCGCAGCGAACGCGCGACTCCGGCGCAAGCAGTCCCATGCCCATCGTGGAGAGCAAAACCGGGCTGGATTCTTGTTGGAAGAGCAGCATGGTCTCGATGTCTGCTGGGGAATGCATCATGGCAGCGACTTTGAAAACGGCTGCGCCTGAAGCATGGGCGAGATCTCGTTTCGCGCGCAGCGTGTCAAGATCGGGCATTTCATCGAAACGATGATACGAAGCGACCCACGGAATGTCATGTTCTCTCATCGCATCGAGACTCTCGGACATTTCCCCGCATGAGGCGAGCTCGACGTCGATTAGTGCCGCTTCATCGATCACGAGCGTGAGTAGCTCCTGACGTTGCGAAGCTGAGAGATCGAGTGCTCCACCTTCGGCGCGACAGCGGGCGGTAAAAAGGAGTGGCTTGCATGACACGGCAGACCATGGTTTTTCGGATGGATTCCAGCCGTCAGATTTCAAGATGTCGAGGCGGATTTCGATTAGATCAAATCCGCCAGTGATGAGCGTGGAGCGAGCTTGTTGTAAGGCATTTAGGCCCCCAAAGCTGCCGACAACTAGCGGTTCTGCGGGGTTAAGAGTGATGGTTTGTTTGCGCATCCGAACAAAACCATGGGGAAGTCGTTAGCATTGTCAATCGCACATTTTTTTTTTTGATGTATTTACGTTTAAGAAATATTTTTTGGGTTCTGAGTTTTTGTCTGGTCAAAGGCATGTCGATTTTCTAGTTGTTGCCAACTCTTTGACAGAAAATATGAAAATCCAACGTATCCTAAAATCTACTTTTCTTAGTGCCGCCATTGCGTTTGCTTCCACGGCCTTTGCTGCTGAATCCAAGGTCGAGGCGGAAAAGCCTGAATTTGATGATCTTCCATCACCTGAATTCTCTGGAGGAAAGCAAAAGCCCTTCAAGCCTAAAGATTGGTTAGAAGTTACAGCGAAGTTCAAAGTTCAGCTCTCACCTGAGCCAGAATCGAAGACTGCCGAGGAGGTCTTGGTGAAGTGGTATGTGGCCGTGAAAAATCCTGAAGGCAAAGGTTTCCTGAAGCTGACCAAGTCCATCACGCACATCAACGTGCCGCTGAACGAAGATATCGTTACCTCCGTTTACATCAGCCCTGCCTCGATCATGCTCCTGACAGGCAGTTCTAAAGGTGGCAAAGGCTCGGTGGAATACGTGGGATACGAAATTCTCGTCAACGGTGAAGTTAAGGCTACTGGCACGAACAAGAGCCCTGACAAGTGGTGGGCGCTCGCCAGCAAGAGCATTTCGGATAGCTCAAAAGTGCCACTTCTTGCCAAAAACGAAACTCCCTTCGCGGCGATGTGGTGGGACATGTATGCAGAAGTGAAGCAAGAGAAGTGATTCTCGCTTTGCATTCGTAAACCCAATCATCGTATCATCCTTCACGTCCTATTTCTTTCCTAAAAAATCATTATGGCTGAAAACCAGACAACTGTCACACTGAACATCGGATCGCAGCGCATTAGCATGGCTGTGTTTGAACCATCTAAGTCCGGCGGGCTAGTCCTTAAGGCATTTGAATCCACATCCCTCCTGGCCGATCCGGCAACGGAGGCGGTGCGGATGCCGCAGACGCGTCTCGCCATCGTCGAGTTAGTGCAAAAACTTAAGCTCGCGAAAAGCAAAGTCCGCTACGCAATCTCCGGCCAATCCGTTTTCACTCGCTTTGTCAAACTTCCACCGCTCGATAGCGATAATATCGAGCAATTGGTCACCTTCGAGGCCCAGCAACAATTGCCTTTCCCGATTGATACCGTGGTCTGGGATTACGAATTGCTCGATGGTGTTTCCGGTGAGAAAGAAGTCGCACTCGTCGCCATCAAATCGGATGCTTTGGATGAAATCAACAGCACAGTGGTAGGCTCCGGTCTTACCACAGCTGGTATCGACGTGGCGCCGATGGCGCTTTTCAACGCCTATCGGAATTCCTACGCTGATGTTACCGAGCCAGTATTGCTGATCGATGTTGGTGCAAAAACAAGCAATCTTCTTTACATCGAGGGCAAGCGCTTTTTCACCCGGAGCATTCCCGTTGGAGGTGCAGCTCTGACCACTGCCATCTCCAAGGAATATGGCATTGGATTTGCCGAGGCAGAGGGCCAGAAAGTTAGCAATGGCATCGTCACCTTGGGTGGTGGTCACACCTCACACCTCGATGAGTCTGTTGCGGCACTGGGAACGGTCATTCGCAATGCGCTCACCCGTCTACCTACAGAAATTGCACGCACGACCAATTACTATCGTAGCAATCATGGCGGCAACGCGCCACGCCGCGTGATCCTTGCTGGTGGCGGCGCCAATCTTCCCTACGCCAAAGAATTTTTTGAAGAAAAACTCGGGCTTCCGGTTGAGTTCTTTAATCCCATGCGCAACGTGATGGTCGGCAAAGGTGTCAATCCAGAGTTGGTCGCTAAAGAGGCGCACATGATGGGTGAATTGATCGGCCTCGGTCTTCGCGGCAACGGCAAAGCAGCCATCAACATCGATCTCGTTCCCTCCAGTGTAGAGGCTGAGCGTGCCGCAGAAAAACGTCGCCCAATTTGGATCGCTTCCGCCGCCGCACTTACCCTCGGATTCCTAGGTTATGGCATTTTGCAAAATTCTGCTGCTACCAAAGCAGAAGCCCAGTTGGCTGATCTTGAGGCCAACAGGCGGGAACTTGCTAAGACCGCAGTGCCCATGGGTAAATTGGTCACCGAGGAAAAGAAAGTCAAAGCCGCAGCAGAAGCTTACGTCAAGGCCAAGTCTGACCAGCAACTGTGGCCTGAAATCCTTACCGACTTGCGCAAGCATTTCACCAGTGAATTCACCTGGATCACCGACATCGAGCCCGTTGCCAATTTTGACCCCGCAAAAGTATCAGACGACAAAAGCAAAGTCAAAAATGGTGATAGTTTGATCAAATCCGATTTTGCTGCAAACTACGGTGCCTCAGGCCTTGCCGCTGTCAAAGCGCCTGCCCCTGCTGCTACAGGAAACCGCCGACCAGCAGCGACAACTGCTCCAGCCGAGCAAAAAGCCAACGCCATCCGCATCAAAGGCATTTGGCGCAAAAACGATAGCAATCACAATGTCGTCAATACGCTCGTCAAGGCTCTGCGCGAGAGTAATCCCGAGCACCTTCGCTTCGGCACCATTGGCAAAGACGGCAAGGAAACCCCACTGCCTGATAACGTGCTAGTGCCGCTCTTGCAATCCACCGCCGAATCGGAAGATGAATATGGCTGGCCCTTCGAAATCGTCATCCCCTTGGCACAACCCGTGTCTGTTCGCTAATCCATAGCATTACTCAACCCAACGATCCATTTTTTTCATATTATGACACCTAAGGAAAAACGTTTCATCAGTATCCTTGCCGGCATCTCTCTAGTCTGCATAGGCGGACTCTACTTCTTCGCTAGCAAAGGAAGCTCGCGTTTTGATGCTGCCAAGGAGGGCTTTGATTCCGTAAACGCTAAGATCGAAGCCATGGAAGGTCTTCCGGTTTATCCAACCGAGAAAAACCTCGCGCAAAAAGAATCTGAGCTCAAGAGCTACTCGGCTAATGCCGCAGAGCTTGCTAAAAAGCTCCAAGCTCTGCGCCCCGCCAGCCTCGAAAATGCCGATCCGCAAGCATTCACCGACTTGCTCGTGAAAACTGCGGATGCCTCCATCAAAGCCTACCAAACCGCAGGCCTAAGCTCGGAAGGTGACAATCCCTCGCTGCCCAAGGGTTTCTTCCTCGGTTTTGAAGCCTACACCAGCACAGCCGCGCAAAAAGACTCGACTGGCATCATGGCTTATCAACTCGGAGCGATCAGCGAGCTCCACGCATTGCTCGCTGCCGCCAAGCCTTCTGCATTGTTAAATTTCCGCCGTGAAGAACTTCCTGAGGAGAAAAATGAGGCCTACAAGCCGACCCTCGGCGTTCCCTACCGCGTGATGCCGATCGAGGTAGCTTTTGCTGGTCCAGAGAGTGCCCTTCGCGGATTCATCAACGGCATTCAGTCATCCAAGCAACATTATTTCGTCATCCGCAGCATGCGTGTGAGAAATGACAAGCAAGAGGGACCGAAGGCCTCCGATGCTCAATTTGAAGCTCCGGCCACAGAAGGTGCTGATGCCGACGCTCCAGGTGGTGGTATTTTTGATTCTGGCACTGCATTTGTCTTGCCAGGTGAAAGTGCACCCGCTGCTGCTGCAGAAGCCGCTGCCGCACCTGCTGCTACTGCCGAGCCCGAGAAAACAGAAGACGCGCCCGCCGATAGCAGTCGCATTCTGCAACAAGTGCTCGGTCAAGAAGATATCAACGCCTTCTTCCGCATCGATATCGTATTGTTTGACGGTGCTCCCGCCACCGCTGCTCCTAAGAAATAATTTCCATTCCAACCCAATCCACTTTTCACATGAAGAAAAATTCTGAAAAAGCCATCCTCGCCGTCTGCGCTATCGCAGGACTCGGGCTTGCCTACATGGGCTATGCCAAGAGCAATTCCGTAGAAACGGAGTTCGAGATCTCAATGCGCGGCAATGGAAAAGATGATGTCTCCATCCCAGGCTCTGATCAATTGGCCAAAACGCTCGAATCCCTGGCGAAGCCGCTCTTGTTAGAGCAAGGCAAAATAGGTGCCCGTCCTGTCGATAGCTTCGTCGGCGTCGCTCTGTTTGCCAAAAAGCCAGCTGGCGGAGATGCGGTGGCTGAGCCCGTCGACCCCGTTCTCGATCCTCCCATCCATCCTCCGATCGACAATCAGTGGTGGTTGACCTACAATATCGACCCAGGATTTGGCGATGCGCCCTCGCGCGATGAAGACAAAGACGGCTTCACCAACTTGGAGGAATTCCAAGCCAAGAGCGATCCGTCGGATGCGAAGTCGTTCCCCGATCTCGTAGAAAAACTTGTTTACGCCAAGTATGAGTCCGTAGGTTACTTCCTGTGGTTCACGAGCTCCCTCGGTGCCAATCGCTATCAATTCAAAGTTGCTCCCCTCGATCCAGCCTTCGAGGCCGCCGCCGCGCCTCAACAAGAAGCGTATCTGAACAGTGACCGCGTAAAATATACCCGCACCAAGGACTTCATCCCAACTGAAACGAATATCTTCGAGGAAGGATTTGGCAAAGATCGCTTCAAATTGAAAAAGGTGGAAGTGCGCAAGTTGAAAAACGCAGCTACCAACTCTGAGGAGGATAAGGAATTCGCCACCATCGAGGACCTTGCTCCTAACAAAAAAGAAGAGTTTGAAATACCTCGCTCTCCTCGTTCCAAAGAGCGCGCTGCCACGGTGCGCTATGATCGAACAGCTGTTCTGTCCCTCAACGCCATCAGCGAAGAAGGCAAAGAATTTAAGGTCCAAGAAAATACCACCTTTGCTTTGCCTGAGGGCAAAGGAGAGAAAAAATATCTCCTCAAATCCGTCAGTTCCACCACGGTCATTGTCGAATACAAAGACGCGCAAGGAAAAACCCAAACTCGTGAAATTAAGAAAAATTAACACTTTTTGTAAAATTCTCTTTCCAATTCTCATAAAACTAGCCAATAACAACTCCGACACACATGCAAAAAATACCAGCGCACAAAACTAGTCGCACTGCAGCAGCCTTGATGGCCGCAGCGGTCCTGATGCCCGTGATGACAGCTCACGCGGGCGAAGGCTCCTCCGGAATGTCAGGTCTCGCTCAGCGCGAAGCCATTCGCCGTCAAGAAGCTGTGGCACAAGCCGACCAACTCCTCAACGAGGGACGGACTGCATACGCAGCTCGCGAATACGATAAAGCCGTTTCCAAATACAAAGCCGCTCTTGCCGTGCTGCCTCCAGCACCCGTGCTCGATGATCGCCGTGCTGTCCTCAAGCAGCACTTGGTAGATGGCTCTGTAGCTCTCTCCGCCGAATACCGTAAGGTAGGCAAATACACAGAAGCTCGCGCATTACTAGATAACGTGCTCTCACCTGAGGTCGACCCTGGCAATAAGCTTGCAGCTCGTGAATTGGCGTATCTTGATGACCCAATCCGCACCAACTCTGCTTTGACCTTTGAGCACACCGAAAACGTGGACAAAGTGCGTAGCACTCTTTACATGGGTGAAGGTCATTACAACTTGGGCAAATTTGATGATGCCAAAAAAGAGTTTGAAAGCGTTCTTCGCATCGACCCTTATAATAAAGCCGCTCGCCGTTGGTTGGAGCGTATCGCCGCTGCTAAGACTGATTACTATCGCTCGGCCTACGATCACACTCGTGCAGAATTGCTTATGGAAGTGGACCGCGCTTGGGAACTTGCCGTTCCTCGCGATGCTCCGGAATTCGACACTGATAACGTCCTCGATCCTACGCTTACCTCAGGCTCTGCACTGATTGGCGAAAAACTTCGCACGATCATCATTCCCGTTATCGACTTTGAAGACACCTCTGTCGAAGAAGCAATCGACTTCCTCCGCTCACGTTCGCGTGAACTTGACACCACCACGAACAATCCAGCCGAAAAAGGTATCAACTTCGTGATCCGTAAGCCACAAGCTGGCGCGGCTGCGGCTCCTGCTGCTGATGCAGCTGGTGGTCTCGATGCTGCTGCTGGTGGCCTTGGTGCAGTAACTGATGTCGGTGCACTTCGTGTGAAGGAACTCCGCTTGACAAACGTGCCGATCGCAACCGCTCTGAAATACATCTGCGAAAGTACTCGTCTCAAGTATAAAACGGACGACTTCGCTGTAACTCTCGTGCCTGCTACCGATGACGGAGAAGACATCGTTTCCCGCACCTTCCAAGTTCCACCTGACTTCCTCGATGCTTTGGGCAATGGCGGTGGTGCAACGGAAGAAGCTGCTGACCCATTTGCTTCCACAGCCGAAACCGGCGGTGGCGGCGGTCTCAAGCCCCGCGGCAATGTGCAAGACCTACTCAAAGCCAAAGGAGTTCAATTCCCCGAGAAAGCTTCGGCTAACTTCATCGGTGCGAACAGCACTCTTGTCGTGAACAACACTCCTTCCAATCTGGACTTGATCGAGCAAATCGTTAAGGCGATGGAGATCGACACACCAAAACAGATCAAGATCATGACGAAATTCGTCGAGATCAGCCAAGAGAACAACGAAGAGTTGGGCTTTGACTGGATTCTGACTCCGTTCAGTGTTGGCGGTGGCCTCTACCCTGGTGGTGGCACCATCGGCAGCGGTTCTCCACGCACCAATACCGACTTCCTCAATCCTATTGACTTCACGACCATTCCTGGAATTCCTGCGAACCCTGGTCAAAACGTGAGCAACATTGTTACTGGTAGCAATCGTTCTGGGTCACATGCTATCACCCGTGATAGCATTGATTCCATCCTGAACAATCCAAACCGCACAGCGCAAAACACGGCTGTTGCTCCTGGCATCCTCAGTCTTACGGGTCTGTTCTCAGACGGTCAAGTGCAGATGATCATGCGCGGTCTTTCCCAGAAAAAAGGTGCTGACATCATGACAGCTCCTAGCATCATGGCGAAGTCCAGCCAGAAAGCTACGATTGAAATCATTCGTGAATTTATCTACCCAACCGAATACGAGCCCCCCGAACTGCCGAACAGCGTTGGCGCTACCGGCGGCGGCGGCGGCATTGCCGGTCTAGGTGGTGGCAGCGCAGGCATCTTCCCTGTAACCCCTGCTACTCCAACCGCATTCGAACCACGTAACACGGGTGTAACTCTGGAAATCGAGCCAACTCTTGGCAACAACGACACGGTCATCGACCTGCGCTTTGCTCCTGAGATTGTCGAGTTCGAAGGTTTCATCAACTACGGCAGCCCGATTCAATCGCCATCTTCGGATGCTCTTGGTAACCCGACTACCGTGACGATTACGGAAAACCGGATTGAGATGCCTGTGTTCTCTGTTCGCCGTGTTTCTACCGCTCTTTCTATCTACGATGGTCACACCGTTGCTGTTGGTGGTCTGATGCGTGAGGATGTGCAAAACGTGGAAGATAAGGTGCCGATTCTTGGTGATATCCCATGGGTGGGACGTTTGTTCCAAACCAAGGCTGAGAATCGTATCAAGAGCAACTTGATCATCTTCGTGACCGCTCAAATCATTGACGCAACAGGTCGCGTGATGAAGGACAGCTCCGCTCCTATAGGTGGTGATGTGCTTGCCGCTCCAGACATGCTCGATGGTGGTCCAAGCTTGCTGCCTCCCGTAGGCATGCAATAATCTCGGTTGATTCCGATTCGACAACGGGCAGACGGAAGTCTGCCCGTTTTTCGTCGTGTGCGTGTTGCAGGCATGTCGCCAGTTTGCGTTGTCTTTTCGATATTATGTGATAGAACTCCACTATGACACGCGCGTTCTTGTTTCTCACTTCACTGGCCAACTTGCATGCTGCCGAGCTCGAACTGCTAGCCAAGGAATGGGCTAGTGAGTCTTTGCTAGGCAGCCCAGTTGGCATCACAGTCGATCCTCAAGGTCGCGTTTATGTAACGCAGACCGTTCGCCGCAAGGAAAGTGAGCTGGATATTCGTTCGCATACCGATTGGGTGACAAAAACCCTTTCTTTTGAGAGCGTTGCGGAGCGGCAGGCCTTTTATGAATCGGAGATGAGCGCGGCGAATCATGCCAAGAATGCAAGCTGGCTGAAGGATCGCAATGGCGATGGCATCTCGGACTACCGCGATCTCGGCGTGCTGTCGGAAAAAATCCTACGGATCACCGATACCACAGGCCAGGGGGTGGCAGATCGTTCTGAGGTTTTCGTGGATGGCCTGAATGACGAGATGACGGGAGTCGCGGGCGGCGCGTATTATCACGATGGACAGCTCTATCTCGCTGCGATCCCCCGGGTGTGGAAGTTTTCGCAAGACCGCAAGATTGGCAAGGCTGATTTTTCCAGAGAGGTGTTGCTCGAAGGATTTGGCGTGCACATCGCCTACTCTGGTCACGACATGCACGGGTTTGCCATCGGTCCAGATGGACGGCTTTATTGGAGCATCGGCGATAAGGGGCTAAATGTGAAAACGCGCGAGGGGACGGTGGAAAAAAAAGCGCATGAGGGTGCGGTGATGCGCTGTGAATTGGACGGTAGCCATTTTGAGATTTTTGCTCACGGGCTGCGCAATCCTCAAGAAATCGCTTTTGATCAATGGGGCAATTTATTTTCGGTAGACAATGACGCTGACTTCAAAGGCGAACGAGAACGCTTCGTCTACATCACCGAGCAGAGCGATACGGGTTGGCGTTGCAATTGGCAGTATCGCGGTGGAGACTACAACCCTTGGATGGATGAAAAACTGGCGATACCCTTCTGGAAAGGTCAAGCCGCATACATCACGCCGCCTTTATTAAACTATTCGGATGGGTCCTGCGGATTCGTCTACAATCCTGGTACCGCGCTGGGCGAAAGCTTGCGCGATACTTTTTTCCTGACCCAATTTCCTGGGCGCAAACTAACAGCATTTCAGGTCGAGCCAAAAGGTGCAGGCTTTTCGATGAAAAATGAACGTTTGGTGCATAGTGGAAAAATGATGACCGGCTTGGCATGGGGGCCGGATGGCGCTTTGTATGCAGCCGATTGGAACAGTGCCGTGTGGGAGCCACACAACAAAGGCAAAGTCTGGCAACTAGACGTCGGGGAATCGCAACGTGATGCTGCACGCAAGCTCACCAAGGAGATTTTGCGGCAAGGATGGGACAAGCGATCGGTGAAGGAGTGCGTAGCTCTCTTGGCGCACGAAGATCAACGGGTGCGGCTTGGGGCACAATTTTCGTTAGTAAAAAAGCAAGCCGATAAAAATTTGTTAGAAGTGGCTCAGTCGCACTCATCATTGTTGGCGCGCTGCCATGCGATCTGGGGGCTAGGCCAGATGGGGCGAAAGGACGAAAAGTGGGCGCTACCACTTATTCCTTTGCTCAAAGATCCTGCAAGTGAAGTGCGTGCGCAAGTGGCGAAAGTTCTCGGAGATATAAAGGCGAAAAAAACTGCGCCCCAGCTAGCTGCTACGCTCACCGATGATTCAAAACGCGTTCAGTTTCACGCGGCAATGGCATTGAGCAAGACGGGAAATGTTACAGAACTACCCGCTGCACTCGTGATGCTTGGTGCGGTTGGAGACAGTGATGTCTTTCTCCGTCATGCTGGCATTAGCGCTCTTGCGGGCATTGGTAAAAATGACCCAGCCGCCATCGTAGCACTCAGCAGTCATTCCCACGAGTCCGTGCGCATTGCATCAGTAGTTGCTCTCCGTCGTCTCGCAGCTCCAGAAATTGCTTCATTCCTCGATGATGATTCTGCACTCGTGAGAGCAGAGTGCGCACGCGCCATTCATGATGATGACTCGATCCCCGCAGCTCTTCCGGCGCTGGCACGATCATTGGTAGCAGCTCAAGGAAATGATCCCGTGTTTCTCCGTCGGGCGATTTCTGCGAACTTGAGGATCGGTGGCGTAGACTCGGCATCACGTCTTGCCGCATACGCCATGAATGCCGCAGCTCCAGCGCCCATGCGCGAAGAGGCCTTGAAGAGTTTGTCGACATGGTTGGAACCTGCCCCACTTGATCGGGTGGAAGGTCGCTATCGTCCAAGCGCCCCCCGCCCCACATTACAACTGAAGGCGGCACTCGATGCGAGCGCTCCAGCCTTGCTCGCAGATCCCTCTGAGCCTCTGCGCAAGGCCGCCTGTGATCTCATCCGTATGGCCGAATATGCTGGGGTAAATTCGTCCCTGCGGAAAATTGTCGCCGATTCGCAAGAGAAAAGCTCCGTGCGCTGCGCGGCCTTGTTGGCGCTCGGTTCACTGAGAGATGCCAACTTATCGGATGCGACGGCATCGGCATTGCATGCGAACGATCCAGCCCTGCGCGCTGTGGCATTGAAGCTCATGGCGAGTGCTGGTCAGGCAAATGAATCGATAGTGCCGCTTTTGGCCCAAGTTCTCATCTCTGGCAAAACATCCGAAGTGCAGGATGCCTATGCTTGTCTCGCCACGATCAAGTCACCAGCGGCGGTGCAATTGTTGATTAAACAAATGGCCTTGCTCGGTGACGGGAAAATCCCCGCCGAGGTTCGGCTTGATTTGCTCGGCGCGGCACAAGTGCAAGGTGATCCAGGCTTGATCTCTGAGGTTAAGGCTTATGATGAAAAAAACGCTGCAACGTCGATGGGGAAATTCTACGATACTCTCGTAGGTGGTTCCGCCGAACGTGGAAAAAAAATCGCACTCGAACACCTTGCAGCTCAATGCACGCGTTGTCATAAACTCGGCGGTGAAGGAGCCGAAGTTGGACCTGATCTCAGCGGCATCGGCAAACGCATGAATCGAAAGCAGCTTCTGGAGGCTTTAATTTTGCCCAATGCCACACTGGCTAAAGGTTACGCACTGGTGGTCGTCACGCTCAAGGATGGCACATCGCTCAATGGCTCGCTCGAAAAAGAGTCAGCCACAGATTTGACATTGCGCATGGCCGATGGCAGCGTAAAAACCATCTCCTTAGCCACTGTCGCCGAGCGTAGCACCCCAGCCTCCATGATGCCGCCTATCGATGCAATGCTCGGGAAAAAAGAAATTCGTGATGTTATCGAGTATCTTACTACATTGTGATGACCGAGTCTAAAAAACGATTAAAGAAACACAAAAATTTGCTTGCGAGATCGTCGTAGTGGCACTACAACTGCCTCCCCGCCTGTAAGGCGGCGCAACAAAGGCCGGTTTAGCTCAGTGGTAGAGCAGTTCATTTGTAATGATCAGGTCGTCGGTTCAAATCCGACAACCGGCTCCATGTTTTCCTGTTCTTCAAGACGGGCCTGTAGCTCAGCGGTTAGAGCAGGGGACTCATAATCCCTTGGTCCAGGGTTCAAATCCCTGCGGGCCCACCATTTCGGGCTCAGGTCCATTTCTTGATGAATATGGGGTGATTTTTCATCTGCGACAATCGGCAAAATCATTTTGTGTGATTGACAATGAGGCAGAGATCCGATATCACTCAAACGCAATTGAACACGTCATAGGATTTCAGTTGATATGCGTAAATTGCACTAGTTTCGCAGAAATGATGATCTTTTATGCACTGATTTGAATGATTTCCCCCTTTTCCACGTTATATCACTGTTGAATTCCTTTATTTTATGAAAAAATTACTCATATCCTTGCTGTCGTTGGCTTTTTTCGGTGCTGCCGCTATCTTACGTGCAGAAGAGTCGCCTGGTGATCATAAGCTCTCCGAATGGAGTTTTGGCAAAGTGCTTTTCGGGGAAAAGTTTAGCAAAAAAGATCTCAAGGGCAAAGTGGTGCTAATCGAGAACTGGGGCGTACGCTGCCCTCCATGCATCGGTGCCATGCCGCATCTCGCCGAGCTCGATAAGGATTTTCGCGAAGATGGTCTCATCGTCATTGGTGCAGAGTGCCAAGGTCACGGTAAAAGTGACATCGAGCCGATTTTGAAAAAAGCCAAGGTTGAATTCGCGATCACCGAGGGAGCTGAGGGACCTATTGAGTTTTCGTCCATCCCCCGTTGCCACCTTTTTAACCGCGAAGGCCAAATCATCTATGATGGGTCTCCAGATCATGACAAGCTCAAGAGCTTGATTCGCAAAGCGCTGAAAGAAGGAGCCGCGGAAGAGGAAGTCGAAAAAGACGCCAATGCACCTTTGATTGCTTCCAAGTCGTGGACAAATAGCGAGGGTGTTGCCATTACCGCTGCGGTGAAATCGGTGGACGACAAAAATGTTGTTTTCATTATGCCGAACAAAAAGGAAGTGACCTATCCACTCGATAAACTTTCGGAAACCTCTCGTGAAGAAATCGAAGAGGCTGCCAGTGGCAACAAGGGAGAAGATGCTGACGAGGATGCAGACGAAGATGCCTGAAGATGCCTGAAGATCCGAGCAGCTATTGCGTGAATCGCTAACTCATCTGTGCGCCCCCGATTATGGGGACGCATTTTTTGTCGCGAGTATGCGGAGTTATGAATAGAACCTACGACAATCACGATGCAAGCGCACGGAGGCTGGCGCTAACTCATCACTCGGGAAAATTTGATTGGGCAAATTGGTGCGAAATTTGCTATTGATCGCTAGCCGCAAGCTCAGCGCCGATTTTCAAATCGGATTTCTTCGGTGGTGGCTTCAGCAGTTGTTTCTCGTTCTTACGTGGTCTCCACGACTACATTGAGGCCGAAGGTTTGGGTAAATAGGTCAGCTTTGGATTGCATGGCGAGTTGTTCGACGGTGGCATCGGTGATTCCTTTGAGGCGAAGTAGGAGTTTATCGGCTTGGACGATCACACCGATGTCGTGCACGCGTTGGTGATGGGTGCGCTCAAGAGCATCAGCTACGCGCAGGATGGCAGCGAGTTTACAAACACGTACGCGGTCTTCTGCTCCGAGTTCTGCGTAGTCGGGGTGATCAGGGCGCGGTGTAGAGTGTCGATGATAACGCGCGATGAGTGCGACAAGTGTGATATCCACGCGATTGAGACCAAAAATTTCTGAGTTGAGAATAATGTATTGCGAGTGCTTGTGGTGCGAGCGAGGGCTGATGTAGGAGCCGACTTCGTGGAGGATGGCTGCGCATTGCAGGAGTAAGACTTCATGCGGCCCCATCTGATGGAGTTCTTGCAGTTGGGTAAAGAGATGCAGGCAAAGCTTGGAAACATGCTCGCCGTGGCGTGGATCAGAGTGGTAGCGTTCGGCAAGGATGTGTGTGGCGCGCAAGACTTCTTGCTCAAAGGTTCCAATGAGTGTTTTGGAAATGAGGAGGTCGTGAAGTAGACCTTGCTCGTAGTCGGATACGGGAATGTAGATCTCGGGAAGTCGTAGCATTTCCGAAATGGCGATGGCGATTTCCATGGCGGGGAGTAAGGCCTCGGCGGTGTGGTAGTCGAGGTTGTAGCGGCGCACGAGGTCGTAATCGGAAAGCTCCGAGGCTTGCGTGGTAGCGATCTTGAGCGTCTTAATGGGACAGGCTTTGCTGCCTTTGTTGAGGAAGGGGGCGAGGAGTTGGATCTCGTAGCCGATGATGACGAGGGCTTCGACTTTTTCGTTGAGGTAGTCGAGGCGGATTTGTTCGAGATTGCCGCTGGCATGTTGGCGGATGAGATCGAGCAAGGCAGGACCTTCCGCGTGGGATTGGTGAACGGCTTCGCGTGTGCGGTGAGTCCCGAGGCGATAGGAGGTGTAGCGAGCGATGACACCTTTTTTGAAAAGGAGTGCACGGGTATTGCCGGGGCCGACGTGGATGACGAGTGTACAGTTGCGCTTCATGGCGGGAGTGTCCATGAGGCGGCGGCGTGTTTTCAGATAGATGAGACGTGTCATTTCACCATCGTCGATGGGGTCGATGCTGAGCCCGCAAGCGACGCGCATGCGGTTGAGAAAGACGTCGTGATTGTCGGCCTCGGGCAGGATGTTGGTGGCAACGGCGCGGGTGAGAAATTGGGTAGGCAGTCCTAGCTCGGCGAGCGTTTTTTGGAAGCCATGGATGATGGCAACGATGCGTTCAGTAGTACTCGCGGAGACGCTGCCTGTGCCGAAAATGTCATGAGCGAGGGGGGCAGGTTGCTCTAAGAAATCGAGCGGAGTGATGGTTCCATTTTCTGCTTGCTCACCGATGAGCAGAGAGACGGAACTGGCGCCGATGTGGAGTGATGTGACTTGCATGTTAGGGTAGCTAATTGGTGATTTCTTTTTTCTATCTTATGTCTAAAAATCTTGTTTCCTGCCGAGATCAATTGTTGTCGAGGCGAGTAGCAATTTCGGCAAGTAGTTTTTTGAGGCGAGTTTCTTGGGTGATGATTTGCGGCTTGTCGAAGCCGACCCAGATGGCTGTAGAACCTTTTGGCCCAAGGCGAAGTGTCCATGCTTCGCGCTCCGATCCAGTGGCTCCCGTAAACACATCAGTGCCCTTTGTTTCCTTGAGCACACTGAGTGATTTGCGCGCGGCTTGTGGTTTGAGTGCGGGGAAATACAGCGGGCCATTGTTGACGATCACTTCGTTTTCTGAGTTGCGGATCTCGCGAACCAGATAGGGGCGTGGTCTGCTGCCTTGGTTTGCGAGAGTGGATAGACCGATGGCCATTTCCATGGGCGTCGCAGATACAGCTCCGCGGTAAAGATCCTCAGTTTGCAAAAATGGTCCGGTAAGGCCGCAGCGTCGAGCAATGCGCTCGACACCTTGCGGGCCGATGGGCCGTCCCGTAGCGACTGGGCTGCCGGGATAGATCGGGCGGCCGCGTTCAGCCGCAGCAGCAGCAACGAAGATCTCGAATGCTGTGCCGAGATCGCGGCGTGCGGAGTTGCTGCGATCAAAGCGCGAGTGTTCATACTCTCGTCCACCAATTTGCGCCAATATGGCACCGGTTTTTGTTTCGAGAGTGACTGCCGTCATTTGTAAGTAGTTGGGATTTTCCGTGCCTGCATGCTGGGCGATGGTCGGTGCGGAGTAATCGCGATCTTTTTCTAACGAAAGTAATGCCTTTTGGAGTTCACCTTCCAATCGTCGTTGCCATGGCATGTCGAGTGTGGTGTAAATCTTCAGTCCGCCGTGCTGGAGTTCCTCTTCGGGCACGAGTTTGTTAACCTCGCGCACTACAGCCTGGATAGCGTAGGATTTTTCGGTAGCAACGTCTTCGGGTTTGGTGATGTGAATGGGCAGGGCGATGATGCGTTGTTTTTCGGCATCGTCGATGAATTTCATGGCGATCATGCGATCGAGCACTTGGTTCCGTTGGCTTTTGGCGGCATCAAGATCACGCCATGGCGAGAAAATGTGCGGACCGCGAATGATGCCGATGAGCATAGCACATTCGCTCTCATTGAGATTGCTCACGTGCTTTCCGAAGTAGTTTTTCGAGGCATTCTGAATGCCCAAATGCCCTGCTCCGACACCGAAGTAGATGCGGTTTAGGTAGCCCGCCATGATTTGCGGTTTGCCGTAATGATTTTCGACGCGCAGGGTTAGGGCGATTTCGAGAAATTTTCGATGCAGTGATTTGGCTCGAATTTCATAGGTGTTGCGAGCGAGTTGCATCGACAAGGTGGAGGCACCTTGCGTGAACTTTCGATCTTTTACGTTGCGGACAGTCGCACGCATCAAGCCACGAACGTGAATGCCACTGTGGGTGAAAAACTCGGCATCTTCGCGGGCTTGCAACGCCTTGACCATGAAAGCAGGTAGATCCTCGAAGGTGATAAGGTCGATGTTCGAGCCAACGACGGCATCGATCTCGTTGTTGCTTCGATCGTAAACGATATTGCGTTGCGGGAGTTTGCCGACTTGCGCAATGTCGTAGGACGACGCTAGCCCAACGTAGTAGAGACAGAAACAGCCGAAAGCAGCCATGCCTGCAAGGCTGATTCGAACCAGATAACGCACGAATGTGTGGTATCGCGATGGGATTTTACTCAACCATCGCGCTGGTGGTTCCTGCGGCCGCCAAGACATGAGTAGAGCGTAGCTGAGAAATGCGGATGTGTAAAGGAGGGAGTCGTGCGCGGTCAGATGTATGTTCGCTGATTTTTTCGATGAGTGGCTTACGCAAAGCAAATCGAGGTGGTGTTTTTTGTTGGAATTAATCAGCCCTGATAATCACCGCGTAGGCGCGGAGATTATTTGCCATTCCTTGGTTAGTGATTTCACCAACGCGGGTTTTTCACTCGCGAGATTTTTGGTTTCTTTTGGGTCATCGAGAATCTGATAGAGCTCGACTACGGCATCGGCTTCCGAGGTATCTGGCAGGATGAGCTTCCATTCTTTGCTGATGATCCAGTTCCAGCGTAGGTTGGCCGAGGGCTTGTCGATATCGCGTGCGTTGTGCGTGTAGCAGGCCCCGTGGATGGCTTTGCGGTCTGCACGGAGATTGGCTTTGGTGAGATCGATACCAGGAAATTTTTCGTTTTCGGTAATCCCAAGCACCGATAACACGGTGGGCATGATATCAACGGAAATGGCCAATTCCTTCGCTTGCTGAGATGGAATTTTACCAGGAAGATGGAATAAAATCGGCGTGCGCAGACCGCCGTCGTAGGGCGATTGTTTGGACTTCGGCGCATACTTTGGTGATTCCTGATCCTGAATCCAGCCGTTGTCGGCGACGTAAACAATCAGCGTGTTGTCGGCGAGACCGCGTTGCTTGAGGCTTTCGCGGAGTTGGCCGATGCTTTCATCGAACCACTCGATCATCGCCCAATAGCGAGCTTGGTGTATCGATGGTGTGAGCATCTTGTATTTTTCTAATAAGCGCTGCGGTGGTGTATGAGGATCGTGCGGCATCAGCGGTGCATACCACAGGAAAAAGGGCTTCTTCTGTGTGACGGAAAGATCGAGAAAATCGTCGATCGGCTTCATGGTTTTGCGGCCGATGTCGAGACCAGCATCACCATGGCGTCCGCCTTTGGTCATGCCATGCGTGAAGCCACCACGAGAAAATTCTCCCTGCCACCACTTGCCCGTTTGCATGGCGAGGTAGCCTTTTTCGGTGAGTATGCGCGGCAAGGTGGGCTGGGCATCCAGGTGATTATTGATACTCTCGCGGCCTTCGAGAAAAGCTTTGCTTTGATAAAATTGCGGCGGTTTCATCCCCTGCGGCATCGGCGGATCATTCGAGGTGATTTTGTGCTGACTCGGATATTTTCCAGTGAGAATCGTGGCGAGACTTGGGCAGCAAAGACTAGAGGGCACGTAGCCACGACGAAAGGTCAAGCCCTCCTTCGCTAGTCGATCGATATGCGGCGTTTTGACTTGGGCATGACCCATGAACGCGTAGTCGGTCCAGGCTTGGTCATCCGAAATGATGTAAACCACATTCAACGGAGCCGCGCTGGCACCGCTAATGATCAGAGCGAGTAAAGTGATGAATTTACGCATGAATTTGTTGGAGCCAATCCTCCAAGTTGTAATACATCGTCACGCGGCTAATCTTTCGGTTTTTGATGGTAAAAAACGCGCCGGCTTGCAACACGTAGGTCTGGCCTGTGGCTTCGGGCAGTCCATAATCGGTGGCCAAGTAGGTGCCATGGACCACAAACTCTGCCGCTGCTCGCGTGCCGTCTTCACTGGCAAAAAGCTGAATCTCTTGCAAATTCTCGCGGTAGCTGCGATTCATCCGCACAAAAAACGCCTGAAATGCCTCGACGCCGAGCTCTGCTCCCCCTTGATTGATATCGTGAATCACATCGTCAGCGAGCAAGTCAAGCATGGCATGGGTGTTGCCGGCATTGAAGTGGGCGTAGTATTGTTGTAGTAAGACGAGAGCATTTTGTTGAGGTGTCATGGCGAAAAATGTAGGGAATTCCCCCTGCGAGACCAGCATTTCCTTGCCAATTCTTCTTTTTACGATTTTTCACGCTTGGTGATTGACATTTCTTCAGGCATAGTTCGCGCCATGCCCACTGTTGCTATTGTTGGTCGCCCGAACGTGGGGAAATCCGCGCTGTTTAACCGTATTGTAGGACGGAAAATTGCGATTGTACACGACCAAGCGGGGATCACCCGTGATCGTCTATCTGCACCGTCAAAGGTGACGAAGTTTCCTTGCGAAATCGTCGATACCGGCGGCATCGGCGCTACGCTCGATGACGGCTTTGCCGAACAGGTCGCCTTCGAGGTGGACATCGCCATTTCCACCGCGGATTTGATTCTTTTCGTCGTCGATGCGCACGATGGCATCACCGCAATCGACTCCGCACTCGGACAAAAACTCCGTAAGGCCAAGGCCAAAGTTTTATTGGTGATGAATAAAGTCGATCACGACAAGCATGAGGCTTCTTTCAGCGACTTCGCCAAACTCGGTCTCGGCGAAGGTATTGCCGTCTCCGCAGAACACGGTCGGAATTTTGGTGAACTGATCGATGAAATCGATGCCGTTCTCGAGCCAATCTCTCCAGCTGAAGGGGAAACGCCAGAAATGCGCCAACCTGATGGCATCCGCATTGCGATTGTTGGTAAACCAAACGCCGGAAAATCTTCGCTGGCCAACGCCATTCTCAAGGACCAACGCACCATCGTTTCCGAAATCGCCGGCACCACACGCGATGCCGTCGA
>Ga0209444_10000224_pt1 | contig 30792 bp, 25 predicted proteins | sample LauGreFaBDMM15DN_2_FD_188215 | JGI IMG/M metagenome (GOLD analysis project Ga0209444, IMG submission 188215) | Freshwater lake microbial communities from Lake Michigan, USA - Fa13.BD.MM15.DN (SPAdes) (version 2) | ecosystem: Environmental > Aquatic > Freshwater > Lake | place: Lake Michigan... | reverse complement strand
TTCCCAAACAAATTAACGACTGTTTTTGCAGGTGTTGATACGGATGCAGTCGCACAAGCGAGAAAATACTTCTTGCCTTATCCTCCATCTTCACCGTCTATTGCCTTATTCAAGGACGGTAAATTAGTTCATTTCTTGGAGCGTCATCACATTGAAGGCGGAAGTGCACAAATGATTGCGGCTAATTTAGCTGCTGCTTATGATGAATTCTGTTAATGAAACGAATTTATCAATTAAATTCTTGTGACAACTGTCGCAAATTAATAAACGCATTTTCGGACGCTTCCGACTATGAAATCATTGACATCAAAACACAAGGAATCGAAGCAAAGGACTTGGATTTCATGAAGGAATTAGCAGGGTCTTACGAGGCCCTGTTTTCCAAACGAGCAATTAAATACAAGACCTTAGGATTGAAAGATAAAAATCTTTCTGAAACTGAAATGCGTCAATTTATTTTGGATGAATATACCTTTCTGAAACGTCCAGTTCGGGTAAATGGAAAACATATTTTCATCGGTAAATTAGAAGCTTAATCCAAGCGAAAAAAGGAGGAGGCTATTCCGTCCGCTTGCAATTTACCTTTTTCAGTGAGGAGGAAACAGCTTGATTCTTCCACCATCATTCCATTGGCAAGATACGTAGCTAGTTGTATGTGTTCATCCGTTTGAAATCCACCTAATTTCTGAACTTTTTCCTTGGTCACGCCCCACTTGGTTCTTAGTCCCGTCAAAAAACACTCATTCCATTGCGCGGACAGACTTAACACTTCTTTTTCAAACCAAAGATCATTTTTTCCTACTTGCAAATAGTACTTTGTATTATTGGCAATATTCCATCTGCGTTCTTCCCCATTAAAGGAATGTGCGCTTGGACCTACGCCGATGTACTTCGTTAAATTCCAATAGGCTGAATTATGTTTTGCATACATTTCATCTTTCGCAAAATTGGAAATTTCATATTGTTCAAAGCCCGATTTATGTAAGGTGCTCACCATGATTTCAAATTGTTCGCTTTGCTGGTCTTCACTCGGACGCGTTAATTTTCCTTTTTGAACTTCGTAGAATAAGGCCGTTTTCGCTTCAATGGTTAAGCAATAAGAAGAAATATGCTGGACATTCAATGCAATGGCCCGATTCAAATGTTCCATCCATTGATCATTGGATAATCCAGGCAGACCATAGATGATGTCAACGCTGATATTCGTGAAGCCGAGTGTTTGTGCGAGGCGTACTGCATTGGTTCCTTGTTCGAGGGTATGGGAACGATTCATCCAACTCAAATCACTTTCTTGAAAGGACTGAAGTCCGATACTCAGCCGGTTAATTCCACGTTTTTTCCACCCCAATACATTTTCTTCATGTGCATCCTCTGGGTTGACCTCAAAAGTAATTTCCGAATCGGAAGCAAGGGTGTAGTTCTGATGAATGGCATTCATGATTTGAGACAACTCTTCCATTTTCAATAAACTTGGAGTTCCACCACCAAAATAAATCGTGTTGATGAATTCAGTATTCAGTTCATCTTTTCGCAAGACCAATTCCAGACAAATAGCCGCGATTAGTTCACCTCGATACTTCGCAAAGGTCGTTGAAAAATGAAAATCACAATACGAACATCGCTTTTTACAAAAAGGAATGTGCACATAAATTCCTGCCATTCCTATCGACTCTTAGTGTTTAATAAATGGCTTCATGGATGTTGCTCCATTTGCAAAATTCAGTTGCACAAAATACGTTCCATTGGACAAAGACTCTGTTTGTAGATTTCCTGTATTATTTTGGACGGTTTGACGCAAAATGGTTTTTCCGTACACATCAAGAATCACCAAATCTGTTGCTTGTCCGTGTTGAACAGTTACCGTTAGATTTCCTTTCGTCGGATTCGGGAATACATTCCATTGCATCAATGCAAGTTCTTCCACTCCTGAATCATCGGTATTTTTAATGATGTCGGATACCTGATCGCCAAAATCTGCAGCTGAAAGCGTATACAATACCGCAGAAGCATTATCCAACAAGGTTAAATTACCATCTGTATTAGATGCGCCCCACTGAGCAGCAGCTAGTCCATCGCCGTAGTAATCGTAAATCGTAAATATATAGCAGTCTGTAAGCGAAATTGGAACGTCGTAGTTATACGTTGTGTTTCCAGCTAGTGGTGCGGTAGGATCCGTCGGCGCAGGGCTGTTTCCTGTTCCATAATTACCAATAAAACTTTCGTTTCCTTCGAACCAAACAACGGTTCCATTGCTCGCTGTTAATTCCATGTACGTTTCATCTGGATAATTGTCCGTCAACAGCGTGACTTTTAATAATCCAATAGTTTGATCTATCGGATTAACCGTTAAAGAACTGTTGGCAACATCGTTTACTGCATTCTCGTCTATTCCTGCATTCGGATTTGAAACACTCGCATTAAACGTATGGTTTCCAGGTGTTAAATTGATCGCAGGCAAGGTAATTAATGCTGTTTGCCATTGCGCTAAAGAACCGCTCCAATTATAGATTTGATTTGCTCCGCCATCAATGGAATACGACACAACAGCCGATGTAAGCACACTAGTTCCAGAATTAGCGATGGTTACTTTAGGTGTATAGTTTGTTCCGCAGAAAGCCGTCAATTCCAGCGTTGGACTTGAAAGACCTGCATCAAGAAGTGCCACTGTCGCATTCGATGGATCAAATCCATCAATGAATTGTGCGCCGACATTATTTGGGTCTAACCAGCATTTCAATTGGTTGGTTGTGGTGCTTCCCGCTGGCTCCCATGAGACACTTACTTTCCCATATTCATCGGATAAATTTGCGGCGCCACAAGCAGAAGCGCCACCATGAAGTTGGCCAATAATTCGGTGATTTTGGTCAAATAATGGAGAGCCGGAGGAACCTCCTTCAGTCACACCACTATCCCAGGTTGTTACTCCCCAGTGGCTATTAGGTGGGTTATTTCCAAACGTTGTTGAAATCAAAGGGTCATTTTCAAAGGAGATTTTTTTAATGTCTCCGGATGGGTGGTGGATCCCTACTGCTGAAGTTGGTGTATTGCCAGAACGGTCCCAACCTGAAAAATACGGAGTATAAGCCACCGGAACAGTTCCAGCCGATAATCCACCTGTAATTTCCACTAAACAAAAATCAGATGCCGCAGCTCTAGAGCGAAGCACTGCTCCCGACAAAGATTGAAATGTTGGCGATGCCGCAGGGTTATTACAGTCTGGGGATTGCCAATTAAAACGAAAGATCCAATTAGCAGGATTGCTGTAACAGTGGTCAGCTGTTAATACGTATGGTTTGCCATCATTTAAGGTGTTGTTGATTAAAGACCCTGAACAAAAGCCGCTGCTTCCTGATACCAACATGACCGCGCCATTGCGTTGTTGCGTCCAAGGTAATCCTTCTGAACAATTCACATTTCTATTACATGATCCTGAACTTCCAAATGCTTTCTCTTGAAATTCCACTGCCGTTCTATATCCATGCGTTACTACCCCAATTTGCACATGTCCTTGCGCATTATTTTTAGGAACGAAGTATTCCACAATAGAAGTGCTTCCTGGCACTAATTCTGTTCCTAATTCCCCTTCATATAAATGGTTTGCTGTGAAATTTCCAAGAATTAACTCTTTTTCAGGATTGAATACATACAACTCATTTCCCGCTGGAATCACCGTATGATTAAACGTTAAATTAATGGTTAAGGCATTTTCGCAGTGCAACACTACATGCCAAATTCGGTCTCCATTTGGAAGAGTGGTCCAAGTACCCGTATTATCTGTGTTCAGGTTGGTGTAATTATTCCACCCAAAACGCCAAGGAGCAGTTCCGGTTCCATCCACTAATTCATCCTCTGCCCTTAAGGCCTGGATATCGGGTTGTGGGAAATTGATTCTTGTCAATTCCTTCAAATTAATGGAAGTTTTATAAGATTTTTTTACGCCATCTCCCTGTTGAGAGAATCCATTAAATGCGAGAATTGTGAGTAATAAGGTGAGTGTTGTTTTCATTGTAGATTTAATTCGTAATCCGTTTAATACTGCATCCCTTCGGTGCGCTTGAGTCTGTTTTTATTTTCTTTTGAGCCGCTAATTGTTGCAAAGCATCCTCTAGATAAGGAATATCTTCTTTTCGTTGTTTATCCCAAATGTTATCGATAGAGCCCATGTATACCAACTCCATTTTTGCATTCAAAAGAAATACATGTGGTGTCGTTTTAGCACCAAAAACATTGGCCATAGTTGAATTAACATCTACTAAATAAGGCATTTTATAGTGCTGTGCTTCGGCATGTTTTAACATTTCTTGATAAGAATCAACTCCTGTTCGTTTTCCTTCGTTTGAATTCACCAAGACCATTCCGATATTCAGGCTTTCAGCCAGATCGTGAAGTGTATTGTATTGTCTTTCCCAGCCTGGAAAATCATCTGTTCCAACAACGAATGGACACGTATTACACGAGAAAACAACCAGTAATCCGTTTGCTTTTTTAGAATCATTCAAGGAAGTCGTTTCACCTATCGTGCTTTGAAGTTGATCATCCAACATCACAGGTACAGCGCCCAATTTCAATTGAGCATTCAAGGAAATTGTACAAAATAGGAGGAATAGAACGGAGAGCGTTTTTTTCATAAGGATAAGATTTAAAAGAGAAAGTTACGACTTTTCTTTTATTTACGACATCGTTTGGCATAAAAACCTGCGGTACATGTTGTATATTTGTAAGGAGTATCGTGCATGAAAAAGAAACCATTTGTTGTTGGAATATGTGGGGGTAGTGGCTCGGGTAAAACCACATTGCTTCGTAGATTGTCAGAATCATTCGGGGGGATTACGCCTTCCGTATTTTCCATGGATAATTATTATCACCCGCTTGACATGCAATCCATAGATTCTAATGGGAAAGTAAACTTTGACTTGCCTACTGCATTGGACCAATATAAGTTGGAGGATGACCTTCATTCATTAGTTGCGGGCAATCCAATAGAAGTAAAAGAATATTTTTTCAATGCCCCTCCAAATAAGAACGTTTTATTGACCATTCAGCCGAGCGAGGTAATTATTGTGGAAGGTTTATTTCTGTTTCATTATGAGAAAGTGTTTGAAAAAGTGGACTTCAGTATTTTCGTGGATGTTGACCACCAAACACAGTTGGATCGTCGCATCTACCGGGATCAAGAAACACGCGGTTATAAAAGGTCTGAGATCATCTATCAATGGGATCATCATGTGCTTCCGTGTTACCAAGATTATATCGAGCCCTACAAAGGACAGGCTCATTTTGTTTTCAGAAATGACCATCGCGCAGATGCCGATTTTGAACAATTATTTCATGCACTTTCCGGCTTGACAAAAATGGAACTGCAAACATGAAAAAATGGGTACACATAACCCTGAATATCAAGTATTTTATACTTGCCTTCCTTTCTTTTTCGTGTTTTCTCCTCCTGCAAGTTAATCAAGCGGACGAAGATTCCGTCTCCATCAAAAAATTTCAAGAGGTTTTTCTACAACAAGAAGAAAAACTAAAAAAAAGTGCTGTTTCGGCACTTCATGCCTACTCCACAAAAGGCGAAATCCCTACGGACGAACACTTGAATGTTCACATTTACCAGCAAGATTGTCTGGTCAAATGGAACACGAACCAAATGCCTATTTCTAATTTTACTACCATTCAATTTCCCAACAATGGGGTATTCAAACTGCAAAATGGTTGGTATTATGGCGCTGTCTATAAAAAGGGGAAATACAGTTGTTCGGCATCATTTTCCATTCTAAGTGAATATGCATATTCCAATGAATTTATAAGCTCAAAACCGAATTCCATTTTTGGCGTTATTCCATTTCGTATTTCTTTAGATGCTAATCAAGGTTTTCCTGTTTACAACCTATCCAAACACTATTGTTTCTCCATCATTCCGATTCATGATAAGCACGGAACAAGTAATTGGGTGATTTTACCGTTGATTTTAATTGGGTTAATCAGTCTATTGTACGCCTGCTATGAATTGGTAGAGAAACGAAAAAGGGGGCGATGGATATTCGTCTTGAGTTTACTATGCGTTCGCATACTATTGTTTGAGGTTCCCTTAGAATCCCTCTTTGAACAAGCTAGTTTTATGGACGCGGATTTATTTGCCTACAATGAGTGGTTCCCCCGTTTTTTTGATTTTTGCATAAATAGCGTTTTCATTGCCTTTGGACTAATGACACTCTTTAAGTCATTTAAGGAAAATCAACACCCAGCCTCCAAGTGGATACAATTCCTTGGGGTTTTCGGGACTTGGTGGGTTATAATCTCCTTGATTAAAATGCTTCTTTTACATTCCACCATTCCTTTAAACTTCAGTCATTTTTTTGATTTAAATAACCTGTCTTTTGTCTTCTTGGTCTTAATTGGATTATTGTTTCTGAGCTTCCAGATTATTGCCTTCGGGATGATCAGTGTTTTTCAAGAAAGGCCTAGAACATTGCTCATTGCACTTATCATTTCCGCTGCATTCTTTGTTGTTTATTGGAGTATTCAAGGACAAACGGGATTTTCCCTCATTACCTGGTTGTTTCCTGTTTTTATTGTCCTGCTTCATTTGTTTTTCGGCAAACGAATAAACAGTTTGCAGAAATTCTCCTTTCAGTTGGTATTACTGTCTTCGTTTTCTTTCATTTTTGTGCACGAATTAATCCAAAAAAACGAGCAAAAAGACTTAGAAAATCGGGCCATTTATACCATGAATTTGGCTACTGAAAGGGACGTAAATCTAGAACTTGAGTACTTGGAAAGTAAAGAAAAACTGATTCAAGATCGCCTCTTCCGACAATTCACAGATAGCTCCAAAACGACACTCAATAGTCACTTACTTTCGAACATATTAGAAAAACGTTATTTTCATGGATTATGGGATGGATACGAATTGTCCTTCGATGTTTTTGACGCCCAAGGAAGACCTTGTTTCACCTCGGGACAATACACCTTACAACAATTAAAAGGACTCATCTCTAAGCATGGACAGAAATCCGACATTGATGGTTCTATCTACTTTATGCCGGATGAAGAAAATGGATTGACATATATTATTCTGGAGAAAATCCAACATGGCGATCAGCCAATTACCCTAAGTATCTGCCTTAAATCAAAACGCATTCCTGAAGAAATCGGGTTCCCCCGTTTGTTGATTTCGGACAAGGCCAATGTCATGAATTCTTTGGAAAACTATTCCATTGCAAAATATTCCGAGGGACAATTAATACATCAATCTGGCTCCTATAATTTTCCCGTTTCTATTCATGCCTTGTTAGGAAATCGCACGAAAGAAGGGTCCTTTCAACTGGAAGGATTCAACCATTATTTTTACCGAAAATCTTCTGAGTATGCGATTGTTATCTCTGTGAAATCAAAATCATGGTTTGACTATATTACCTCATTGGCCTATATTTTTTGTTTCTGGGGGGCGCTGCTTATTGTGATTTATTTAGTGAACGGTAAAGCCGTACTCCGTGGAATAGATTTATCCTTTGCATTTAAAATTCAGATTGCATTTGTCATGGTGATCGTATTGTCTTTACTCCTCTATGGTATTGGAAGCGGGGTGTTCGTAGGCAAGCAATACGAAAGTTTTACTCGAAGGAGCATCGAGGAAAAACTGAATTCCATTCAAGAAGAATTAAAATCCAAACTGGCCAACAACGATGACTTAGTCATCAGTCGGGACCGTGATCGACTACAAATTTCATTACAAAAATTAGCGTCTGTTTTTAAAACAGATGTCAATATTTATAATTCGAATGGGCTTCTAGTCGCTAGTTCGCGTTCAAAGATTTTCGATTTAGGATTGATTAGTGAACAAATGAATCCGAAGGCAATGCACAAGTTGATTGACAAACATAGCAGCTCCTTTTCACATACGGAAGAAATTGGACAACTCGCCTATATCTCTTCGTATTTACCCGTTTTCAATGAAGACCATCGGGAAATCGGATTTATCAATTTGCAGCATTTTGGACAACAGCAGGAATACGAGAATCAAATTGAAACGTTTGTTACATCCATTATCAATGTCTTTATTTTATTACTGGCGCTTTCCGTTATCATTGGACTACTCGTTTCAAATTGGCTAATTGAGCCCCTCATTGTCTTGAAAAAGCACATGTCAAGCATCCAGTTTGGTAAAGAAAATAAACACATTAAATACCAGCAGAAAGATGAAATTGGCGCGATTGTTCAAGCCTACAACGATAAGTTAGATGAACTTAAAATTGCGGCACAAAAATTAGCTTCCACAGAGCGAGAATCGGCGTGGAGGGAAATGGCTCAGCAAATTGCTCATGAAATCAAGAATCCATTGACCCCCATGAAATTAAGCATACAACACCTCTTGCGAAGTTATGACCCAAAAAATAAAGAGGGGGAACAACAATTAAATCGTGTCCTAGACTCCGTCATTGAACAAATCGATGGACTAACCAGGATGGCCAACGAATTTTCCAACTTCGCGAAAATGCCAGAACCGATTTTACTGCACGAAAACATGGCGGACATCGTCGGAAAAGTAGTTTCCCTTTACGAAAATGAAGATCAGATTAAGCTTGAATTTAATCCTAGGCCAGGAGCTATTATGGTCAATGTTGACCGCAATTTATGGATTCAAGTCTTAGTGAATTTGCTGCAAAATGCCCAGCAAGCATTGACCGAGATTCCGAATGGGAAAATACGCATTCAGGTAACAGCAGAAAATCACTATTGCTTGATTCAAGTTTCGGATAATGGTTGTGGTATTTCAAGCGAAGAATCATTCCGCATTTTCACACCACATTTTACGACCAAATCCTCGGGAAGTGGCATCGGACTATCCTTAGTGAAACAAATCGTTGAAAAACATGGGGGAATGATTTCTTTTGAATCCAGAGAGAACCAAGGGACAACCTTTCGCATAGAGCTGCCAATGATTGACTAGTCTAGTCGAAAGACAACGGGGATTTTCACTCTTGCTTTTATTGTCTGTCCAAGTTCATTTTTGCCTGGGAGCCATTTTGGCATTCGGTAAATTAGACGCAGAACTTCTTTTTCACACGATTTATTTCCATTGATGCCTCGAAGAACACTTGCTTGTTGAATGCTTCCGTCTTCAAAAATTACGAAGCTCACAAAGACTTTTCCCTCTATTCCCGTCTCTTTGGCATCTTCGGGATACACCATATTTGTTTGTAGGTAGTTCAATAAGGCCTGTTGACCACTTGGAAATTCAGGCAAAATCGCAGGAAAATCATAAATAGTATCTCCTTTTATCACAACTGGATCAACTGTTGGGCACACCACAGGAGGTTCTACTAGGTAATACGGATATGGTTCGGGGACTGGATCAATTCGAACAACAGGGATTTCTGGTGGAATGATTCGTCGAAGTTTTTTCTCCATCTTTTGGTGGATGCTGCCCTTGGGTATCGGCTGGATGCTTATTTTCGTTTTTATAGTTGTCGGGCCTGATTGCTTTTCCGCATGTTCGCATGACAGGAGAATAAATAAAATCAATACCTGAAAAACACCTTTAAAATCGCTCATTGTTTTTTTAATTTTCTACGAAACAAATATCACACCAAAATCCCAACTTAAAAAACAAACTATACGTACTTTTGTTATCAGCATATAGACCTAAATCCATGAATCTATCCTATTGTATTGATCCGTTTAACCGTAAACGATTGCCCACCTTAGAGGTGAGAATAGGCTCGTTAACTTTTGGGGGTGAGAATCCCATCCGTTTACAGTCCATGACAACGACAGATACCATGGATACAGAAGGTTCCGTTGCACAAAGTGTTCGAATGATTGAAGCTGGGTGTGAATTGGTTCGTTTAACGGCTCCAAGTAAAAATGAAGCCGAAAATTTAGGTGTCATTCACCAAAAATTAGCAGAATTAGGACACCATGTTCCTTTAGTTGCCGACATCCACTTTACGCCAAATGCGGCAGAAATTGCGGCAAAGTTGATAGAAAAAGTGCGGGTCAACCCCGGAAACTATGCCGATAAAAAGAAATTCGAAGAAATAGATTACACAGATGAAAGTTACCAAGATGAACTTTTACGGATTGAAGTAAAATTTACTCCCCTTGTGTTATTATGCAAAGAATACGGCACCGCGATGCGCATTGGAACAAATCACGGATCATTATCAGACCGCATTTTAAGTCGCTACGGCGATACCCCAGAAGGAATGGTAGAATCGGCCATGGAATTCATCCGTATTTGTGAAAAGCATAATTACCACGAATTGGTGATTTCCATGAAAGCGAGTAACACCTTAGTAATGGTTCAGGCTTATCGTCTATTGGTGCACCGCATGTTGCAGAATGGACGTTGTTATCCCCTGCATTTAGGCGTAACGGAAGCAGGAGATGGTGAAGATGGACGCATTAAATCTGCCGTTGGAATTGGGGCATTACTAGAAGATGGTATCGGCGACACCATCCGCGTATCCTTAACGGAAGAACCAGAATTTGAGATTCCTGTGGCTCGTAAACTTGCGGAGAAATACCAAGATCAACGCGTTCATCCCATTGAAAATCCCGAGCTTCCCCTCGCGCACAATCCTTTTGAATACACACGACGAGAAAGTCAAGAAAGTCATAACATTGGTGGAAAACACGTTCCTGTTGTTGTTGCCGATTTATCAGCAAAAGCGGATATTTCACCTGCAAACTTCTTCGGATTTGGCTACAATTATTCCGTAAGCCTGGACAAGTGGAATCTTCAAGACTTGGCGGCGGACTACGTTTATATTGGTGGAAATGACCTTGCTTTTGAAGTTCCTGGTACGCTTGGTGTCATTTGTGATTTTGAGCGTTGGAAAACAAAGTATTCAGAGCGGCCAGGGTTTTATCCCTTGGTTAATCCAGAGCAATTAACACAAATCACTGTGAATCAACGCGCATTTCTGCCATTGAATGCAGAAGCAGAAATCCCATCGGATCTTCACTCATATAAGAACCTGGTCCTCGTATTGAGTACCACATATGAAAACAAAACACAGTTGTTTAGACATTTTTTCAGTCGCCTAAATCAGCTAAACAGTAAGCACGCAGTCATCTTAAAAATCGCTTCAGACGAAATAGATGCTGAAAAATTTCAATTGAACGTATCGAGTGATGCTGGATCTTTATTTATAGATGGTTACGGTGATGGGATTTGGATTCAGTCTGTTCAACCGTTAACCCGCTCGAATTCTACGGCATTTGGAATCCTTCAAGCGACAAGAACACGCATTTCTAAAACGGAATATATCTCTTGTCCTTCTTGTGGCCGCACGCTATTTGACTTACAAGAAACGACTGCCAAAATTCGTGAAAGAACCTCCCATCTAAAAGGAATTAAAATCGGAATTATGGGCTGCATTGTCAATGGTCCAGGTGAAATGGCTGACGCTGACTACGGATACGTTGGAACGGGTCCAGGTAAAATCCATTTATACAAAGAAAAAAACGTGGTGCGCAAAAATGTTCCCGCTGAAGAAGCAGTGGACGCGCTCATTGACTTGATCAAAGAACACGGTGATTGGGTAGAATTAGCTTAATATTTAAAACGGTGCAGGACAGGTAATTTCCATTCGTTCCTTCGTAATTGGGTGCCAAAAACTAAAGTATTCAGCATGGAGATACAAGCGATCTGATTTTTGTCCATACAAATCATCTCCGATAATTGGGGCGTTCAATCCACTTGCGTGGGCTGCATGCACCCGTAATTGATGCGTCCGTCCGGTATGAGGATAAAAGTACACGCGTGTGTATCCTTTGGTGCGCTCTAAGACCTCGTATCTTGTCAATGCGTGTTTCCCATGTTCATAACAAACCAGCTGTCTCGGACGGTCTTCTAAATCCACACGAAGTGGAAGTTCAATCTCTCCCTGTGTTGATTTCACGTATCCTTGCAATAAGGCAATGTAACGTTTCTCGACGCTTCGTTTAAGAAATTGTTTCTGCAAAGACTCGTGAACATCTTTCTTTTTAGCAATGAGGATAATTCCCGAAGTGGACATGTCGAGTCGATGAACGAGTAAGGGTCCGCTAGCGTAAGGATATAGATGCTGGATTCTTGTCTGTACGGAATCGGTAATGGTTTTCCCGGGAACGGATAAAAATTCCGCCGGTTTATTGACTAAAAGCAAATAGTCGTCCTCATAAATAATCGGAAGTTCTTTGCCTTCAGCTGGATTGATACTCATGGGATTGACATCCATCTCGATTCCTTCCAACATATGAGATAAGATCGGTTCACATTTTCCACGGCATGCTGGATAGTATTCCTGGTGGACTTTCACCTCTGAATCTGGCGACATTCCCCACCAAAATTCCGCTAAAGCAATTGGCGTTAATTGATGAGTAAACGCATACTGCAACAACTTTGGGGCGGCACATTCCCCTGCGCCAGCGGGAGGTGTTTTGAAAGGTGTTTCCTTGAAAATGGCGAGTAAACTTTTTTCCTTATTGGCTTTATTTAAAAAAGTATATGCTTGAAAAATACGTGCTTGAACATCCGCCGACATGGCTGCTCTTTTTTCTTTTAAATCATTTATTTTTTGATCCCAATCAGCCAAGTTTTGTTCAAGTTCAGTTAATTCTTTACGTCGGGCAAATTGCTGATGTTTAAACTGTATTTGTTGAGATATGCTTTCTTCCTTCAGTGTTTCAATTAAGTTTTCGTAAGCGATGGCCTCCCCTTGATCAGCCGCTTCCCTTCTGTGTTGTCGCTCTTTTTTTAAGCGTTTTAGTTCCAATTTACCTGTTGCAATCCATTGATCGAATGCTTTTCTGTCCGAATTGACTTTTTGTTGAAGATTGCGGTATTCATCTTGCGCGAGTAATTTTTCTAACTGCAAGGTCAACTCATTGACTTCTATTTCATCCTTCCTAAAGAATCCTGTTGGATCCAGTAGGTCATAGACTGGAGGCACAAATCCATCGTGGTGGTTGGCGTTCCCAAGTTTTCCGGAGAAAGCAGCAAGGTATCCTAATTCTCCTTTGTTGTTTTGCACAACGAGTACGCCAAACATTTTCCCAATAGCTCCATTTCGTTTAGCTTGATCAATCCCGAAATCATGGTTAAATTCCTGTTTCAGCAATCTTGCTTTTAATTCTTGGGAGGCAATGAGTGCAATTGGGTGAGGTTCGTAATAAAATGGAAAGGTAAACTTCGTTGGAAGAGGAATCGTACTATCAGACTGAAAAGGAATAAACATAAAATATAGTCAAAAAAAAACGCCCTCAATTGAGGGCGTTTCCAAATCGTGAGAGTGATTATCTAACCACTACGTTTTTCGTTGTTTTTGTACCGTTAGAAGCAACAGTAACGATGTAACTTCCTGAAGCAACATTTTCAGTTGAGAAAGTAACCAATTGTGTACCATTCAAGTTAGACATTTCTTTAGAAGAAATTACACGACCTTGAAGATCTGTTAATGTGATTACGAAATCAGCGTTGTTAGCTTCGAAAGAAACGTTCAATAAACCAGAAGTTGGATTAGGGTAAACATTCAATGCGATTGTTTCCAATTCATTCAATCCTAAAACACCTGTTTTGAATGCTTTTTGCTCACTTGACGCGAACTCACCACCTGAACATACAACTGTACCTAAAGCATCAGTTACAGAGTAAGCTCCATTTCCGTAAGAACAACAAATACCATCACCGTATGCATCCAAGATTTCGAATGTATAACATTGTGAAGGAGTCAATGTAACTTGAACTGGCGTTTGAACTGTTTGTCCAGCTGCACCAGTAGTCATATCTGCCCAGCTACCACCACCTTGTGCAACTACTGCACCAGCACTGTTTTTGATGCTCCAAGAAGTCTCAGAAGCATAGTAGTCAGTTGTAATGTTTACGGTAACCAATTGAGAAACTGCATTAGCTGCAGAAGCAACTGTTGCTGATGTAGTGTTGTTTGCCGCAGAAGCATCACCAGTTGTTGTAACTGTTACTGCCATAGCACCACCCATAAAGGAAGCAATTGGTGTACATGCTACGTTAGCAACACCATAAGTAGCTAAGTTACCAGAGAAAGTTCCAGTAGAAACTGTCGCTCCGCCCATTGTAATTGTAACAGTAGCACTTGTTAAAGCAGAAGTACCATTGTTTTGAATTTGTACAGACGGCGTGTAAGAACCTTCACAATGTACCAAAGCACCTGTGTAAGCTAAAGCAGCAACGTCAGCTGGTTGAGAAGCTGGAGCAGGACAATCAACGATACCTGCGTAAATGTTCGCTGCAGTTGCTTGACCGATCTCATTAATGATGCGGTTAGGGCAGATTTGGTAAATTGTTGGGAAATAAGCGATGTTGTAATCGTTATTGATTTGCGTTGCAGAAGCAGAAGCAGGGTTTGCCATAGGGAATTGAATTTGTGTTCCTGCAGCAGGCTCAATCCAGTTTCCAATTGCACCACTACCGTCTAACATTGTTGCATCAGCAGTTGTTCCGTCACCTTCAATCCAAATAACCATAACGTCATCTGTTGTCGTTGAAGAAACTCCAGGAGCTCCAGCAGGACCGTGTGCAGCGTAAACATCCTCTAACGCACCAGTAAGGTGGTAATTCCAACATGGTCCACACCATGTAGCAGATACATCAAGAATTACTGTGTAACCTTGATCTAAGAAATCATAAAGTGTATAAGAGCCGTTATTCGTTGTTCCTGCAGCAGCCAACCAAGGTTGGTAAGCAGAAATTGTGAAGTTTGGAGCTACACTCCCTGGTGCTAACTGTGCATTTGCACTAACTCCAGTTAAAAGCAATAAAGCTGAGAATAATAGTTTTTTCATGAATTAAAATTTTAAGTTCGGGTAAATGTAACAAGAAAACGCGAAGAAAAAAAAGACAGATAATGATTTTTTAAAGAAATATTATTTCTTTTTTAACTGATCCTTGACGAATAATTCGATTGCACCCACCATGGAAGGAGCCTTAGGGTGTGGCGCGTGAACATCCAAGCGCAAATTATTTTTTATAACAGCATTAGCGGTTGTAGGTCCAAACGCTGCGATGGCCGTATCATTTTGCTTGAAATCAGGGAAGTTTTTGAATAACGATTCGATTCCTCCTGGGCTAAAAAACACGAGTATATCGTAGTATACGTCCTCTAAATCAGATAAATCAGAAGCCACTGTTCGGTATAATATAACCTTTGTAAAAGGCAATGCGTGTTGTTCTAAGGTCAATGGAATATTATCGCGAAGAATATCGGTACAAGGCAGTAGGAACTTCTCATTCTTATGCTTTTTCATTAATTCTGCTAACTCGTCGATTGTTTGTTTCCCGAAAAATATTTTTCGTTTTCTATAGGTCACATACTTTTGTAAATAAAGAGCAACCGCTTCCGTGATACAAAAGTATTTTGTTGTGTCTGGAACCTCGAATCGTGTCGCCTCGGCAATTCGAAAGAAGTGATCTACCGCTACTTTAGATGTTAATATGATGGCTGTGTGCTCTGAGAAATTTACACGCTGCGCTCTAAACTCTTTAGCATCAATACCCTCTACCTTGATAAACGGACGGAAGTCTATTTTCAATTTATACTTTTCAGCTAAGTCATAATACGGTGACTTATCCCCCTCAGGCTTCGGCTGCGAAACTAAAATTGTCTTTATTGCCAAGTTTCGTGTTTTTAACGTATTATATTAGACGACTAAAGTGAAGTTTTTCCAAGCTAATTTTGTTAAAATTATCAATGGTAAAATTTCTAGGGTGCAAATATACAAAATTAAATAATACCATTTGTATCTTAACTGCGCCCCAAGGATAAGGCCTTTGGCAATGCGCCAAATGATTAATATAAAACTAATGGCGAAAAAAAATGGCGTAAACACAGTCTGGATTTCTTGATTTAAGATCCAAAGCAAAGCTAATGTGGTGAGCAAGTATCCACCAAAAGACCACACTTGTTTGTTAACCGCGCTCATCGAATCCAGTATAGCCTTTTCCCCTGACAACAAATAAACCAGTCGAAAATTGATGAATTGAACGAACGTCAGTGCCGCTACAATTTTTATGGTCAGACCCATTGCCTCAATTAGATTTTCGTCTTTATATAGAACCATAAAAACGCAAGTCGCAAAAGAAATAATGTAATTTAGAACGATCAATGCGGCCATGCTTGGTTGCAGCTTTGACCCTTCAAATCCATTACTATCGGGACGTTTGATTTTGAAAAACCCTGTGAAGGTTTGTGCGATTAAATCTGGTTGTGCGACGCGCGCGACGCCAACAAATGCAAAACATAGAAGAATGATTACCAGCAAGTAACTATTCATTTGTGTTTTGCGTTCGATGAGTTCGAATGAGCTGTAGAGGGTAAATATCATCACGGACAAAATTAATTCAAAAATGTATGGGGTGGACATTTTAATTATTACTTACTTTTGCATTCAAATTAGGTGAATTATGAAAACAGATCTATTTACACATCCGGATTACTATGGAATGGATGACCTTCTTTCTGACGAACATAAACTTGTTCGTGATGCCGCTAGGGCTTGGGTGAAAAAAGAAGTTTCTCCAATCATTGACGAGCACTACGAAAACGCGACATTCCCTATGCATATTTTGAAGGGATTAGGAGAAATTGGTGCGTTTGGCCCATATATTCCAGAGGAATATGGTGGTCCAGGATTAGATCATATTTCTTATGGTTTAATTATGCAAGAACTAGAACGTTGTGATTCGGGTTTGCGTTCAACTGCATCTGTTCAATCGTCTTTGGTCATGTATCCAATTTGGAAATATGGTTCTGAAGAACACAAACAAAAATATTTACCAAAATTATCTACGGGGGAAATGATGGGTTGCTTCGGTTTAACCGAGCCCGATTATGGATCAAATCCAAGTGGAATGATTACCAACTTTAAAGATGCGGGTGATCACGTCATCTTGAATGGCGCAAAAATGTGGATTTCAAATGCTCCCTTTGCGGACATCGCAATCGTTTGGGCGAAAGATGAAACAGGACGAATTCACGGTATCATTGTTGAACGCGGAATGGAAGGATTTTCGACTCCAGAAATGCATGGTAAGTTATCCCTTCGCGCTTCAGCCACAGGCGAACTTATTTTTGATAACGTAAAGGTGCCTAAATCAAATATTCTACCTGGAAGATCTGGACTAGGCGCGCCGCTAAGTTGCCTTGATTCAGCTCGATTTGGTATCGCTTGGGGTGCAATTGGTGCGGCGATGGATTGTTATGATCAAGCATTGCGCTATTCAAAAGAACGCACGCAATTTAATGTTCCTATTGGCGCATTTCAATTGATTCAGAAAAAACTTGCTGAAATGATTACGGAAATTACAAAAGCTCAATTGCTAACGTTAAGATTGGGGCAATTGAGAAATGAAGGGCGTGCAACCACCGCGCAGATTTCCATGGCAAAACGCAACAATGTTGAAATCGCATTACATATAGCACGTGAAGCTCGTCAAATTCATGGTGGAATGGGAATTACAAGTGAGTATTCCATGATGCGTCATATGGCAAATCTTGAATCAGTTGTGACCTACGAAGGTACGCATGACATTCACTTATTGATTACCGGAATGGACGTAACTGGAATTCCAGCCTTCACCCGTGAAATGCCTGATTTAAATTAATTTACAGTTCGTCTGAATCGACGGCGATGTTTGCATCCCCCCTTAAAAAGCGGATGCGACTTCTTGCTTCGGTTGAGAATAAACTCCCTTTGAAATCGATCATTAAGCGCTTGTAATATTCAAGCGCTTTTTCTTTGTCCTGAAGTTGGTTCTCAGTTAGGTCGGCTAAGCGAAAAAGTGCGTCATCGCCAAGAATATCATCTGAATAAAATTTCAGTAAATCCGTGTAGTAATCCATTGCTTCTGTCCATTTTCCTTGTTGTTCCATGGCTTTCCCTTTTCGAAATAAAATTTCATCAGCCAACGAATGCATGGGAAAGTTAACTTGAATACTATCAAACAATACAAATGCGGAGTCGTAACGGTGCTGTTCAATAAGTCTTTCAGCGGTAGCAAACCACAACATAACTTGGTAATTACTATCCAAACCATAATTATCGGTAATCATCACTGATAATTGCAGCGCATCATTGGCAATCATTTTTGATGTGGATTCTTTGAGTACATTCAATTGGCCTTGTGCAAAATCAAATTCCCCATCAAAATAGAATACACGCGCATTTTTATATTTTGCTTCGTTTCCAATTTGTTCAAACTTAAAATCAGTATCTACTTGCATGTACAAAAGGGACGCTTCCCAAATGTCTCCTCCAAGGACATGAACATCTGCTAACTTCATTTTGACTTGTGCGCGTTGCATGTCCGTCAAACCAGGGGTTGCTAATAACACATTGAGTAGCTCGATGGATTCCATCACTTGTTCTCCATAAAACGCCTTGATATGCGCCACTTCCAACATGATCTGAAAAGTAAACCTAGATTTTCCAAGTCGCGCTAATGCATCCGTGTAATCCTGAATAGTAGCTTGAATTTCGATGGATGAATAAGCCCGATTGGTAGTGATTTCAATAAAACGTGTATTCAACAAGGATTTTTGTGCCTCAAAATACAGCGAATTATCGGATCCGAGTGAAATGACATAATCAAAGCATTTACGGGCGATTTCATACGATTTGTTTTCGACACACACCAACCCCAGTTCCATCACTCGCGTTCCATCACCTTGCACCCTCTTGTCCAGCGCTTGCGCTTGTGTGAAGGCCCCATTAAAGTTCTGGTTTTGCACAAACAACCAGATCAACATCTCTGCATAGATCAATGGCGCATTCGCTTTTTGTGTCTTTGTGATTAATAGTTCTTTCAAGGCCATGAAATCAGGCGCGTCGCTTTTCGTTAAATCAACTCGGCTATTAATGGCCAACTGAATTGACTCTTTCATGTTAGGTTGCAGCTCCAGGTATTCGATGTACTCTCGCATCATATCAGACTTATTGCCCATCAATGAGTAATAATCAGCGTATTGGAAGTTAAATGGGTAGCTCGGCGCAAGTTTTCTTCCTTTGTCTAGGCAGGATTTCGCAAAATCAAATTTTCCCCTAGCGATAAAGGCCTGGTAAATTTGAATGGTTAAACCTGGATTTCCATTCACTTCTTCAATAATAGCTTCATAAATTTTACGTGCTTTTCCCTCTTCGTTCAGGTCTTCATAAAATTGCGCAAAGGTGACCCGAAGTTCCAAGTCGCCAGGATTCTGGTTTACTTGTTTTTTGATGATTTTCTCAGCCGTTTTGACATCTTTTATCTCCAATAAACACTCATAATAACGTGTGAAAACAACTTTTGAAGGGTCATTCGCATAAATCTTTTCGTAATAGGTGCTTGCCTTCTCAAATTCGCCGTTGGTATAATAATACTGAGCTAATTGAATATCCGTTTCCGTTTGACCAAAAGAATGACTAGCCAATAAAAGAACGAATAAAAGGAGAAGGGTTTTCATTAATGATTTAAATTGTGTTTCCTCAATAATGCTAAAGATAACTGATTCAATTCATCATGTAATTCACGATAGGTGTTCAGTGTTTCGTTTTTTAGTCTTAGGTATTCTTCAAAAAGGATTTGGATTTGTTTGATCTTGTTTTTTTCGAACAAAATATAGGATTCGTATTTATCTCTGCTCCCGGAACCATTTTCGATGTCAACTCTCAAATTTTTTAAGGTCTTCCGTTCTTCAAGGATGGCCGTTTTAAGCTGACTATTCTGTTTCCCAAGTGGCTTAAGGTTTCTCCTCATGATTTTGTAGGCATCCATTTTTTTACCTAGGACTAAATTAATGGTGTCTAAAATCAAATATGTCTTGATGCGTATTTCAACAGCATTTGTCGATGTTTTTAGCGCGGTTAATGTATCGATCTCGTTTTTCTCGCGGTCTTGATGAATCGTATCCAGCGTTTTCTCCAATTTGGAGATTCGTTTCAATTGTTCATCCTTTTTCAAATCCGCACAGGAAAATAAAAGGAGACAACATGTTGCCATTAGTGAATAAGAATATTTCATGAACATTGTAAGTAAATAAAATGGGTGAAAAAAGTAATAATCACGGCGAATGTCCATCCTGTATACACTTCGATTGGACGGTGTTTATTTAAAAACAAACGCGCTGAAATAGTTAAGCCTGATGCAAGGATGGCTGCAGGTAAAATCCAAAGAGCAAAAGCTTGTTGCTCCAGAAAAAACGCGAAGAGAAATCCTACCAAAATCCCTGCTCCCCCGGCGTGAAGGGATATTTTTATCCACCTATTTATCCCCATGAAAACGGCCGTTACAATAAAACCGGACAATGGCAAGGCATAGAAAGCAATTGGCAATGCTGCATCTGGCGCTTTCACGAAGAACAATAAAAATAATACCAACGAATACGCCATCATCACAAGCAATGGAATTCTCCTTTCGCGCTGATTTTCAATGTCTATGGTACTGATCACCTTTTTTTTATGTAGCGCCACAAAAGAGAGTCCAGGAGCGACCGCACTAAAAAGGAAAAATAAGAGAAGGAGCCTTGTTTTCATCTCTGGAGCCAAGAAGTACATGGACACATGGCTTAGGTCTTTCGGCATAGAAGGAATATACATAGCCAATAAGATTCCATATGTAGGCATGAATAGGGGTAAAAACACCCAAGAGAGTATGTGTGATAATATGCTTTTCATATTTATAGTTCTTTTCTCATTCTTGCAACTGGAATATTCAATTGCTCTCTATATTTCGCTACTGTTCGACGGGCAATATTATACCCTTTCTCATTTAACAGGTCCATCAGTTTTTCATCCGTTAACGGATTGTGTTTGTCTTCCGCTTCAATGGCATCCGCTAAAATCTTTTTCACTTCTCGCGTAGAAACTTCCTCTCCGCTATCTGTCGACAATGATTCAGAGAAAAAATATTTCAAAGGAAATATACCGTAATTTGTCTGAACAAATTTTGAGTTCGCCACCCGTGAAATCGTCGAAATGTCTAAGCCTATAACATCCGCAATGTCTTTTAAAATCATCGGGCGCAATTTAGTTTCGTCTCCGCTTAGGAAATACGCTTCTTGATAATCCATCATCGCTCCCATTGTCAAAAGAAGTGTTTGTTGGCGCTGTTTAATGGCATCTATAAACCACTTTGCCCCATCTAACTTTTGACGAACGAATGACAGTGCTTCCTTATCTGATTTCGATGATTTCGCTCCTTCTGCATAAGAACGCAGCATGGACTCATATTCTCGACTGACTTTTAATTCTGGTGCATTTCGACCATTTAACCCTAATTCCAGTCGTCCTTCACTTTCGAATAAGGTGAAATCTGGTATAATCTGCTGGTAATTTTTTGCAGATTCCCTCATGGAGCCGCCGGGTTTAGGATTTAATTTTAAAATTTCGTCTATTGCATCTTTTAAATCGTAATCATCTATTTCAAGTTTCTTAGCGATTTTTTCGTAATGTTTTTTGGTAAATTCTTCAAAGTGATTTTCCAGAATTTTTTTGGCGGTGTAACGCGTAATATCCCCGTCTTGTTTTCGTTTGATTTGCAAGAGCAAACACTCCTGAAGATTTCTTGCTCCCACTCCTGCAGGATCCAAATCTTGCACCAATTGTAGGATATGAAGCACTTCTTTTTCTGTTACGTCCAAATTCATAGAGAATGCTAAGTCATCAACAATTGCTTCAATACTTCGATTCAAGTACCCCGATTCATCTAAGTTTCCTACAATTACATCAGCGATGGTAAATTGCGTGTCCTCTAAGTACAATAAATGTAATTGTTCCGTCAATTTTTCTTGAAAAGATTGTTCCCCAGATAATGGAATCACTCGTTCCTCGTCGTCCTTGGAATGATTATTGGCTTGTGTTTTATAGTCCGCTACGTCGTCATCTAAATAATCAGACAGGTCAAACTCCTCCTCCCCATCCGCATCATCAAACTCTTCGTCTTGTTCAAATTCATCCTCGAAGTCGTCAGCGCCTTCTTCTAATGCGGGATTTTCTTCCAACTCCTGTTTTATTCGTTGATCTAATTCCATAGTTGGGACCTGAAGCAGCTTCATCAACTGTATTTGTTGAGGGGATAGCCGCTGTTCCAGTTTTTGAGCAAGGTGTTGTCTTAACGCCATTGGAATAATCGAAAAATTACTTTTAAGGGATAATGTTCTGTCGAATCACTTGGTAAATCTCCCAAGTGCTACGGTCGTATACGTAAATTAATAGATGCATGTTTTCCGCATGATAAGCATTGTCTAATTGATTTGGTACGACAAAACTATAATTCACATAGTACTTTCCGTTTTGCATATCCGCTGCTTCTAGAACTCTTCCAAACGATTGCGCATTTAAATTCCCGCGGTGGATGTCTCTGTGAATGTAGCTTGTATTATGTGAGTTATCGCTCATCTTTTGGTCACCAACTAATGAATCTTCTAAAACGTATGCAACGATACCAAGTTCATTTGTCAATTGTTCATCCAATTTATCCACTTCCACATGTAAAAATGCTCCGTGGGTTTGCGGATAATAATTCAAGGCCGATTGCATATTTATCTTTAAGGTGTTTTCCGCCAACATCGTATTCACCATGCTGGTCCATGCATTTGGACTTTGAAAAATATTTCCGCCTGTAAGAAAACGATTGATTGTTCCCCTAGGATTCCCGCTGAATCCACCATCGTTTGTGCCAAAGTAGGTGCCGATTTCTATACATTGTGGATTGGTAAAATCAACCGGGTATTCAGGAGGGCTGACTGTTTGGAAATCTCCAATACCTAATGGACCAACGTGCATGGAAGCAACGAATACTCTTCCTTCATGTGTTAATTCAAGTTGATGAGCCAAATCTGCTGCTGCTGGACAGAAAATACATTTGTGTCCTGTGTAATCTTCGATAAGAATGTTTCGGTCTATATTCGTGTTTGCAGTAAATGTTGGCCATTCATTGGCTACATAATCGGCCCAGTTTCCTGGATACAGTGTTGAATCAAGCTCCAATGGAGTCTGAGGCGGGTAAGGGTTCGTAATGCGGTCGCATGAGGTGTACAGATACATGGACCAAGCAAAAAGAAACAAAAGAGAAAACTTTTTCATACTAAAAACTTTGAGTAAAGCTAAGTGTTAAACCATTCGATGCTGGAACAAAGCGACAAACGCCACCCACACAGAAAAGTCCTGCGCGTTGACGTCCGTATGATACCGTGAAACGCGTGGCATCGCGAATGTACCCACAGGTTAAAATTGGATAATTCACCCGTTTATTGACATCGGGATTTCCATAATTATATTGGTTCATGAAACTGAAAAACCATCCCGGCGAAATGGAATACTCCAATAATATTGTCGCCCAATTTCCTTTGTCCTTGATTTCACCCGCTTCCTTTTGAACAAATAATCCCTGGATTTCTGTTCGAAGGGAATGTTTTGAATTGAATTTATAAGCGAACTCTCCCACCCCAATGTTCGCATGGATAATTCCCGACGCGTCATTAGATATTTTCACAACATCATTATTGATTTTAATGGAGTAAAAACTGAATATCGTGCTGAATTTTTTGTTGAATTTTTTGGTGATGTTGAAATTAATGTCCTGCCAGTACATGCTGTCACTTGCTTGAAACGGACGACAAACATACGTCACTCCGGTAGAATCTAAGGGATTAATGCCTTCTAAATTATGTTTTGGTTGATAGGTTGTAGAGAAATTTCCTCCAATTGTTGTTCCATACTTTCCTCCCAGTTTTGTTCCTTTTTTGAAGGTATAAAGTACATCTGTTTGATAGGCCACTTCTCCCAAGGGCTGTGTTGCATATGGATACAACGTAGCTACTAAGTTATAAGTGTGTGTTTTGTTTAAAGACGGCAGGTAGTTCACAAAAACATCTTGCAAATCTTTCGTTCGATCGGAACGGTAACTCATGTTATCAACGGACTTTCCAGAAACTAAAATCCCTAGTCCTTTGCGGGTATAACTCACATTGAAAACGGAAGCATGTCCATAATTGTAAATGTAATTATTGTCACTAGACGGGTCTTGTTCTTTCTGAACATATTCGATGTCTCCGTAAAAGTTTTTATAGCGTAATTTCACTCTTCCACCGTAAGTCGCAACATTTTGAGGTAAAATCAAATCCGGATTGTTGTCCTCTTGGTATTTGCTCACAAAAGAAGCTCCTAGAACGACATCCAAAGGAAATTCCTTCATCTTTTTCAAATCTTCATTGAGGTGAAATTCTCCGTCTATTCCTCTAACTATTCCATCACCATGAATGATGTTTCCGCCTTGGAAAGAAAGGCGTTGTGTCCCGTAAACCCCTTTGATTACTAATCCACTTGTTGGACGAACAACGATTCGAGCGCCGTCCATCATATTGTCATATCCCAATGCACGATCTTCATATGCCCTGAAAGAAAGTCCCGTGCCAAACTGCTCATAAAAAGAGCCCATAGTAACCTCGACAAAATCGTTCGCATATCCTATGTAACGCATGCCTATTCCTGTTCCGTCAAATCGATTTGGATAACCCTGAATTCTAGGTAAATACGATTCTAATCTCATTCCTGCTTTGAATTTTCCCTGCGTATAGAAAACGTTCATATAGGAGTTCAACAAACCCTTTTGAGCAGGTTGTTTCGCGTCAATGATTGAATCGGCATTTAAATACTGAAAGGCGCTTTCAATGTTTCCTGTGACAGAACCTTGAGAAAAACTAGAAAAACACAGAAGTGTACCAGTTAAGACTAATAGAAATCTTTTCATTACGATTATTTTCCGCTTAAGTGAAGGAGTTCTTTGTACAATTTATCTTCATCCCCTGGTGCATAGTTGTTGTGAGAATAAACAATGTTTCCTTCCTTATCAATGAGGAAAGTATGCGGTACGTTGTTCACCCCCATTGCTCTTTTAAAATCACCGTTTGGGTCCATTAAGACTACGTAATCCCAGGCTTTTCCATTCACATAAACGGGAACTTGACTTTTCGTTTTTTCATCATCAATGGACACAGCAACTAATGTTACCCCTGTTTCCGCTTGCCAATCTTCGTATAATTCATGGATGGTATTCAATTCTTTTTTACATGGCGCACACCATGTTGCCCAAAAACTAATAATTATTGGTCCTTGAACATCGATTGCTGCAGTATTCACTGATTTTCCATTGATGTCCTTCAAATTCACTGAAGGCAACTTTTTTAATTGGTTTTCTGTTGCTTGAGCGTCCTGCGCAAAAGCAGTTATACCAACAAAAAAAACCAAGGCAAGCGTAAGAATTGTTTTCATCGTATTATCATTTTTTTGACACGGCTGTTCAAAAACCTTGCCGAACTCAAAGGTATAAAAAAACAGAGACCTGAAAAACTTTGATCAATTTTGAAAATTAGGGAATATTCCTTATTTTTGAACAAACTCGTACTCCATGATTAAGTCTTTATTTCTCTTTGTAGCACTTTCAATAAGCGCACATACATTCTCCCAAGATGGTATCGTAATTCACGTTGATGGACAAACCACAGATTTGTCGGGCACTACATACAATGTTGTAGCGCCATCGAATGCTTCGTTTGATATTGCCCTTAATGTTGAAAATAACACGGGTACGCCGAGAGATTGGAGAGTTACGCGTTTGCGCATTGATGCTCCAGCTGGCTGGACCGATGCATTGTGTTGGGGACACGCTACAGATCCCTTTGGTGGCACATGCTATACGTCAGGACAAATGAACACAAATCCATGGACTACTCCGGGAGCACAAACGGTATTATTTACCGTCAACGATGGTGAATACGGAAAATTAAAGGCATCTGTTGATCCTGCTGATGGCGTTTATGGAACCGCTCACTACAGGTATTACATTTCAACAAATGGTGTTTTCTATAGTGATTCGATCGATGTTGTTGTTGATTACGTAGCTGTTGTAAAGCCCATAAAAGAAGAAGTTGGAGTAACTGTCTCCCCAAATCCATCATCTGAATTTGTTTCTATCCAACTAGCTGGAATGGACCAGTCCACTTTCAAATTAATGGACGCCGTAGGCAACGTGATCATGAAAGAAACGATTCACGGTAGCAAGAAAATCAATGTGGGTGATTTTAGTAATGGAATCTACTTCCTTATTTTTGAAACTTCAACAGGTAAAAGCATTACCAAAAAATTAGTGGTTCGTCACTAAATTGTTACTTTCATCCTTTTCGAACACTTTAGACAAGATTATTGTCTAATTTCGTGCTATGTCCAAAAAAAGGAATTCAAACCCGACTAACGGGAAAAAAAAATCGGGTATCAATGCGATTTTAATTCGTTTATTCGAAAAACATCCAGGAGTAGAATTAACCCACCAACAAATCTGTACGATGGTTGAGGCTCGCGATCCAATGAGCCGTCAAGTTGTCTTTGAGGGTTTAAATGCTTTAGCAGAAAAAAAAGCCGTGAAACGAGTCAACCACTTCACCTTCTGCCTTAACGGTGGGTCTAACCTATTTGAGGGTGTGATTCAGTTGACACAACGTGGAGCAGGATTTGTGGTTGTAGAAGGAAAAGAAAAGGATATTTTCATTGCTCCTCAAAACATTGGACAGGCACTAAATGGAGACACTGTTAAAGTTAGAGTGTTTAAGTCTGGGTCAAAGCGAGATGAGGGGGCAGTGGTTGAAATCAAAGAAAGAGAACGGGTTCAATTTGTAGGAACCATCCAATTCGGAGATAAAAACGCGCTACTTATTCCAGACAATAATCGCAGTGGCTTAGAAATTCGTGTCGCACAAGAACACCTTAACGGTGCGCGTGATGGAGAAAAAGCCTTGGTTAAAATTACCGTGTGGCCAAAATCCGCCGAAAAACCTTTTGGAGAAGTTGTTGCCATTTTAGGAATGCCGGGGAACAATGACACCGAAATGCTTTCTATTTTATACAACCAGGGGATTAATCCGATTTTTCCGGATGCCGTATTAGAGGAAGCTGAGCGTGTACCTGTTGAACTCGATGATAAAGAAATTTTAACACGTCGCGACTTTCGGTCCACCTTGACGTTCACTATTGACCCATTTGATGCGCGTGATTTTGATGATGCCATTTCTTACCATGAATTAGAAAATGGGCATTACGAACTAGGTGTTCATATTGCAGATGTCAGTCATTATGTTCGTCCTGGTACCGCAATGGATGATGAGGCCTTGCTCAGATCGAACTCCGTTTATTTGGTGGATCGTGTCATCCCCATGTTACCTGAACAATTGTCCAATATTGCTTGCTCCCTAAGACCAAATGAAGATAAATATACCTTCTCGGCCGTTTTCGAAATGGATGAGAAAGGAAGCGTATATAATGAGTGGTATGGAAAAGGCGTGATCCATTCCGACCGTCGATTTACCTATGAAGAGGCGCAAGAAATCATTGAAGGTAACGAGGGAGATCACCAAATTGTTATTCGAAAACTGAATGGTGTTGCTCACATATTAAGGAAACAACGTTTAAAAGACGGCGCATTAAGTATTGAATCAGAAGAAATGCGTTTTCGATTAAATGACACAGGGCATCCTTCCGAAGTTGTGATAAAAACATCGAAAGACGCGCACAAATTGATTGAAGAATTCATGTTGCTCGCGAATCGTAAAGTAGCAACGTTCCTGTCTAAGCCAGAAAAAGGAAAGGATCCTTTTCCGATGATTTATCGTGTTCACGACTCGCCTGATCCGGGGAAAATGGATGTTTTTTCTGTTTTCATTGAAAAATTCGGACATAAAATAGATTTGCATGATACGAAATCTATCGCTAAGAATTTGAACGCATTGTTTGAAGAGATTCGCGAAGAAAATGAATTTTCTCTCGTACAATCCATGGCCATTCGTTCCATGGCGAAAGCATCTTATGAGACAGAGAATATTGGACATTACGGTCTTGCTTTCAAGCATTATTCGCATTTCACCTCGCCGATTAGGCGTTATGCCGATTTAGTGGTTCATCGTATTTTACAAGAAGAACTCACAAGTAAACAACACCGCTATGGTGGAGAGCTAAAGGCCATCTGTGCGCGGATTTCAAAAAATGAACGCAAAGCATCAGAAGCGGAAAGAGAATCTACAAAGTATTTCCAAACCTTATTTGTTTTGGATCACTTAGGCGAAGTATTTGAGGGCACAATATCGGGAATAGCAGAACACGGTATGTTTGTGCGCATGGACGAAAATCACTGTGAGGGAATGGTCCCTATGTCTGAGATTCCAGGTGACCGCTACTATTTTGATCAAGACAATTTTAAAATTACTGGCACACGTTTTAGAAAAGCGTTCAATTTCGGGGATAAAGTTCGCGTGAAAATTGCTAAAGTAAATCCCAAAAAACGTCAGATTGACTTAGAATTAGTGGTGGACTAATATAAAAAGTTATTGTAGGGGTATCGAATGCGAAAAATGGTCTTCACTTCTTCATAAAGCACCTCTTTTAACTCATCTACATTTTCTTTGTTCTGAGCAGAAATAAACACACATTTTGTTTTATTCATTTTTGCCATCCAAGACTTTTTGAGGGATTCCAAGGTGGTAACATCCTCCTCATCTTCATTCATTTCATGCAGTATTGGTTGATACGCATCTATTTTATTGAAGACAACAATCGTTGGTTTCTCTGTTTTATCAATTTCGTTTAATGTCTCATTCACTACATTAAACTGGTCTTCGAAATTTGGATGAGAGATGTCCAAGACATGAATAAGCAAATCAGCTTCGCGAACCTCATCTAAGGTAGATTTAAATGACTCCATCAATTGTTGAGGAAGCTTTCGAATAAATCCAACCGTATCTGTTAAAAGCATCGGCATATTGTCAATGACCACTTTTCGGACGGTTGTATCTAGGGTAGCAAACAATTTGTTTTCAGCAAAAACATCCGATTTGGAAAGTAAATTCATCAAGGTGCTTTTACCAACGTTTGTATATCCCACCAAAGCAACACGTACTAGTTGTCCTCGGTTGCCTCGCTGAATGGCCATTTGTTTATCAATGTCCTTTAACCTTTCCTTCATTAAGGAAATGCGCATTTGAATAATGCGTCGGTCAGTTTCAATTTGGGATTCTCCAGGCCCCCGAAGTCCGATTCCGCCCTTTTGACGTTCCAAGTGAGTCCATAAACGAGTCAAGCGTGGAAGCATATACTGAAGTTGAGCGAGTTCCACTTGCGTTTTCGAATGAAAAGTGCGTGCACGACTAGCGAATATATCCAAAATAAGAATGGTGCGATCAAGTACTTTGCATTCTAATTCACGTTCTATATTCCTTAATTGAGAAGGAGAAAGCTCATCATCGAAAATTACCATTCCGATGTCCATGGCCTTCATGTACTGTTTGATTTCTTCCAGTTTTCCGGACCCAACATATGTTCTTGGATTCGGATAAGGAAGCTTTTGTAAAAATTTTGTGTGCGCAATTGCCCCAGCGGTTTCAGCTAAAAATTCGAGTTCATCCAAATGTTCATTGGCTATTACCTCATCTATTTCCGATGTGATCACACCAACTAAAATACAAGATTCCTCAACTGCATCTACTGTTACGTGGCCTTCTTGCATTATTTTCTCAATGTTTTAATGTGTTGGATAACGAGGGACATATTCTCCTTTGTTTCTAAAATGTCGGCCATCGGAGGCATGGCGTTTTTACCCTTTTGCAAAATCTTTTTAATCGCTTTATCTGTTAACTGCGAAACGGACAAGTCCTTGGCGCCTGAAGCGCCCATTTTTCCATCTTCACCATGACAACTTGCGCAATTTATTGTGTACAAGGAAGCTCCCTTTTCTGCAGGCGTTTCTATCGGTAAAGCATCATTGTTTTCTGAAGATTTATCGTTCCCGCAGGAAGTCAAGCACACCAAAAACAGAACGAAGTGTATACGTATTAGAACCATGATCCACCAAGTGCTGTTCGGAATGGCCACGGAATGGAAGCAACAATCAATATGAAAGCAATTAAATAATATACTTTGATCGGTTTAAATTTTTCTGCATCTGTTGTGCCTTTTTTGGATTTACTATAGCCCATGGTAATCAATACAATGGCGATTAACATTCCCAACAAATGTTCCATTCCGAAAAAACGAAACAATTCCACTTTCATCCAACCTGAGGAAAAATTGGTTTTCGATGAGGTAAAGAAATATTGTACTAATCCAAGAAGCAATTGCGTATGCATGGTGATCAAGGCAAACAGATTGATCATTTTATGTTTCTTTTCATACGTTTTAGCGGTGAAAGCATTTGCAATCGCCAAAAGAATTAAAACAAGGGCTACCCAACGTAAGCCAGAGTGAGCGTGATTTAAAATAGAATTCATATGTATAGGTTTAATCGTTTAATTTCAAAACAGCTAAAAACGCTTCTTGAGGAACTTCTACTCGTCCCACTTGGCGCATACGTTTTTTACCGGCTTTTTGCTTCTCTAATAATTTGCGTTTACGGGAAATATCTCCTCCGTAACATTTTGCCGTAACATCTTTTCTTAATGCTTTGATGGTTTCACGAGCGATTACTTTCGCGCCAATGGCTGCTTGAATCGGAATTTCAAATTGTTGCCTTGGAATTAATTCGCGCAGTTTTACACAAATGCGTTTTCCAAGATCGTAGGCATTACTGCGGTGAACCAATGCGGACAATGCATCCACTTGCTCTCCATTTAACAGTAAGTCCATTTTGATTAAATCTGACTCTTTATAACCTACTGGATGATAGTCAAAGGAAGCATAGCCACGAGAAACGGATTTCAAGCGGTCATAAAAATCGAAGACAATCTCTGCCAACGGCATTTCAAAGGTAATTTCCACGCG
>Ga0209444_10000223_pt1 | contig 30903 bp, 34 predicted proteins | sample LauGreFaBDMM15DN_2_FD_188215 | JGI IMG/M metagenome (GOLD analysis project Ga0209444, IMG submission 188215) | Freshwater lake microbial communities from Lake Michigan, USA - Fa13.BD.MM15.DN (SPAdes) (version 2) | ecosystem: Environmental > Aquatic > Freshwater > Lake | place: Lake Michigan... | reverse complement strand
AATAGTATTAACCAAATAACACTGACGATGGCACAACCATTTTCAGGGACAGCGTACCTGTCCTAAAGGAGAGTAAAAAATGGCAAGATTATTTGTAACCAACATTGACCTCAACAAGAATGAGCTTCTCAATGCACGAATTCAGAATTTAAGCACAGCACCATCAAATCCAGTATTAGGTCAGATTTATTATGACTCAACAGCTAATACAATGTTTTACTACAATGGACTCGCCTCTCCAAACGGTCCATGGATTTCAATGTCTGGATCTACAGAGGTCATTCAGGATGTAATTGGTTCAGCAATTGTAGGCGGAGTTGGTTTAACATCAACATACAACGATACCGCTGGCACAACAACAATAGATTTAGATAACACAGCAGTAACCGCTGGGTCATACGGCTCAACAACAAAGATCCCAACATTTACAGTAGATGCACAAGGTCGTTTAACCGCAGCAAGCGAAGCAGACGTAGCAACAAATCTTTCAGTAGCAGGAGACACAGGAACAGATACAGTTAATCTTCTAACTGACACATTAACAGTTGCAGGCGGAGAAGGAATTGATGTTGCTGTAACAAATAACACAGTTACAATTTCAGGAGAAGATGCTTCTACTACTAATAAAGGTATTGCATCATTTAGTTCATCAGATTTTACAGTAACAGCAGGCGAAGTATCTCTTAATAAAGATCCAGTAATTACACTCTCAGGAGATGTATCAGGTACTGGAACGATGACAAATCTTGGCGATGTAACAATCACCACAACAGTACAACCAAACTCTGTAGCACTTGGAACAGATACAACTGGTGATTATGTACAAAATATTCAAGGAACAACAAATGAAGTAACAGTCTCACCTACATCTGGAGAAGGCAGTACAGTAACAATTGGTTTGCCAGACGATGTAAGTATTACTAATAACTTAACAGTAGGCGGAAACCTAAACGTAGCTGGAACAATTAACTCAGTAAACACTACACAGGTAAACATTGTTGATAATAAAATTAATCTTAATACCGACTTTACAGGAACTCCTACAGCAGATGCTGGAATCCGTGTAGAGCGTGGTACTGGAGCAGATGTAGAAGTTCTATGGAACGAAACAGATGATCGATGGACCCTTACAAATAATGGTACAAATTACCATGCAGTTGCAAGAAAGTATGCAGTAGATCTTGCTAACCTAGATACAGCAACAGCTTTGGTAGTTACTCACAATCTAGGGTCAGATGATGTTACTGTTCAAGTTTTTGAAACAGCAGGGCTAAAAGCTTTAGTTGAAACAGATGTAGAGCGTACATCAGCAAATACAATTACACTAAGATTTGCAACAGCACCTGCAAGTGGAGCATACAGAGTCGTAATTACTGGATAAGGGAGTTTTAAATGTCAGTTAAAAGATTAGTTCCCTTACACGCAGTAGCACTAGCAACAGATCCAACTGAAGCCCGCATGGGAGATGTTTATTATAATACGGTAGACGAAGAATTAAAATTTCATGACGGCTCCCTTTGGCATTCAGTTGGCGGAGGAGTAATAACTGGTCTTTTAGATCATGTTCATTCATACGATGGAAATATTTATTCAGTTTCGGCAAATACTGTTGCTTCAGACGGTACATTAGATGGAGGAACTCCATTTTCAGATTATGGTAATTTACCAGGCAACCTTGATGCAGGGGAAGCATAATGGCTATTGTACAAATAAGACGTGGCACCACATCTCAATGGAATCAATCTACTAAAATTCTAAAAGTAGGCGAGCTTGGAATAGATACAACACTTAATAAATTAAAAATTGGTAATGGCACAAGTCTTTGGGGAGCGCTTCCCTTTATTGTAGGAGATACAGGTGCAACAGGTGCAACAGGAGTTGCTGTTACTTTAAAGGGAAGCAGATCTTTAATTGCAAATTTACCCACTACAGGAAATTCTTTAAACGATGCATACATTGTTGATCAAGATGGAGATCTTTATGTTTGGAATGGGTCCTCTTGGTATAGCGTAGGACAAATTGTAGGCCCACAAGGCCCAGCGGGACCAACGGGGCCAACAGGTGCAGCAAGTACCGTTGCGGGGCCACAAGGCCCAGCGGGACCAACGGGTCCGCAAGGTCCGCAAGGTCCGCAAGGTTTGCAAGGCGAAACAGGCGCAACAGGTGCAAGTGGCGCAGCAAGTACTGTTGCTGGCCCACAAGGTTTACAAGGAATCCAAGGTGTTAAAGGTGACACAGGCGCCGCAAGTACAGTCGCTGGACCACAAGGTGTTAAAGGTGACACGGGCGAAACAGGCGCAACAGGTGCGGTAGGAACCGAGCCATCGGTAGATTATTACATAACTAATGACGGTTCTGGAGGATATCTTGTTAATGGAGTTTTAAACGGACTTATTAATTTTATAAAAGGAAAAAAATATAAAATTGTTGTAAATGCTGCAGGACATCCATTTTGGATACAGACAGTATATGGAGCATACTCTTTAGCTAATGTCTACTCTACTGGCATAACAAATGCTGGAACAGCCAACGGATCTATTATTGTAGAATTACCACAGAATGCCCCAGACAGTTTATACTATGTTTGTGAATATCATTCATCTATGAAGGGTTCAATTGCAGTATCAACCGAAAACGTCTCCAGCCCAAAAACAGTTTCGGGATCATCATACACTCTTGAAATAACTGATTTAGCTAAAACCATTGTAACTACTGCAACATCGGGAGAAGTTGCAATTACAGTACCCCCACAATCTTCTGTAAATTTTCCATTAGGAACAACACTACAAATACTTCAAGAAGGGGTGGGAAGAGTTGTAATTACTCCTGGTAGCGGGGTAACAGTCAATAATGTTGGTGGCATCCTTGCTTTAAAAAATAGATACAGATATTCTTTTATTAATTTGTACAAATATGCTGAAAACAGTTGGACAGTTGTTGGAGATTTAACTACTTAAGAAATGAGACACGCTAATCACCTTATTTCCCGCCCAAGATCGGCAACTCAAGTATCAATAAGCAACTTAACGCTTGAAGTAATCTCTTCAAGCGTTTCTCAAGAAGGCGTACTTTCTTTTTCTTGGACTCCAAGGTATGGATCAGGTCAACCTATTAGTTTTGATAACAACATTCCTTTTAATCTTTTAATTTATATTTATAGTGGATACACTAATGCAACTAGTTCAACCTCCACTTGGCCAGGAGGCAATTTTTTTGACGATGCCACGCCACCAGCAGGCATCTCAGGCGCCGAAGCAGGATCAGGTCGTGCAAGCTTGCACAACCTTGTTTCAGCCTCTCCCGCTACTACCATACCACCACTATGGGAAGACAATGTATACAGGCCTAGTGTTGCCCCAGGAAACCCATACGTGGCTTCTACAGCAAACCGAAGTCAAGTTTACGGACCAGTAGGACATGCGGGGATTGGCGTATATCCAATAGTTAATCTTTTTGCAACAAAAAGTTTAACCAATGCATACACAAGTACAGTAGATTTAAAAGAATATAATAATAGGACCGAAGTATCATCCCGTGAAAGATGGAAAAATGGGTCTAAGTTATGTGCTGGAAATACATTAGTTGTTATAAAACCTTATCATAAATCAAACCACGTAGCCAGATTAGACCTTAGTAATCCTGAGGTTGGCGCTTGGGCCCCAATGTTTTGGGAAACGGGCAATTGGAGCTCATTTACCGTAAATATTCCATCTACGGCAGATTTTCCTGCTAAGCTTTCTCCAGGAGTTGCTACTAATTTTTCTATAAGCGGAAGAACCGTTAGATATACTGTTCCTGGTGGCCCAGTTTACCATTGGATAGATTTATACAAAAACGGCAGCAGCGTTTTTAATAACTATGCTAACGACGGAAATCCATCTAATGATTATGGAGCTGGAGAAGCCGCATATACGGTTCCAGCAAATTTTGGAAGTGGAAATTTTACTTATTATATTAGTTTTTATGACACGCAATCGCAATCTTGGGGAAGTTGGAGTTCAGGTTATAGTTTTTCTTTATAAGGAGGATTTATGGAAAATATTTACGAGCAAATTGTTCCGCAACCAGGCATCCAACAAGATGGACCGCCTCCACCACGCCCAGAACCACACGCTCCTATTCCACAGCCAGAATAATATTTATTAAGGTATAATTGAAAGGGGGTAAAAATGGCATCTAGAATAAGAATAAGAAGAGGCACAACCACTCAATGGAATTCCTCAACTAAAATTTTGGAGTCTGGCGAGCTAGGAATAGACACAACTTTAAATAAAATAAAAGCAGGAAACGGAATTAATATCTGGTCTGCTTTACCTTATTTAACTCCTCCTATTGCAGAAGTAGAAGAAATTGCTCAAGACGCAATAAATACAGCATTAATTGCAGGCACAGGAATTACTAAAGCCTATAATGATACTGCAAATACAATTACTCTTACAGTTGACAATACCATTATTGCAAATAAAGCCTATGTAGATGGTGCTATTTCTAGCTTAAGTGGTACATCTGCAACAACTTATGTTCCACTCAGCGCTGTTGGAAATTCAGATGGAGTTGCTTCACTTGACGAAACTGGAAAAATTCCAGATTCTGAAATTCCAGCAACAATTGCAAGAGATACAGAAATATCCTCAGCAATTTCTACAGAGGTAACAAATAGAAATTCAGCTATTACGACTGCTATATCAAACCTTATAGATACAGCACCCGATGCATTAAATACTTTAAATGAATTAGCTGCAGCAATTAATGACGATGCATCATATGCTGCGACAGTAACCACAGCACTTGGTACAATTAACACATCACTTGGAACAAAGGCTCCTATTGATTCTCCAACCTTTACAGGAACAGTTGTTTTTCCACTAAATACAATTAGAAGCTCAGATTTAGCATGGGAAATGTATTCTGCGGAATCTCAGCTTCCAAATGCAGGAGTCAAACATGGAATGTTTTCACATGTTCATGGAACAGGCGGAGCATATTTTGCTCACTCGGGACAATGGTGGAGACTTGCCTTAATGAATGAGCCAGCGGTAGATTATTATATAACTGATTCAGGAGCAGGAACTTATCTTGTTAATGGGGTTTCAAATGGTGGCATTAATTTTGTAAAGGGTAAAAAATACCGTATTATTGTAAATGCTGTAGGACACCCATTTCGGATACAGACAGTTTCGGGCGGATACTCGTTAGCCGATTCTTACACCACAGGAATAACAAATCCAGGAACAGACAAAGGCTCTATTCTTGTAGAATTACCACAAAATGCACCAGATAATTTATACTATGCTTGTGAATTCCACCCAACAATGAATGGAACTATTGCAGTACAGGCTGAAGAAGATACAATAACAATAAACTCTAAGTCTGCTAGCTATACTATTGCACCAATTGATTCTGGAAGACTTATTGAAATGTCTGCAGGCGGAACCGTAACAATATCAGACTCTGCTTTGTTTCCCGTCGGATATTCTGTAGACATATTACAAACAGGAACATCCCAAGTTACTATTGCTGGATCTGGATTTACTCCAAATGCTACACCAGGATTAAAATTACGTACTCAGTGGAGCAGTGCAACACTATTAAAGAGGGCCCTAAATAGTTGGGTTGTACTCGGAGACTTGTCGGCATAAGAAATGGCCAAAGAAGATATTACCGTAGTCTATGATTTTATATCAGAAGAGGAATGCCAAACTCTTTTAGAGTATGAAGAGTATTTAACTGAAAATGATCTTTGGGATAAAAGTGATATCATAAGCGATCCAAATCAACACTGGTCAAAAAGATTTCTTGGCGTAGCAAACATGGTTGTAAAACAAAAAGGATTTGGAAATCCAAAAGATATTGAAATAATGAATTTGTGTATAGATATTAGAAAAAGAATTACAGCACAAATAGTTTCTTCTTGGGACTTAAAAGAAAAAATTTATGCAGATTCCCTTAATTTAATAAGATGGCCACTTGGAGATGAACAGCCTTTTCACTCAGATTACGAAAACTTTGGAAGGGAACCACACGTGTGGAACTGGAGAGACATTGGCGTTGTCTTGTACCTAAATGATGATTTTGTCGGAGGGCAAATTTATTTTCCACAACACGACCACACAATAACAATTAAAAAAAGAATGCTTGCCTTTTTCCCAGGAGATAAGCACCACGTACATGGAGTAAAAAAAATAGAAGAGGGTTGTAGATATACCGTTAATCTTTTTTATACTTATTTTGAAAAACATAAGGACGGTTTGCCGCAATGAACGACCCAACATTAGTCAGATGGCAAAAAGAAAATATATTTTTATTCCCACAAACCCATTTGTTGCTAGAAACAATTAAAACAGCAACTGGAAAATATCAAACAGCAATTTTTGAATGCGATGATATTGGAAGGCTAAGACATGCAGGAATTCAATACTCACAGTACTATATAGAAGAGAATGATGCTTTATCAAGTCATGAAAAGATAATTGCTGAACTTAAAAAAATTCAAGAAGGCCCAGTTATATTGTCTATTGCAGATGTTTATTCAAAAATTGACGCCCTAGGAATAATTCCTTTACACGTTGGCCCTAAGTTTGTTTCATTTGTCCCAGTTCGTGGGGGCAATGCGGCAATAGGATTTAGAGAGCCTGTACATCGTGGCTAAATTTAAAAAGAAGTTAGGAAAAATAAAAAGCTCAAAATCTGGAGTTAGAAAAGTAGTTGTCCCAAACCTTTCAGGGCTTTCTAGATCAGCAGCTCAAAATTCATTAACAAGCCTTGGATTAGTATATTCAGAATCATCTACAACAACATCAGTTTCGGGAGAAGATAATACTATTTCATCCCAGGATGTCGCCTCTTCTTCAACTGTAAACATTGGTTCAAGTATAAGTTTTGTATATAGGTCTTATGTTGCTCCATACAGCAATCCACCTCCGTACAGCAATCCACCTCCGTATGATAACCCATACAGCAATCCACCTCCGTATGATAACACATACAGCAATCCACCTCCGTATGATAACACATACAGCAATCCACCACAAGACTGTTCTGGGTACGAGTATAGATATAATGAACCTCAATGCGGAGGGCAAGGTGGGTACGCTAGTATTTACAACGGCTGCGGACAATTCCTTGGCTGTAACGATTAATGATAAGGATAAAATATGATTAAAAACTTCTTTGCTAACTTAGATGGAGATAAAATACATTTTCTTTCTATTGATATAAATATTGATGGGATTCCCGTAGACCCCCAACAGATTGATAAAGACTACGCATTGTCAAATGGCCCTCTTTGTTTAAATATAAGTCATTTAAACTATTTCCCAGCAAAAAGAAGCACTTGGGATGGGGAATCTTTTATTCCTCCAGATGGAGAAAGTCACAGGCCTTCATGTAATCCTGTAGGCTTATGCCTAGATGGGTGTGAGTCTATTGCTTTTATCGTAAACAACATGTATTATGGAGGTATAGGGCTTTGCGTTGGTGTAGCCAGCAATGATATGGTTATTGCTGCTTTAAGTAGCAATCCAGTAATAACTTTTGAAATAGTATAGGAGTAGGTTCTACGGTATAATAAGAAAAGAGGTGCACCCATATGGCAACAAATTTTCCAGCAGATATAGACGTTTTAGTTAATCCACAGCCGACTGACTCGGTTTTAGTCGTCCCACATGCTAAACAGCATGCAGACGCAAATGATGCTATTGAGGCCCTTGAGACAAAAGTTGGAAAAACTAATGATACAAACCCCAACTCCTTAGATTTTAAAGTTCGAACCCTAGAAACCAACATTCTTGATACCGAAGAAGTAGAGGATCTAGTTGGAGACCTGCTAACTACTGGAACGCATACAAATATAACCGTTGCTTATGACGACGTAGCCAGAAAAGTAAATTTAACAGCAACATACGATAACGAAGAGGCAATATCTGCAATTGCAACTGCAATTGTTACTACGGGCGGTGTAGATAAGGTCTACGACAGCGTAGCAAAAACAATAACCTTATCTGTAAATACAAATACAATAGCAAGCCAGGCATACGTAAATCAAGCAATAGCAAATTTAATTGATACGTCCCCAGCGCTCCTCAATACGCTCAATGAAATAGCGGCAGCAATAAATGACGACCCTAATTTTTCAACAACTATAACAACAGCCATAGCTACAGCCCTAGCATCATCAAAATCATATACTGATGCAGCAATATCTGCTTTAGGTAACTCAAGCGATGTTAAATATGTTCCTGTATCAGAAGTCGGTCAAGCAGATGGAATTGCACAACTTGACGGTGCTGGAAAAGTTCCTTTAAGCCAACTAGATATAGACGAAAAAATTCAGGATGTGGCAGCAGGTCTTATCACATCTGGCACACATACAAATTTAACTGCAACATATGATGATGTAACAGGAAAGATTAACTTTGTAGCAGTGGCTCAATTAACTCAAGAACAAGTTCAAGATGCAATTGGTCCATTGTTTGCCCATGGAACAAATCCTAATATTTCTGTAACCTATGATGACGAATCTAACAAGATGATTCTAGAGGCTTACATTCCGCCTTCTACTGCAAAGATGTCTTCTAATGCACCCGCTTCTCCAATAGATGGTCAATTCTGGTTTGATACAGACGAAGCAAGAAGCGGAGCAATTGGTGCCCTAAAGGTATGGAATGCTTTAAATGCTGCTTGGGAAAATGTAACAACAAATTTATCTTTATCTACAACAAACACCTGGACATCTAAAAATACTTTTAATAATGGCGTTATTATTGGACTTAATGCCGCTCCACTAACACCAGTACATGGACAAATATATTATAATACTATTTTAGATAAGCTAAAGGTCTGGGACGGACTTCTTTGGCAAGACATTCAAGGCTCAGGAGGCGGAGGCGGAGGCGGAGGATTAGAATTAGTCCCAACAGACACATCGTTACCGCCAAGCGTATTCTTTGTTGGTTTAATTTCACCTCCAGCAGGAGCAACATCACCAGGAGACCTTTGGATAGATGTTGACGATGACGCAGGTTCTACTGAATTTGTATTTGCTGGACCAAATCCTCCAGCTGAAGGAACTTATGGAATGGATACGTTGTGGATTGACACAGATGAACCAGACCTTCCTTTAATCTATGCAGATGAAGAGCCTCCTGCGTATACTACAGTTGAAGGAGATTTTTGGGTAGACCTTGATGACACAAGCGGTCAATCAATTTTGTCTTCAACAACAGCCCCAAATCCTTTGCAAACAGAATTTTGGTTAGACCTAACAACAGAAGAAGGAGAAATAAGTTATTCTGATTTGTTTAAAAATAATGCTGCACAGATAACAAATTTTGCTAGCCTGCCAGCAGCATCTTTGCACGGCGGAATGATAGCATACATATCCTCAGAAGCTTCTTTATATGTGGCAGCGGCAGGACAATGGATAAAAATATTCCCAACCTTTGATGCGGAAACGCTGATTTGGGCGGGTGTTTAATAAAAGATATGTTGTATAATAGTGGAGAGGTAATCAAATATGTCATTAAAACGCTATAACGGAACTGAGTGGGTAGTCGTTGCAGGATCACGACCTGGCCCAACAGGAGCCACTGGACCACAGGGCCCAGCAGGAACTGCAGCAGCTGTATCTGTAGGTACAGTAACATCACTTGCTTCAGGTGCAAATGCAACAGTTACAAATTCAGGCACAGCAACAAATGCTGTTTTTAATTTTTCAATACCTAGGGGCGCATCAGTTACAGGCCCAGCGGGTGTTCCAGGTACAAGAGGAACAAAGACATACACAGCTCAATCTGTTCCACAAAATGCAGGACTAACAAATTTAATTGAAGGCGACAACTTTATAAATCTAAATACTGGAGAGTATTACGTTTATAGCGCATCAACAACAACATGGGTATTACAGGGTAACGTACGAGGACCACAAGGTATTCAGGGTAATGCGGGAATACAGGGACCAGTCGGACCAACAGGACCAATTGGAGATGTAGTTGTGGCGGACATTGAAAGAAGAGTTTCAGCCTATGAATTAGATTCACTACTTAATCTAGGTATTTATTATCCAAAATATGCACTAACATCATCTTTGGCACAGATAAATGGTACAATTATGGCAACAAGTTTTATTTTCTAAGGGAGACTAACTAATATGGCAAGAAGAGCAATTAACGACCAAGGGGTTATATTTTCCCCAGCAACATCCACGATTACAATTCCGAGATTTGTATTAAGACAAAATCTTCTTTTAATCACAAACGTCACCCAAAATAAAATCATTTACAATTTTTCAGACCCATCAATTGGTCTAGTAAGCCATACCCTAACAGACAGTCTAAATGATGTTCACACAATTTTAGTTCTTGAATACAACACGGCTTCAATGCAGTCAACAGATAAGCTTCAGATTATGGTTGATGAGCCAGTAGAGTCATTTATGGCAGCCCCAGACATGATGGACGCAGTTGGAAAGCTAAAAATTTCTGACCCAGAATCTCTAATTGATACCGACTTTGAGTACGGTGTTCAGGGCTCTAAATGGGAATCACTTTCTCTTCAAAATAACTACCCAACATTCTTTTCAAGAAATACAGGAGGAAACTCCCTAGATGTACTTAGCATTATTTCAGCAGGCGGAAGCCCAAGATCAAGAATTGTTGTAATAACAACAACTCCACACGGATTAAACAATGGAGACGTTATCAGCGTTAACGAGTCACTAAGCCCGTTAACAGACGGCACATTCCTTATTACTATTATTGACTCAACATCATTCTCATACATCTGTAAAGGAAACGTTCCAAATCTTACCAGCGTTCTAGACGGAACCTTGACAACACTTTACGGCGGAGGCATATTTGATAATGCACATATCCCTGGAGGAAATACAGGAGCACTAAACAGTTGGGCAGCAACATCAGATGGAGCAGCTCTTTCAAGAATTGACGTAGTTACTACAAATCCACACGGACTTTATCCAGGAACACCAATTTTGATTTCAGCCCCATCAGGAAGCTTAATCAATGGAAGCTTTTTAATTGATAGAGTTACAACACCAAACTCTTTCTCTTTTATAACACAGCTCCTAATTCCAGTTGGAGCTATTAGCACAGTTGGTATTGGTCTTTTCTGTAAGCCAGAAGGATATGTAGAGCATAGACCATTTGACGGTGGAGTTATTCTAACAACGGGTAACAATGTGTGCGGAACACAGACACTTAGACAAACCCGTAGATACTTTAGATATCAGTCAGGTAAGTCAATTACATTCTCAACAGGAACAAAATTTACGCCTTCATTTGATATATCATATATTGCAGCATCAAGCACAGCAGTAGGATCAAATGCAATTACAATTCGTGTTTTGCAAGATCACAACTTGCAAGCAGGCGCAACAATTAAAATTGAAGGAATTGAAACAGTAGGAGCATACAATCCATTTAATGGTTTGTTTACTATTAGCTCAGTAACAGATTCAAATACAATTATTGTACAAAAGACATTTACATCCACAATTACCGCAATTGATCAGCTTCCAGGTGGAGTTAACTCATTCGTAACAGCGTATCAATGGAAAGGCTCTGCAACAAGAGCTGGACTATATGACGATCAAAATGGTTTTTATTTTGAGTATGACGGACAAACTCTCTATGCAGTAAGACGATTCTCAAACAAAGAACTTTTTGGTAAAATCTCAGTAACACAATTTTCTAACGTGGTAACAGGAGTAGATACAAGATTTAGAAAACAGCTTCTAGTTGGAGACCTAATTGTAATTAGAGGTCAATCATATAGAGTAATTCAGATTAACTCTGATATCTCTTTAAATATTGCTCCAGCATATAGAGGCCCAAGCGTTAGCGGATCTCCTTATCTTAAGACACAGATTCAAAAGATCCCACAAGCACAATGGAACATTGACACTGTTGACGGGACTGGCCCAACAGGCTACAACCTTGATATATCAAAGATGCAAATGACATTTATTGACTACTCATGGTATGGCGCAGGCTCAATTAGATTTGGATTAAGAGGCACAGACGGTAACGTTATCTGGTGTCACAAGATGGTAATGAATAATGTCAATACCGCCTCATATATGAGATCAGGAAACCTTCCTGCAAGATATGAAACTATTAATGAACCTCTAAACTCTGCAAAACTAATTTCGGGAGGATCAGGACTAGGTGGTTCTACACTATTCCCTCAAGATACAGTAATCTATGTCAATGACGTAAGCTTCTGGCCATCAAGAGGATATCTAAGAATTGCTGACGGAGCTAACTTTGAAATTTGCGAATATACATCAATTGGTGCATATAACCCAACAATTCAAGCAACAGCAGTTAATATTGTAAGAAGAGCCTCACAGACTTTAATCTATGGAGGAGTTTCAACAAGCCTATTTGGAACAGCTATTCAGGCAAACTTTGTCCCAGACTCAACAATCCCTGGAGGATCTGGAACAGCACAAGTTTCGGTACAAACAATTTCTCAAAACTGTGCGCCAGTTATGTCACACTGGGGATCATCTGTAATTATGGATGGTGGATTTAATGATGATAAGTCATTTATCTTTACCGCTGGTATGCAGAAGTATCTTCAGGTCGGTGGATCTGGAACAATTTCAGCAACAGTTTCAGCCCGTCAAGCACTGTCAGGTGTTGCAACTTTGACCACATCAGGAACTCACACACTTGCATCTGGCACAAACGTAACCACATCTGGTATAAATGATACTTATACACCTACATTTAAACAGCTTACCAACAACATTGCAACTTTAACAACTTCTACAGCGCATCTTTATGCAGTAGGTCAACAGGTAACTATTACTGGTGTTGATACCGTATTTAACGGAACATATACAATCTCACTTGTTCCAAGCGCTACAACTTTCTCATTCAGCAAAGTTAATTCAAATATAGGATTCCAGTCAGTTCCTAGCTCAGCAAGAGTTACAGGCTCAAGTAGATACAATGGAACATTTTTAATTACTGCTGTAGCCCCAACATCATTCTCTTTTGCCCTCGCTGGCGCAGATGAAGCACTTTCTGCGGTTAACCCTAACGGCTCTGCAGTACAGACATTTGGAAGCACACCGACACCTCGTCCGCTTGTTTCTATTAGAGTAGCTCCTTCAGCTGATAACGGACTAGGAAGAAACTTCGGGCTTCGTGAATTAGCAAACCGTATGCAAATGAAGCTTGACTCGGTTGGAGTTCTATCACAGGGACAGTTCCTAATTGAAGGAATTCTAAATCCAGCAACTATGAACGGTATTGCAATCCCAACAGAATGGGAGTCAGTAAGAGTTGGATCTGGTTCTCTTGCACAGGTAATTTACCACGATGGTACAGGTATTAGAGGTTCTGGAGCACCCGTTACATCCCCTACAAATACAATTACTGGTGGAGATCGTATCTTCGCTTTCTACACAGAAAACGCAGGTGGTACTAACTTCTCAGTTACAGCATTTGATGCTAAGAAGGTTAGAGATCTTTCAAACTCAATTCTAAACGGAAACGGGTCTCAGACAAACCCATCATTTCCTAATGGACCAGACATTTTAACAATTACAGCAACAAACCTTGGTTCAGGTGCTGCAAGCATTCTTGCTAGAATTTCCTGGACTGAAGCTCAGGCCTAGGAGAGAAAATGCCAGATTACACAACACTATCAACACAGGTTGATCTGTTTAAAACAAAAGTAAGCGCATTAGCATCTACAACACTAGATGCAAATGACCTAGTCCTACTGGCCTCAGCTCTTGATACTCTAGCAAAGTCTATGGGAGTAAATGATATTCTATCACTTACAACCGAAAGACTTGCTGCAATTACAACAGCAACAAATAGTGCTATAGCAACAATTAATAACTCAATTAACGGACAAAGAATAACTGATGCTGAAGCAGATATTGTTGATCACGAAACAAGAATCTATGCAGCGGAAAACTACGTAAACACAGCTGGCGGACAGATATCTGCTCTATCTTCAACAGTCACAGGACTGTCGTCTTTAGTTGCAGGAAAGATTCCAAATAACTGGGTAAATATAACAGAGTCATATTCAGCTGTTAGAGGAGATAGACTTCTTGTAACCCCAGCAGCTGGACTTACAATAACATTGCCAGCAGCACCCTCAATTGGAGACACAGTAATTATTGTTGATTCAGCGGGAACCTCACAAACAACTAACTTTACAATTGCAAGAAATGGAAGCTTAATTGCTGGAGTAGCCGAAAACCTTGTATTTAACGTAAAGAGCAAAGCTGCACAATTGGTCTTTTCAAATACCGCTCAAGGATGGAGAGTAATGTAATGGCACTACTAAGCGATGTTATCGGAGATCAAGTAGGATCTCTTAATACATATAAAACTGGAAGACTAGACCTTGGCTCTCGCTCAGGCGCAGTTAATCTAGACCTAGCCATATCAAATGATTTTACTTGCACAGTTACAGCAGCAACAACATTTACTATTATTAATACCCCAACAACTGGAGTTGTTTCATTTTCACTACAATTAACTGGCGGAGGAGCTTTTGCAATAACCTTTGTAAATGCAAAATATCCAGCGGCAACTGCACCATCTCTAACATCTGGTGGAATTGATGTTATTACATTTATTACCTACGACAATGGCACAAATTGGCGAGGATCAATTGCAATGAAGGACTCACGATAATGTACGCACAAGTTATAGACGATTTAGTTATTCAGATTGTTGATGAACAATCTCTAAGAGAGATGTACCCATCAACTCATTTTCCAGCAGTTATTACACAGGTGGCCCTGGACGGGTTTGAAAACTGGTATGTAATAGAAGATGAAACAGCTATTCCAGAATACGATAAGTCTTCTAAAAAACTAGAATTTGTTAGAGCATTTAATGGCACAGCAGTTGTAGGCAGATACAGTGTTATTGAGCTTTCAAATGCAGAAAAGCTAGCGGCAAAAGAAGCAAGAAAAAGAGACGTTCGTTATCACAGAGATAATACTCTAAACTCAACAGACTATCTAATGACATCCGACCTATTTAATTCATTCTCAGCAGCGGATCAAGAAAAGATAGTTGAATACAGACAAGCATTAAGAGACCTAACAAATCAAGAAAATCCATTTGCAATCACATGGCCAGTTCTTGGAATAGATTCAATTACCATAAAATATAATTCGGTGATTTAAATGCCATTTCCACAAAATAGATACATGGCTGGCAGTGGAGGACCAATTAGCTTTTTGCTAAGAGAGGTCATTACAACGGGATATTTACTTTCTGGATATAAAGATACAGCTGTTTGGCGAAACGTAAACAGAATGCAGCACTCTACAGATACATCAGTAAGTCTAGGAGACCTACTTCCAGCTGGCGGTGCCTATTCTGGCGGTATGTGTGGATCTACTTTTTCTTATATAACCAGAGCATCTGGAACATGGCTACCAAATGTAAATACTGTAAACAAGATTAATATGGTTACAGAAGTTGGTTCTAGTGCAAATGCTATGCCTTTTTCTACATCACAAAATGGACAAGGAGCTCAAAACGAAAAACTTAGAGCATATCTGCCAGCAACTGCCGCTTCATCTTCTTTAATGAGATTTGATTTTGCATCAGAGTCTTGGATGTCATCAATTGGACTTGGCACTATTAACTATAATCAAGCGGGCCACGCTTCTCTGTTTACTGAGCTATACGGCTGGATTTGGGGAGATGATAATAATTCAACTCGTATTACTTATGCAACCGAAACACAACAAGCATCATCAATAGCAGGAGCACATGATCAGCAACACGGCCAGTCTTCAAAGGTTGGTAGAGGATATGCAGGCGCAAATGGTTCATATAACGGGGGATACACTCTACGAAGATGGAATCTTGTAACAGAGACAAATGTTGGAGATATTACAAAACCTGTGCCAAACTGCGGAGAAGAAAATTATGACATGGGCCAAGCCCATAGCTATATGATGGGTTGCTACGATGGCGCTCAAAATAACAAAAGCTACAGAATGAACTATGCTACTGATACAGGCTTTGCGGGCGGCGCAACAATGGAGCCTAAAGGTGTTGCTGGTAGAAGTTCTGGAATTTGTGGCTGGAGAGCATAGATAGGTAATAACAATGCGTTATGCAGACGATATCAATTCGGATGTAAGTAATTACACGGCAGAACAAAAAGAAATTTTAGAGTACTCAATTAATAGACATTGGGGTACACCTGTATTTAAAATGGATAATTTTATTGGAAATGCACAATATTCTCCATTTGGTAAGCTTAGACAATTTATGCTTGAATTAAAATCAAGAGAAGATATGATTATTCAAATAGAACACGCTATAGAAAAAACTAAACTTGAAATTGAATTACTAGAAGAGTATAAATTGCAAAACTCATCCGTAGCTCAAAATAAACTTTACGACCTAGACATAAAAGAAAAGTATAGAAACCTAAATACTTCTAAACAAGTTGCAACTGTGACATATGAAGAACGTGATAAGTTTATGTTTTTAATTACAAGATTTAATAATTCCCCAGAAGGCCTATTACCAGATGGAAGAAGAGTTATTGATATTATGGGTGATTATGACGAAGAAGAGCGACTAGAAGCAGAGCTATGGGTTAATCGCCTGGGCCTTCAAGCATCAAACGATCTTTTATTTTATGGTAATGTAGGAGTTGGCAACATGGAAGCCATATCACAGTTGCCAGAAAAAGATCAAATAAAGGCAATTGAATGCGCTGTTGAAAAAACTATTACTACAAGTAAAAAACTTGAAATTGCACATAAGGTTATTTCAGAAAAATTAGCCTTAGAAACCGCATCAGTTCAAGGGTGGCAAGAAATAGAATGATTTATATAATTTATGATGTTGAAAGCATAGGAAATCATCAAGGTTATATTGAAGAAATAGGTGGATATCTAGGTCTTAGGTTTGGCAAGTTTGACGAATCCTTATTGCCATATATTAAAATGATCGACTGTATGGTTATTCCAGAAAAAGTTGCAATGGCATATAAATTTGCAGGAAAATTAAAAGGAAGTACAAGCGTAAGACCAGGAACATACCAGTATGATCAACTTGGAGAAGATGTCCTTGAGGTATATAAGGATAAATTTAAGTATCATTTTACAGAAGAGGACAAGGCCAATGCTACCCTATGCGCTCAGGCAACAATGCATTATTTGCTAAACAAGTATTACTATAATAAAATAGCTATTTCTATGGCTACCCCTCCAATGTTTAGAGATGAAAATTGGACCCCAGAGCATGTCCTTATTGAAAAAAAGAAAATAGTTATGTCGGAGATAGACTATTGCCAAACCATGGAAGATACTGTAGAATTGTTACATTGCCGCTTTGGTATCCAAAAGAATGATTCTGCTGGAGACTCTAAAATAGATTTGTAGGAAAAATGTTTAGCGTACCGCTTAACCCTAAATTAAAAAAAGATCAGTTAAATGAGTTTATTTCTTTTTTAAAGGAATACAAAGCATTTATATATGACTTCTATTTTACCTGTAGGGTTGACCCATTTTTACAAGATGCCATGGGTGATGTGTTTGCTGGCGGAGAAGAAGACCACAACTATTTAATTGAGCTAGCTTTAAACATTCAATCTGAAACAGGGATTACGGCTTCTGCAGTATTTAATAATACAGAGGTTCGTCCTTCCCAGCAAAACCTAGATATATTTATAGAGTCTTTCAGGCCCGTGTACGAGTCTGGCATTAGATCTGCAACAATACCACACACCCACTGGATGGCTACGGGACAAATTAAAAAAGCTTTTCCAGAACTGTTTGTAAAAAATACAATCCTTAGAAATGTTTCTGAGCCTAGAGATATTGAAAAGTTAGCAAAAGCAGGGTTTGATTATATCAACCTAGACCGTGATCTTATGAGAGACCACGAAAAGCTAAAAAGATTTAAGAAGGCCAAGCAACAATACGGAGTTAAGATCTCGCTACTTGCTAATGAAGGATGCTATGGCGGATGTATAATGATGGATGAGCATTATCAATTTAACAATACTCGCACAGATGGTCCTCAGTATTTTAATGATCCAATTAGTAGAGTCTCTTGTCCAAAATGGGATCACGAAGATTTTGCGGTTTCTTTGAAGACTGCCAATTTCCCGCCATGGCGTGAAGACTGGCAACAGTTTATTGATGAACTGGGTATTGATGTTATCAAGATGCATGGCAGAGAATCTCACGTTAGATTAAAAGAAACAATGGACATCATTAAAAGATACGCAAATAATGAAGAAATTCTATTTGATAGTTTTAATGATTTTATTGAAGAGACCAATATGGTAGATAAGCCAATAACCATATGGCGCAATAAGATTAAAAATTGTAAATTTGATTGTTGGGATTGCGGCTATTGTGACAAAATTATGGCGGTAAAATATGGAAACCATATTAGCCCAAAGGTTGCGTTAGTAGCAAAAGAATTAGTCGACTCTGTAAACAATACTGTTCAGATAGAGATACCTGGGCTTACTTCAACAAGAGTGCAGTCCTTAATAAATGGTTTGGCCAAGTCATCCTCTAAGTACCTTGAGATTGGGTCATACCAAGGCGCTACAGCCGCTGCAGCACTAAGCGGCAATAAGTTAGAGGCTTACTTTGTTGACATGTGGCAGAGCGCCCCACAGGCCGTAAGAAGGGGGTGGGAGACCCCAGTGACTAATACTCTAGAAGAGTTTAAGAAAAACATTAAGCCTTATAAGGGAGATAGCAAGATATTTATATCTAACTCTGATATGTTTAAAGTTGATGTTTCTAAGATCTCAGATATTGATTTATTTTTTTACGATGGCCCACATGATCATGAGTCTACAAAAAATGCGGTTAAGTATTATTACCCTTCATTTGCTAATCAAGCTATTTTAATATTTGATGATGCAAACTGGACGGAAGTAGTGCAAGGAGCTCATAAAGGAATACTTGAATCAGGGCTAAACATCTTGTATAGCAAAAAGGTATTAAATAGTTTAGAGTCCGATACCGATTGGTGGAATGGCCTTTATATTGTAGTAGTAGAAAAGAATAAAGATGCCTGAGATTCAAGCATGCTCAGAAGTTGATGGTCTACCATCAATTAGTCCAGCTAAAAACTACATGCCTTCTTGGTATCCAAAAACTAGCGTATTTGTGCAAAACAATAAAATGGAGACAAGCCCTGCTGTTAAATCTTGCTTTCCTTTTAGAGATTCATTTAGCACAGGATACATGGCAGAGCTCTGGGAAGATATAGTTGTAGAGCAAGGTGTCGGAGGATCAAGAATAAAATTTTTACAAGATACCGAAGATCCCAATTTTTATCCAGCGGTTACAGTTAGAGGATCAGAGTTTACAAATCCAATGCCAGCACCAAATGGATATGAAAATAAGCACTATGCTTGGAATAATCCATACCTGATTAAAGCACCCAAAGGATATAGCCTGCTTATAACTCAGCCATTAAATCAATACGATACCCCTTTTATGACCTTAAGCGCTATTGTAGATTGTGACGAGGACCTACTCGGATCTGGAAGAATTCCGTTTTATATTAAAGATGGATTTAAAGGTCTTGTTAAAAAGGGCACTCCGATATTTCAAATTATTCCTATCAAAAGAGAAGACTGGACTCTTGAGGAAAACACTGGACTAAGACAAGATAACATAGTAAGATTAGACAATGTAGAGTCGTCAGGTGGCGGCTGGTATAAAAAAAACCTATGGAAAAGAAAAGAATATAAATAAAATGGAAATTACATCTTCTTTGTTTTTAAATAATCAGCAGTTCCTAATACTGCTAGCATCTATAATGGGGCTATCATTTGCCGCAAAAAAGACTCAGGTATTTTTGCCAGTCTACAGCTGGATTGCCAGACACATCAAATCTAAAAGAGCAGTAGTTGCTCTTATATCAATGTTGTCAGGAATTCTGCCAATTTCAGGTCGTGTTGCTGTTTCAGCTGGCGCCCTAGATACAATTGCCCCAGATGATCAAAAGAAGCGAAAGAACTATGGAATTATAGATTACCTTTCTACTCATCATTTCTACTTCTGGTCCCCACTAGAGGCAACCGTGCTTTTGCCGATGGCTGCATTAAATATCAGTTACTGGACTTTAATTGGCAAGATATGGCCACTGCTTGCTACGGCTGTAATTATAATTTTGTTTTATATCTTCAAGGTATTAAAAGAAGATGATATTGATATTAACGTACCAGGAAAATCTTTAAAGAAAAAGGACAAGGATGCTGCACAAATTGAGGCAGATGCAAAGCGGGACAGAAAGCAGTTAATTGATTACGCTAGAGTAATCCTATTTACTGGAATTGTAATCATACTAAGCAATATCGTTAAGGCTAATTTTGATACAATTAACTCATGGATAGAAGATGCACATAAAAACAACCTTCTTGTCCTAGTAGCAGTTGCTGGATTCCTAGCAAGCTTTGCTCTTGGAAGCAGCAGCAAGTTTGCTGGATTTGCAGTTCTTTCGGTAGGAGTGTTTGGCATAGAAACCCTTCCATTATTTTTTGCAGTCGACTATGCAGGATATATGCTGTCTCCAGCACACAAGTGTTTAGTTGTAGGCAAGAGCTATTTTAGAACCCCTCTTAAAGATTACTATAAGGCAATTTTTGCTTTGGTGATCCCAGTGGTCCTAATGGGAATAACCTTATACTACGGAGGAATTCTCTAAAATATTTACCGTACCCCGCTGGCCTAAAGAAGGCTGGTGGGGTATAATTAAGAGTGTTATAGGCAAGGCGGTGTACTAAACAATAAAAACAGTTATGCTATAATTCATACATAGGAGAACAAAATGCCAGATTATTCAAGTTTATCAACACAAGTCGATCTTTTTAAGACAAAGGTAACAGCCCTGTCGAGTTCAACTCTAAATTCTCAGGACCTAGTCTTTCTAGCAAAGGCTCTAGAGTCAATGGGCAACCTCCTAGGAGTAAATGATATTGTTTCTGCTACATCATCGAAGGTGACAGAAATTCAAACAGCTTCTTCTGGAGCTGTTGCAACAGTTAACACAGCAGGGTCTACACAGATCGTTGCAGTTAATTCGGCTGGAGCAGCAAACGTTGCCACCATCCAATCTTCGATAGATAACTACACAATTTATACAAACATGGGAGTAATTTAATATGGCAACAGTAAGCTTACCAAGCAGATTTTATGCAGACACACTACCTGCATCAGAAACATCAGTGTACACAACACCAGCAGCACAGATTGACGTTATTACATCTTTAACATTTGATAATCTAACAGATTCTACAAAGACAGTAACAATGAGAATGGCAGGAAAGTTCTTTGTAAAGAGCCTAGATGTTCCACCTCGTGCCGTTATTGTTCTTGATGTTAAGCAAGTTCTTAACACAGCAGAAAATATTCAGATCAGTGCAAGTGCTGCAGACGCCGTCTCAGTCTTCATCTCTGGCGTAAAAATTACACAAGTATAATATTATCATTTAAAGGAGAACTACAATGGCAGTAAATAACACCACAAACCAGGTTTACATTCCTGGATTTGAAAACAATATCTCAAGCGTTGTAACGCCGATTGCTTATACGACAACTGCCGCTATTAGCTCCTTGCAAAGCAACATTCCGTCACAGTTCTCCAACCTAATTGGAAGGCTTGCAAATGCTGCTACTTCAAGAGATAATACAGAAGTTTCTCCTTACCCACTTTTTGCTATCTGGACAAACCATAATAATAATGCCAGGGCAGGTTACGGAGTTTACAACTCTGAAATGCAGCTTGTTGCAACAAGTAGATTGAATAACCGTCAAGGCGGATGGACAGATTTCTCTCTTGCTGAAATGAACAACTGGTATGAAAGCTTTAGAGGCTGGACTTACACAGAAGGAAATATTGGTCAAGGCGGAAACACAACTTATTCAGGTGGCGGAACTAATATGAATGGGCACGAGGGTAATCACCTGTATGCTTTCCAGGTGTTTGGAAATTATGGAAATACTCACATGAACAGGGCTGACAACTGGGGACAATTTACAAAAAGATCAGGAACCATCATTGGTGTAAAGGGAGTTAGACCAAGACTTAACCATTATTCAACAGATTCAACTTTTCAAATAAGAATGAGAGGCCAAGTAAATGGCGGTCTTGATACAGTAAATCTAAACTCAGCAACCTACGCAACTTGGGCGGGACGCACAAACCGTGGAATGTCTTCTTACAATGATAGAACAAAGACCTTAGCTGTTGCAGAATCAAACACAGCAAATCAAATTAGATTGCACGTATGGAAGAATACAAATCCTTTAGTAAATCTTAATGCTAATAACTATGCTTCAGGAGATTTAAATACATTCCTTCTAGAAGCAAAAGCAGCAGGCCCATCTGGAACAACAGCTAGCTATGCATTTTATGACTTTACATGGTCATCTGCAGGATCAACACAAGCAGAGCCATCCTATGTAATGAGATTAATTATGGGAGACAACGGAACGATTGGTTTCTCAAGATTCTCACCACAAGGAAATGGTAACCATTACGGTTGGTACATTCCAACAAATCCAGGCACACCAGGAGTCTCTGGAACTGGAGCATTTACAGATAGCGGAACCAACTTAGGAAACACAACATCTTATTCAATTGATCAAGGAGATTCTTATGGAATTAGAACAAATATTTCTTGGGACAACAACTGGGTAATTTCATATGCACCTTATCACTATTACCACAATGGAATTAATCTTCACTGTGTAAATACAGCAGATCCAACAAAATACTATTGGTGGAGAAATACAGATGGGTCTAATGGCACATCGCCAGTACCATTTGGAGAAAGTTCTTTTGTGATGTGCTACTCAGTTCAAAATGGAGACGGACCTGGCCCATATTTGTATTACGCAAACCCACAGGCAGCATTTGAAAATGGAAGAAGAACAGATAATACAGTTGTAGCAAATGGTGGAGATCTGCAGCCATTCAATGTTTCATTTGTTAACACTTTTGATACAATGAGTAATACAACTTCATATGCACATATTGCAGTCATGCCACACTGGACAACGGTCTAAGGAGAAAAAATGTCAAATAATACAGAAACAACAACTTCACAGATAATGTTCCCAGGTCTTGAGGCAGCAATTGCTGCAGTCATTACCCCAATTGCAAATGCAAACAATACTACAATTTCAGCAACCTCAGCAACCATTGCTTCACAGATTTCATCTATTGGAAACAAAGAAGCATCGCCTGTTATTTCAAGAAACAATACAGAGGTTTCTTCTTACCCAACATTTGCTATTTGGTCAAATCAAAACAATGAGCAAGCAGGATATAATATTATTAATTCTGATTATCAAACAATTGCTACTAATGCAATGCCAGGATGGTTAGCAGGATATCAGTCACCAGCGCTAGACAACATGCCTCAGTTCTACGAAGATTTTAGAGGATATACTTACACACAAGGTAACCACGGCACAAGCACTGTAACAACATATTATGGCGGAAGTACAGTAAATCAATCAGCAGATGGAAATATTCTTTACAGACCATGTCTTCACGGAGGATTCTCAGGGGCTTGGATGAATAAGGCTAACTCACAAGGTAGCTATTTAAATCGATGCGGAACTATTATTGGCGCTAGAGGAGTTAGACAGCGTGTAAGCCATTTTTCAACTGATTCAGAATTTCAAATAAGATTCAGAGGTGTTGCAGATGGTTACATCGATAGAGTTGATTTAAACTCAGCAACCTACGCAACATGGGCGGGACGCACAAACCGTGGAATGGCATCGTATAACGATAGAACTAAAATGCTTGCCGTTGCAGAATCAACAACTGCAAATGCAATTAGACTTCACGTATGGAGAAACACAAGTTTTAGCTTAAATGATTTTAGCCACAAAGCAGGAACACTTCATAGGTTCCTATCAGAGGCAAAAACTGCTGGGCCATCAACTGGCAATCAACTAAGCACAGCAAAAAATTACGCATTCTATGACTTTACTTGGGCACAGACAGGATCAACTAGAAACGAGCCTTCTTACCATATGAAGCTTGTAATGGGAGACACTGGAGTAGTCGGATTCGGAAGATTTAACCACGACGGTTATGCACAAAGATACGGATACTGGAACCCATCCTCTCAAGGAACAGCAGGTAATTCAGGAATCGGAACATTTACGGATACTGAAATCAACCTAGGAAACACAACTTCTTACGGCATCGATCAAAACGAAAACTGGTACGGACAAAAGCACAATAACACTTGGGATAACCAATGGGTTGCAATTTACTCTCCATACCATTACTACACAAATGGAATTAATTGCCACATAGTAAATACAGCAGATCCTACAAAGTTGTTCTACTTTAGAAACACAGATGGCTCTAATGGAACCGCAATTGTTCCATTTAAAGAAGACAAATTTATTTCACTCTACACAGTTCAAAATGCCGACGACCCTGGCCCCCATTTGTATTTAGTTGATCCAGGCTCAGCAGCTAAAAATTTAAGAAGAACTGATGGAACAACTTTATCATTCGGTGGAGATTTGCAGCCGTACAACGTAGTAAGTCATTATCAATTTGATACACATTCAAATACAACCATGTATCCGCATATTGTAAGTATGCCGCACTGGTCAAACCCGTAAGGAAAAGGAGAAAAAAATGAAAATAAAGTTCTGTGGACCACAACATGTACCCGCAATTGACGTAGATGGTGAGCATGAAGTTGTTGAATCACAACTACTTCATAGATTTACCCTAGTCAACGGAGTATGCGTAGATAAGTATCCAGGAAAAACAGATCGTGAGGTCATGGCAATTGAACATGCAGAGGCAATTGTTGCAGTAACAGCAGCACAAGCCGCATGGGATGAAGATGAGTCTGAGAAGAAACTTCCAAGACCAGAAGATTTGCCAGCACTATACGTTCCAGAGGAGGAATAAGAATGCCAATAACAAGCGTACCTCAACAGGTAACACCAGGTCTTTGGACATACACATACCTTCAAGCACCTCTTAACGGCCAAGCTCGTCCATATCTTAATGTGCCTTCAGCACAACTAGACCTAGGAACGATTGCAGCAGCTGGAACAGCAACATGCAACGTAGCACTAGCAAACGTTTTTAAAATGGTAGCAAGCGGAGCATGCACAGTAGCATTTAGCAATATTCCTGCAGTAGGAACAGAGCCAAAGGCACAATTCTGGCAAGTAGAAATTAAGGCTGGTGGTAGCTATGCTATTACTTGGCCAGCAGCAATTAAATGGGATGGCGGAGGAGCTTCTAACGTATCTCCACTTCTATCTACAAATACAACCGTTCTTAACTTTATGACAAGAGACGGTGGCACAACAATATTCGGTGCATACGCATTCGCTGATCTGAACGTTTAAGGAGAAAACATGTACGCCATAGTTGAAGACAAAAAAGTAGTCGCTGTCGGCGCACTATCCCAGCTTTTCCCTAATGTATCTATTCCACAATCAATAGATGAAAAAAGATTTGCAAAAGAAAACGGGTTGCTAGAAGTAGCAATACCAGAGTTCGATGACTTCCAAGAAAAGATTGTACCTTGTGAACCATTTATTAAAGATGGCAAAGTATACTCAGTAGAAGTACAGAAGATGTCAGATGAAGAAAAAGCAGATAACGTAAATGCACATATTGGCTTTGAGCTAATGTCTACAGCATGGGTTGAGACAGATCCAGATATGGACAAGAAGTCTCTTGCTGAATGGAAAGATTACAGAAAGAAGATTTCTTCTTTCAAGAATAGCAAAGATGTATCCGAAGTTACATGGCCTAAAAGACCATTAGTAGAGCTAGAAAAAATAATGGAGGAAGACTCAATTGCTTAGTAATAACATTATTTTTAGAAGAAACAGATTTAGCTTAACTGGATTACAACTATGGCTTGATGCGGCTCTTCCATCAACTATAACAAGAGACGGACTAAACAAGGTATCACAATGGAATGATAAATCTGGATTAACCCGCCATTGCGTTCAAGCAACGTCAGCAGCTCAACCAACATTTCAACTAACAGGAATATCAGGATTACCCGCAATTAACTTTGACGGAGTAGATGACTTTTTGCCATTCTCAGATCAAACACTTTCATGGATTGCTTCATCATCATTTACAGTTATTTATGTAGCATCAAAACCAGCAAATGCAAATACTTATGTAATTGGCGGAACAAACTCAGGAACAAGAAACAATCTTATTGCAGGATACGTATCCTCAAACACATATAAATTTGGCTTTGGTAATGATGATCAAAATGCTATTGTTACAGTAGGCCTAACAGGAACACCAGAAATTTACACACTTGTATACAGCAATGCCGACAACTCACGTAGAGTTAGAAGAAATGGAGTCGACGTTGCAGTTGGCGCATCTTCAGGCGGGCTAACAAGTATGACAGGACAAGTAATAGGAAGATACTCCGCAACATTTGGAGCATTTAAGATTGGCGAAATGCTAATTTATAACAGAGCGCTTTCAGTAAATGAATACCTCTCAGTTGAAAGAGACCTTATCTCTAAATGGGCAATTAGCTAGGAGATCAAATGGCATATAATCCAACAAGATTTATTGGGCCAGTCCTTCTAACTACAACAAATACAAACCTTAAAACATTTACCAATAAAGGAATTGTTAAGAGCATATTTACAGCAAACACATTTAACGGCCCAATTGCATTTAGCCTCTATCTAGTTCCAGTCGGACAAACTCCAGGACTAGCAAATAGAATTTTTGGTGATGTGCTGCTTGCAGAAAATACATCAAGATCAACAGAGACTACTCTGATTGTTAATGCTGGAGAGGCTCTCTGGGCTTCCGCAAATACTTCTAACGGAGTAAGCATGATGGTCTCTGGGGTAGAGATAGTTTAAAGGATAAAAAATAAAAGACTTAAGTAGTAAGCTTTTAAATATAGTATAATGGAATTATGAGCTATCAACTAAAGGTAATTAAAGACTATCCAATTGCACTTCTGCCATTAGATGAGTCTTCTGGAACCACCGCTATAGATATATCAGGATGTGGAAATTCAGGAACGTATGTTGGTGGACTTCAATCAAATATTCTTCCATTAATTCCAGGTGGCATTTCAGGAAATTTAATTAGCTCTACCAAATCAATTATTCTTTCTACAACAAAAGATTTTTATGGCTCAACAGTAAGTGGTGGATTCGCTAATAAGTATACTTCACAGAACAACTTCTCATTAGAGGTTTGGGTATACCCTAAAATTAATAGCACATCAAGAACAGTTTTAATGGCAGATGATACGGCGGGAATTGGAATATATTACGAGGCTGGATCATTAGTATTTAAGCTCGAAGATCAAGAGCTGTATTACACATTAAATAACACCAGTAAGGTTATGCATGTTGTGGCCACATATTCTCAATCTAGCATGTCCCTATATGTAGACGGGTATAATGTTGCTACTAAATCAATCACAGGGTTTAAGTTCACAAATACAGCGCTTACCCTTTCAATAGGTCCATCTACATCAACAGACTATTTTATAGTAGATGCCCCAGCCATATATCGTGAGGCACTCACATCAGAAAAAATCAGAGAGCATTTTATTGCTGGCACATTTCACGTAAATCCTATTCAGTTTATTAGAACTGACGGGGGTAAGCTATTTCAGCTAAATGATGAATTTATTAAGCCTGTGTACCGATACTCTTTGACTGAATTAAAAAACTATGTAAATGATGATGTCTATTATGAGAAGACAAATCAATCCCTTACTTTTTACAAGACAGATACTGCCATAGCAAAATCTGTTGAAATTAATGAGATTATAAACATCCCTACAGACATGGGTGCTACAACCTCTAAGATCTATTGGAAGGCGGACAAGAATATAACAGTACAATCTAGCATAGATGGAATCAATTACTCTATGTGTGAAAATGGTAAGTCCTTGCCTAATTATAATAAGTTGGCACCAATAACAACAAACAATGTATTCCTTAGAATAACCATGTCTACAACAGATGCTTCTAAATACCTTCCAAAATTATCTTCAGTTAAACTAGACTTTTATTCCTCAATCGATGCCTATTCAGAAAATTCTGGATATTATGCCACATCTACATCCGACTATTCCCTGGGATCATTTAGCTATCCACCGCTTTTAAGGCATAAGAATAATGGCCTTCAAACAAGGGCAGGTGCAGGATTTAACATACCCGTAAAAGACTCTGTAAGCACCATAGAGATGTTTTTTACACCTTCTGACCTTACGGCCAGTACTCTATTCGATGTGTCCTCAGAAGGCCTATACACGGCTTCTAGATACTCCTGGACAAATAGCGGGACGATCACAAAGACTAATATCTCAAAGATATACGTAAACGGAGTAGACAGAACAAGCCAGACAAATATATCCAATGTATTCCTAGCAGATAACCTGCATCATATTGTATTAGTTCTAACACAACCTTGTTCAGGTGTATTGAAGTTTAACTATGCAGGCGCAGGAGGGCCATCCAGCCTATATAAAAATATTGCTATATACGATTATCAAATGTCTGAGGCTTTGGCTACGGAACATTATGGGTCTTATATTGCCCGACCAAATGTTTCGGTGTCAGATACGTCCATGACATTGACAGATTCTACCCCAAAAGCATACAACAGCGACTGGGTAGTCATACAAACTATTTAATTTTGTCACATTGGTTGACAAAAAGCTGGACTTGAGTAGACAATAATGGTAAAATAAAGTCATATGGATATCAACAAGACAAGAAGCAAAATTCTTGAAGAAGAATCAACACTAGGCATATATGTCTGGGAGATGCCAGACGGCAGATGGATTGGGGACGATGATGGGAACTTTCTTTCAGTTACGTCCAAAAAGGGAAATAGAGCCAACATCGATGCTCTGGCTAGAGAAGTTAGCACGTTCGGCATATACGAAGGCGGGCCTAAATTTCTTTCCGCTAGAAGGAAAATTAATGATGAAGAATTTGAGCACCAAAAACAAAGACTCGACTGGGGACTAGTTCCTGACCCATTTGATATTGGTAACTATAAGGACGAAATGAAAAAACTAAAGGGGCTAAGATGAGCGCAGAATTTCTTGATGAAGATAACTCAGAAAACATAATTAATATTTCAAACAACGCGGACTGGTTTTCGCTAGAAAAAAATGAGATGACAAACGACCCATTTTTAGCAGGCCTAGAAGATTTAAAAAAAGTAAGAGGGCTAGGGGCTTCGTTTAAGCGTAAAATTAACAGAGAGTTTTCTAAGTCATTTACAGGCAGAGAAGAAACTGGAACACAGCAAAACCTATTAGCACAAGCAATCACTGGCTATGCAATGTTCGACTTGGTAGAGCCTCCATACAACCTAGAATATCTTTCAAAGGTATACGAGATTTCAACATACAACTATGCCGCAATTAATGCTAAGGTGGCAAACATTGTTGGGCTAGGATATGATTTTATAGAAACAAAGAAAACAAACGATGCTATTGATTCCCTTACAGATGATAAGTCTCTTGAAAGAGCACGTAGAAAGCTAAGCAAATTAAGACAAGATCTGCACTCATGGCTTGATACAACAAACGATGAGGATACATTTACTCAAACATTAATTAAGGTATTCACAGACTACGAAGCAACTGGAAATGGCTACATTGAAATAGGCAGAACAACTGCTGGAAACATTGGATACATCGGGCACATCCCAGCAAAGACTATGCGTGTGCGTAGACTTAGAGACGGCTTTATTCAATTGCTTTACGGAAAGGCAGTATACTTTAACAACTTTGGGGATTCGGAAACAGAGAATCCAATTGCTGGACAAGAAGATCGCCCAAATGAAATTATTCATTTAAAAAAATATACCCCAATGAACAACTACTACGGAGTTGCAGATATTATTGCAGCCCAGGTTTCTTTGGCAGGTAACGAATTATCTGGAAGATATAACCTTGATTATTTTGAAAACAAAGCAGTCCCAAGATATATTATTACAGTAAAGGGAGCAAAGCTTTCTCCAGAGTCAGAGCGTAAATTGCTTGAGTTTTTCCAAGTTGGGTTAAAGGGAAAGAATCACAGATCCCTATATATTCCACTTCCAGGGGATACTCCAGACTCAAAAACCGAATTTAAAATGGAGCCTGTTGAGGCAAATCCACAGGAGTCTTCATTTAATGTTTATCGCAAATCAAATAGAGATGAAATCCTATTGGCCCACCGTGTCCCGATTAATAAAATTGGAACCCCAGAAGGAGTTAATTTAGCAGTAGCAAGAGATGCAGATAAAACATTTAAAGAGCAGGTTTGCCGACCAGCACAAATGATTTTAGAGAAAAAATTAAATAAAATATTTGAGGAAAAGACAGATGCATTAACCCTTAAATTTAATGAATTAACTCTTACTGACGAAGACACCCAGTCTAAGATTGACGAAAGATATTTAAGAATGCAAGTAATTACCCCTAATGAAGTTAGAATTAGAAAGGGTATGATCCCTCTTGATGGCGGGGACGAAGTAGTAGATTTAAAGGGTCAGGATGCTGCAGAGCAGACAGCCCAAGCTGGAAATACCAGACAAAGATCCCAAGACCGACAGGCAACCGCCCCAGATAATTCTGGAGAAGGACGAAATGCCAAAGGCGACGGAAGACAGGTCGACTAAGTCCACTCAACTGTTATTTGCTTTATAGTCTATAACACTATAAAATTAAGCATATGAACATTGAAAAGTCTTTATGGACCTCTAACGGCAACGTTATTAATCTGTCGGTACCTTTTACTAAGGTTAACCGTGAAAAGAGAACCGTATCTGGATTTGCAACCCTAGACAATGTTGATCAGACTGGTGATGTTGTAACAGCAGAATCAAGTCT
>Ga0209444_10000222_pt1 | contig 31061 bp, 29 predicted proteins | sample LauGreFaBDMM15DN_2_FD_188215 | JGI IMG/M metagenome (GOLD analysis project Ga0209444, IMG submission 188215) | Freshwater lake microbial communities from Lake Michigan, USA - Fa13.BD.MM15.DN (SPAdes) (version 2) | ecosystem: Environmental > Aquatic > Freshwater > Lake | place: Lake Michigan... | reverse complement strand
TTGGGGGCCTTGCTTCCGATCAGGATGGAAAACATCATCCCTGCCAACAAGAACATCGGCACAACCCATATCACCAACGGTTGTTACCGCTTGCATCCGGTAGAATGGAGCATTGGTGAAGCTGCAGGATGCCTGGTGGCCTATGCACAAAAAAATGGAATACAAACAAGAGCGGTGCGGAACAACCCACGTCACTTGTCTGCATTCCAATCTTTCATCAGGGCCCAGGGTATTGAAACCGATTGGCCTGAAACCACATAATTATTGCTTCAGCTTGGACAACAACCAGTTCGTATATTTTGCGCGTTGTTCTGCATAGGTCCAATGGCCGGTATCATGAAAAATGGATGCCTGCTTGGGGGCATTGATGGAATTGTATGCCGCGTAAAATGAAGTGGGCGGACAGGTTTCATCGTTGAAGCCCCATGTATAATATCCTTCAATGTTTACTGCCTTTGCAAAATTCACCACATCATAATAAGCAAGGGTATTGATGACCTTTGGATTGCTGGTGTTGGCAACATTGTTGGCGCTCAACATGTGGGGCCATCCGCCTGCCCGGTTGGCAGCATACCCTGTCAGGTCACAAAGGGCAGGATACAGGGCAGCCAAGTATTTAACGCGCTTGTCCAATGATGCTGTGATGATGCTCAAGGCGCCTCCCTGGCTTCCTCCGCTCACGGCAAGTGAACGTCCATCAAATTCAGGCAAGCTGAAAATAAGGTCGTTGGAGCGGATGGTGTTGGCGTAAACCCTTTTGTAATAGTACTTGTCGCGGTCATCCATGTTACTGGTAAAATAACTTTTCAATCCTCCAGTGGTAAGATCGGCATACACTGATGGATCGAGGATAACGGAAATGCCATGGATACCAATGGTCAATACAATCACCCCTTGGTCGGCCAACTCCAAATCCGGGCCGTATGCACGCACGCCTGCGCCAGGAACTTGTAGGACAGCAGGGTATTTCCTTCCTGCCGCTTTAGGGATGCAAAGAATTCCATAAATCCTGGATCCGCCATAGCCCTGGCAGTTCACATGGTAGACATTTGTTTTTGCTGATGAACGCTCGGGGAGCAGGGTCATTTTGGTATCGAGCGGAAGCTTTGCCAGCTCATTACTGGCGCTTTTCCAAAATGCATCAAAATCTGCAGGCTTGGTAACAACCGGTTGAATCTTGCTGATATCATAGCCCGTTGTTGTAAGGTTTCTGTATTGCTTGCCATCCACCATTACGGTAGCAACACAACGCAGGAAGCCCGGCTCTTTCATGGCAAGACCAGCAGTGGTGAACTTGCCGTCCCTCAATAAAACAGAATCATCCTTGACAGGCTTCATTCTTTCAGGACCGATCTGGTAATGGACCATCACATTTTTCTGGGGCACGCCAAACTTCAACACCTGAATGGTAAAAGTGGAAGGCTCACCGATTTTGTACTCCCAGTTGTCGTGGTCAGGTGTGATGACAATGCTAACTGGTTGAACGGTTGGTTGGGCAAGAACAAAGGAGCAAGCCAACAAAACGGATACAAAAAGAGTAAGCTTCTGGAAACGCATCATGATGATTTTATTTAAACAAAAAGAAATCAATAGTAATATCCAAAAATGATGTTCATCTCATCCTCGCTCGTCAAACCAAAAGCAACGGCTTTTGAAGAACTGTTGTAATAGGTAACCTCAGAGGTCAATCCTTCCCCAGGCTGCAGCACAATGGGAGTTAGAAAAGGTTTTACAAAAGGATGGAGCCAGTCGGTATTGGTATAGACGAGTTCTCCATTGCGGGGTCCCCCAGCAATTTTGATGTTAAATTTTTCACCAAACCGGTGAAAATGCGATGTCAACATGACCACCCTTGTTACAGCAGTAAATGTAAAGGTCTTGGAAAAAGTCTTACGCTGTCCGGCAGGAATGGAGATGTCAAGATTATTCAGGTCAAGTGTTTTGGCAACAAACTGAACGTTGGATACAGGAATGGTATGAAAATTCACATAGTTTTCGCCTTTCAGCAACAGATTTGTCTTGTTGAAATAATGGGCATTGAGATCCAGCGGAGTCAAGGGGTCTACCTTGAGCGCAACACCCACGGGCAGGGTTACATCTGAATTGACATCCGTACCCCCACCAAAGAAAATATGGTTTTGCATTTCCCCTGCAGTCTTCAAATTGATTGATCCATCCAGGTTGCGGATATCGCGCAACACATTGGGTTGCGGAAGCATGGTTGAATTGCGAAATCCATACACCACAAAATGATGGCTACTAGACCTTCCTTTCATCTCTATCCTGTTTACATAAACTGATTCTGTATTGGGTGTGTTGGCCCTCAGAAATACCTCTCGTTCAAAATTTTTAGGAACATCAAAAAGATCAATCTTCATTTGAAACCCTTTCCCAGCAGCAGGTGCAGCAAGGGGAGTGATGTCTTGCTGACAGGCTGAACTATCTTTCAAAACAGCGGTACTGATGCCTGTTTCAGTTGCAGTTGCTCCTGCATTGATCCATCGCTTGATAAATTCCACCTGGCCCTGGGTAAGATAGTTTCCTCCCAATGGCATTTGGCTTCCGAAGTTGGCTGTGGCACTATGGTGCGAGGTCTGGCAGGATATTTTATGGAAAAGAAAACTGTTATCAGCATCAAAAGGCTTTACCAATTGCAGCTTAAGGGCAGCAGCAGCCGGATTTTTTGCCATTTTACCTACCAGGTTGGAAAATGCAACCCCCTTGGAGAGCACAAGTCCATGTTGGGCATAACTGGCATCAGCAGTAGAAGCATGGCATCCTGTTGTAGCGCATGATGTGGCCAATATTTGGTCCTCAATGAGCTCAAAAGAAAGTTTTTCAGCAGTATTTTCTACTGATTTTTTTTCACAGGCATTCAAGGCAATAAACAATATTGCCAGAAGACACAACAGGGAAGCAAGTGGTTTCATATATGTATGATTTTTACGCCTGTAATATAATTTTATTTGATGAATTATGGTGCAAGGATATACACACGATTGAGTTAATGAAGAATTGTATTCTACATTGCAATCAACTTCATTACTATATATATGATAAAATTCATAGCAGTTTTCTTGCTCCTCCTCACCAATTCCGCCACGATGGCCGCACAGCAACCAATTGGTGATTCCATCCCCGCTGGCCAATTCAATACTAAACAATGGACCGCACCCGCCGCCATTTTCACCGCAGGTTCAGGCATTGCCGCCATCCCATCACTCAGAAAACTTGAGACCAGGATATACGATGGATTCAATCCCAAAAGAGAAATTACACATATCGATGATTATACGCAGTACCTGCCGGCATTGGCCGTTTTTGCACTGGATGCAGCAGGCATGAAAGGGAAAAACAAACCCCAACAACAATTCCTCTTGTACGCCTTGGGAAATATCACTGCCGCAGCCATCGTTCAGCCGATGAAAAGGATTGTTCAACGGGAAAGGCCCAACAGCAGTGATTTCCGCTCATTCCCATCAGGGCATACCAGCACAGCATTTGTTGCAGCAGAGTTTTTGCACCAGGAATTCGGCCATCACTCCCCCTGGATCAGTGTTGCAGGGTATGCAACGGCCGCTGCAACGGGCTACCTCAGGCTCTACAACAACCAACATTGGCTGGGCGATGTGCTTGCGGGTGCCGCCATCGGCATGGCTTCCACCAAATTTATTTACTGGATGGACAAGAGAATAAAAAACAAAAAGATCCGCAACATTCAGGGGCTTTGATGGCTATTTGAACAACTCCTTCCATCCCGCCTTCATGAAAGGCCACTGCGGAAGGGTATTCAACAAAATCAATTCCTCTGGCAGCTTTGTCTCATTGTCCAGAAACCTGAAAATGCGCTGAATCGGATTGCGGCTGAACAAGAGGGTAAAAATTCTTGACCCGGGCATTTTTTTGTGAAAAAGCATGTGCAGCAATACCCTGTCATACCACATGAATCTTTTCTGCAAAACTGATTTTTCCAGGAAAGGATTTCCTGAAACTGCCAATTGGTCTACCACAGCAGCAACATGCTTCTGGATGAACCGGAAGGTATATCCGCTGGAGGGTTTTGTCTGCCCACCCGCTGTTCCCAAATGAACAATATTTCCATTTACGGCTGGGAAAACATGGTCTGTCATCGGGATGACCCCAAACTCCTCTTCAAGCAAGGTATAATCAGTAATTTTCAGGTAATCCTTCACATAATCCCTTAGGCCTTCGTCATAGGCCTCCTGCTCCAGCAGAGAGGGTGAAAAAAGGGTGAATTCTACCAAGGCCTTGTTGGCAGAAAAAGGCATCACATAAACAAAGGTTGTTCCATGATCCTGGGCAACCCGAAAATCCATGAGGGTGGGCTGTGCAGGATCGAACACAGCTTCTTTTGTTTCAATGATCCAACCCTTGAAATGCTGCAAAAGATAATAGGTTTTATCAGCCAATACCGGCTGTTCAAAAAGGATGCTGTTGAAGGCAAAATCTCCACGAAAAATTTCATTTCCTGCACTGACCTCAACCCCTCCATTAACATTTTCAATTCCGTTGACGGCCTCATGCACCATATCAACCCTCCCCGAGCGGGCCATGATATCATAACAATGGTTGTAGAAATCGATCCCCCGGATCATTTTGTAGGCATAAGGACCCAGGTTTTTCAATGCATCATATCCCAAGCCATGGAACCAGGCCTTGTGCCATTTGCGAAAAACAATTTCATCAAAAAATCCGGTATTTTTTTCCCAATAACACCAGGTGCGGTCATTGGTGCGCTTTTGCTCTTTCTCTATCAACAGGATTGTCTTGCCTGCCAGGGATGGCGCTTGCAGCAGATGGAGGATAAAGCTTAATCCTGCGCAACCACCACCTGTGACAATATAATCGTATCTATCCTTCAGGGGCATATTCCACTTTCTTGCCTTTCATGAGTTGCTTGTCCCGCCTTACTTTCTCCCAGTATTTCTTGTGAACATACAGCATTCCGAAACTTTCGCCCTGGTATTTGTGCAGGTGCTTGTGGTGCATCTTGTGGGCCCAACGGATGGCACGGATATAGGTATTGTTGCTTCTCGAAAACCACTTGAATCGCTGGTGAATGATCACATCATGGACAATAAAATACGCAAATCCGTAGGCCATGATGCCAAAGCCGATGCCATGCAGCCACCAAAAACCTGGCGTTTGCATGCCATACATGATGCTCAACATGCTCGGAACGGCAAAAATCACAAAAAAGGCATCATTTTTCTCAAAAAAGCCAGGCTCTACCTGATGATGGTCTTTGTGGAGGTACCAAAGAAACCCATGCATGACCCAACGGTGGGTGCACCAGGTAATGGCTTCCATCAGCAAGAAAACACCCAAGACAATCAAAAAATACAGAACAACGACCATGTGCGTAAAGTTAAGAAAATGTATGGTTAATAAACACGTGAACTGTCTTCAATGTTCGCTGTCAACTGAAAAGGTATATGATAAACATGAACTGACCAACCAAGACCTGGAGGCATGCATCAGTCTTTCAGAACACATGGCGGAGGCCTACAACAATATCAATGATAAGGAACATGCCATGCTCAAAGAATTGCGTGAACTCCTGAAAAAAATCAACAGACCAAAACTTATTTTTTAACACTCCTAAAATCAACCCCGCGATGTGATCGGACAGCACAAGATACCGGTGTTTGTTGCGCACAAGTAGACGCCAAAACTGCTACCTTTGCCCATCTTAAATCAAGCATATGGCAAAAGGTCCTGTTTCAGCGTTCATTCAACACCACTACCGTCATTTCAATGCAGCTGCCCTTGTTGATGCTGCCAAAGGCTACGAACAACACCTGCTCGAAGGGGGTAAAATGATGGTTACCCTGGCTGGGGCCATGAGTACCGCAGAACTGGGTGTTTCTCTGGCTGAAATGATCAGGCAGGGCAAGGTTGATATCATTTCCTGTACAGGCGCCAACCTGGAGGAAGACATCATGAACCTTGTGGCGCACAGCCACTACAAGCGTGTTCCCAACTACCGCGACCTTACCCCGCAACAGGAATGGGAGTTGCTGGAGCAGGGATTGAACAGGGTGACCGATACCTGCATTCCTGAAGAGGAAGCATTCAGAAGGATACAGCACCATATCGTAAAGCTCTGGAAAGATGCTGACGCGAGTGGAGAAAGATATTTTCCGCATGAGTTCATGTATACACTGCTGAACAGCGGTGTGATGAAGGCTGATTATGAAATCGACACCAAAGACAGCTGGATGATTGCCGCTGCAGAGCGCAACCTTCCCATCGTTGTTGGTGGTTGGGAAGACAGCACCATGGGCAACATCTTTGCTTCCTATATCATCAAAAATGAAATGAAGGCCACTACCATGAAAAGTGGTATCGAATACATGGTCTGGCTGGCCGATTGGTACCGCCAGAACAGTGGCGGAAAGGGCGTAGGCTTTTTCCAGATTGGAGGCGGTATTGCAGGTGATTTCCCGATCTGCGTTGTTCCGATGATGTACCAGGACCTGGAATGGCATGATGTTCCTTTCTGGAGCTATTTCTGCCAAATCAGCGACTCTACTACTTCTTATGGATCTTACTCCGGTGCAGTTCCCAATGAGAAGATCACCTGGGGCAAACTCGACATCAATACCCCAAAATACATTGTAGAGAGTGATGCAACCATCGTTGTACCGCTTATTTTTGCCTACATTCTTGGATGGTAAATGGAAGAAGAAGTCAAACAATCGGTGCTTACGTTTTATTGCGACCGCATCCAGCAGCATGGATGGGAAGAGATTATTTTGCGTGATGAAGCCACCGGATTCAAGGCCACCATCATCCCCTCCGCCGGCGCCATCCTCAACAAGCTGGAAGTTCCCCACAACGGAAAAATCATCAACATCATTGATGGATTCAAAGATGCCGAAGACTGGAAAGCGAACTTCACGCCCGCATTTTCCGGGGCAAAACTCTCCCCTTTTGTATGCCGGCTGAACAATTCCACCTACTCCTGGGAAGGGCAACAATATACCACGGGCAAATTCTTCATGAATGGACATGCCATCCACGGACTGCTCTATGATGTTGAGCATGAAATTGCCATCGCAGAAGCTTCGGCTTTCATGTGCGAATGCAAATTCCTTTACCGCTACAAGGGTACCGACCCAGGCTATCCGTTTGCTTTTGACATGAACATCCGCTATAGGCTCGAAGGCGGCTGCAGGCTCACCATCATCACAACGGTGCACAACAGGAGCGGAAGAACCATCCCCATGTCTGACGGATGGCATCCCTACTTCAAACTCGGTGAAACCATCGATACGGCAAGCCTGCAAATCAATGCAAGAAAACAGGTTGAGTTCAATGATGCGCTAGTTCCTACCGGCAAATTGATCAGGAACAAAAAATGGTTTAAGGGCGCGCCACTAAAGGATGTCGTTCTTGATAATTCATTTGTCCTTGACATGGAAGAACCCATGCCGCACTGCACCCTGTCTGATGAGCAACTCGGGCTGGAGCTTTACATTTATCCAGACCGTGCCTACCCTTACCTGCAGGTCTATACCCCAGACCACAGAAAAAGCATTGCGATTGAAAACCTCAGTTCCCCTCCCGATTCTTTCAACAACAAAATGGGATTGATTGAATTGGGCCCCGAAGATTCACAGGCCTTCCAGACCAGGTACCGCATTGCCAAGATGGAAAAAAAAGAAGTGAAAAAAGGATTCTGGGCAAAACTGTTCAGCTAGGCTTCAACTCATAGACCTCATCCCACCGCGTGGTATACCTTCCGCTCCGCATTTCCTGTCGCATCTTCCAATTGCGGGTAAGCCCGGAGGAAACAAATTTCACCATGTCATCGCGCATGCTAAAATTGATATTGTCCAGGGCCTGCATGAGCGCGCGGTTCTGCTGCTTGTTATGCGCATCAAAAAGATTGCCTTGCAATGCATCATCCGGAACAATACCACCGAGCATCACACCGGCCTTGGCATACTTGGAACCCTTGCGGTAAAGGGATTCCACCAGCAGCAACGCAATCCTGATGAGTTCGGCAGTGTCTGACGTGGGTTTCATCATGGTGAAATACCGGTGCTGGTGCTGGGGATCATAGGCATACTGCCCTCCCTGCTGTCCGTTCGTCACCACAAAAACATCAATAGAGGATGCCGCACCATATTGTCTTCGCAGCTTCTCAGCAGCCCTTGAAACATAGGTGGCCACTGCTTCTTTCAATTCTTTTAATTCATACACGGGTTTGCCAAACATGCGGGTGGTGGCAATCATTTTTTTCTTTTCCAGGGGATCCTTCATTTGAATGCAAGACAAACCATTCAGCTCCCTGATCATGCGAACGCCCACCACCCCGCCAAGGTTTTTCCTTGCCCACTCTTCCGGCATATGCCTCAACTGCCAGGCAGTATTGATGCCATAAAGGTCCTTCAGTTTTCGGGCATACTTGCGGCCTATCCCCCAAAGATCAGCCACATCGGTCATCTCCAAAGCCTCCTGCACTTTATCCTCCGCATCCAAGACCATCACACAATGGCTCTTCACTTTATCTTTTTTGGCAAGCCGGTTGGCCACCTTGCTCAGTACCTTGGAAGGCGCAATGCCCACCGATACCGGAATACCCGTCCACTGCACCACCACATCCCTCAAGCGCTCCGCAAAACCCTGCAAGGCATGGAAGGGCAGGTGTGATAGGTTGATGAACGCCTCATCCACTGAGTAAACTTCGACACAGCGATAAGTGGAATCATCTGCCAGCAGGCGAAGCGTATCCATTACCCGCGTGCTCATGTCGCCATACAAATGATAGTTGGATGAAAATACGGAAATACCATGTTGGCGGATCAGCTCCCGGCTTTCAAACAAGGGCACACCCATGGCAATCCCTGCCTTCTTTGCCTCATCCGTTCTCGAGACAATGCAGCCATCATTGTTGCTGAGCACAACAACAGGGTGATGGTTCAAATGGGGCTTGAACAAACGCTCACAGGAGCAGTAAAAGCTGTTGCAATCGACGATGGCGAACATGGCTAAACCTGATGTATCACGTAAGTAACTACTCCCCAAATACTAAACTCCGCATAAGGATCAATATCAATCGGTGCCAGGCGGGTGGTTTCTGGTACCAGCCGCATGGTATTGAATCCTTTTTCAAAACGCCGGATCAACATGTCGCCGTTCAGCACGGCAATCACCACTTTGCCGCTCACGGGTTTGATGCTGCGGTCCACAATCACGGTATCGCCGTCAAAGATTCCGGCACCAATCATTGCCTCGCCGCGAACACGCATGAAAAAAGTGGCAGGCTTGTTTCGGATCAACTGCTCATTGAGGTCAATACCCCGTTCTGCGTAATCGTCTGCGGCAGCCCCAAACCCTGTGGCATTGGCTGTTTTGACCTGTTGCTGCGTATAGTCTTTGGAGCCGCTGTAGGCCGCCCCCTGATAAAGTTCGCCATCCATACATACTAATTTATTTAGCAATACTATGCTAATTTATTTAGTAATCAAAATGATGTTTATCATCCCTATGATTGGCCGATAGGACTGAAACGCAGAAAAAGAAAAAAAAGAATTTGTATCATCAAGAAATATGGAGCAAACTTATTGTTTGCCTCAATTTTCAAGTAGCCAAATGCCATCGAAACAGCAAAAGATATCACAAACCAGCTGCAATAATTGAACAAAGGTATTTGGCCATCATTCCAGTTCCAGAAACCCAACTTCATGGCAACAGGCTCCATGATCCAGTCAAACACTGTAGCAATGGTTGCAGCAAGCAGTGCAACAGATAGCTTCCCTTTGATTGTATTGCTATTCAATTTCTTGGCAACAACATGGGAAGTATAGACAATGCAAAACCAATTGATCCCAATCAAAACAGGAACGCCAAATAACTTGCGCCCAAAAACTTCACCATAGGAATAGTTTCCAAAAAGCATTCCTGTATTGACCCCTATCATCTCAGTTGTCATGCCAACCACAACAGCCATGAGAAATGCCTGAACAAAACGTACATTGATGGGCTGCTCATGGAGGATTAGCAAGAGCAGCATCAAGAACAGGTTGACGGGCGTGAAGGGAACGAAGAAGGAAGGGCTAAAAAAAGCAATACCGATGGCCCCTGAAAAATGCACCAGCACTGCCAAAAAAATGGCCCAATGGAAAGGGCTTTTCATCCAATATGGTATGCGTGTGCTCATGCAGGATTTCCCATTAAGTCGCTCACAATGGCAGCACTCTTCAAACAAAGCGGAATGCCCCCTCCCGGATGAACACTTCCACCAGTGAAATAAAGCCCACTTGTCTTTGAAGTGAAGTTGGCATGCCTGAGAAAAGCGGCCCATTTTGAATTTGAGCTTGTTCCATACAAAGACCCCAAGTAGGAGTCCGTTCTGGCCTGTATACCCTCAGGCGTCAATACTTCTTCAACCAAAATATCTTGTTCTACGTCGGCATCCAACATCCTGTTCAGTTTCATCAGAATGTTCTTTCGTATCCTTGCGGTTTCCAGTTCCCAGTCTGCGCCTTCCATGGCAGGTGCATTGACCATCACAAACCAGTTCTCCTTTCCCTCGGGTGCATTGCCCTTTTCCATTTTGGAACTGATGTTGATGTAGATGGTCGGATCATCATGAAATTTCTTTTCTTTGAAAAGGCAGTCAAATTCCTTTTCATATGTCTCGCTGAACAAGATATTGTGCAGGTGCAATGCAGGAAACTCCCTCTTCATTCCCCAATAAAAAATCAATGCACTGCTGCTTCTTTCATTGCGCAGAATCTTTTTTGCCCCTTCCTCATCAGCAAGCAATTTCTTGTACGTGAAATATGCATCCACATTGCTGATCACAGCATCTGCAGAAACAAAGTTGCCATTTGTAACGATTCCCGTCGCCCTTCCCTGTTCAGTAACAATTTGCTCAACATGGCTGTTCAATACAAACCGTACGCCTTTTTTTTCAGCCAACGCAATCAATGCATTCGGAATATTGATCATCCCGCCATGGGGGTAATAGGTTCCCTGGTTTTGTTCCAGATGAGGGATCAGGCTCAACATGCCAGGGGCACTGAAAGGATTGCTGCCATTGTATGTTGCGAACCGGTTGAATACCTGAACGGCTTCAGGCGTGATAAACCTGCTCCTGTTGAACCCATCAAGGGTCTTGAAAAGATAAGGGAATTTGACAGTACGAAGGGCATCCAATACCCGCTTGTGCAACCAGGTAGCACGCTGGTGCAGCGAGTGGTTTAGGAAAATGGTTCCCACTTTTTCGTAGACCTGTTCAGCATCACGGAGATACTGCAGCACATGCTCGGCGGGCTCTCCCACGGCATCTTGCATTTCGTCGGCAAAGGCCTGAGGATTGGTGAATGCATCGATTTTTTTGCCATTTGCAAAGAAATATCTACAAGCAATGGGAACAGGCTCGTAGGTAAAATAGTTATTGATATCCTCTCCAGCCAAAGAAAACAATTCTTCTACATTGGCTGGCTGGGTAAATAGAGAAGGGCCTGCATCAAAAGAAAATCCATCTTTTTCAATCAGGTACAACTTGCCACCGGCAACCGCATTTTTTTCGTACACCTCCACCTTAAACCCTTTTATCGCAAGCCTTATGGCGGTTGCAATGCCTCCAATGCCGGCGCCAACAACAATGGCTTTAGTGGTTTTCATTGCTGATTGCATTGTTTGTATCAAGATATTCTTCCAGCATGGGCAGCGCAATTTTGAACCATTCAGTATAGTTGCCAGGATGATTCGCCATGTTTTCGCGGAGCGCATCCATGTGCATGTAACAGTAATCAACCACTTCATCCTTGTTGGGAAAAACCGGTCCATCGTATTCACCAATCAATACATGGTCAAACTCGTACTCTGTCAGTTCATTGTCTAATGCAGCTTTGTAGATGAAACTAAAGGCAGGTTCTACGGTAGTTTCAAAACCCAGCTCTTCTCTCATCCTTCTTGTGGCTGCCTGGCTGGGGGTTTCATCGGGATAAGGATGACTGCAGCAGGTATTGGTCCACAAACCGCCACTGTGGTATTTCTCCAGCGCACGGCGCTGCAAGAGCATTTCGCCTTTGCTGTTGAAAAGAAAAACGCTGAAAGCCCTGTGCAACAAGGCTTTTTGGTGTACTTCCATCTTCTCCATGAGCCCCAAAGGCTCATCGTTTTCATTCACCAAAACCAACAATTGTTCTTTCGCAATATTCATCTGAATCAGGGGATTGATATGTTGAGTGCCTTCAAAAAATCTTTCCCCAATGGGCTGACACCGGGATCAAAATACCCAATCAATTTTCCCTCTTCATCAATGATGTATTTTGAAAAATTCCATGCAGGCGCTTCTTTGTTCCATCCATTTTTTGCAGGATCAGACAGCCATGCAAAAACCGGATGTTGGTTGCTGCCCTTCACTACGCTTGCTTTGGCCGCAATGGGAAATTCAACGCCATAATTCTTTTTGCAGAATGAAGCGATTTGTTCATTGCTGCCTTTTTCCTGCGCTTTGAAATCATTGGCAGGAAAACCCACAATCATGATTTCTCCTTTTGCCTGGGCATACAAGGTTTGCAGTTCTTCATACTGGCCCGTATAACCGCAATCACTGGCCGTATTGACAACCACAATCTTTTTGCCCTTGTAAGCAGCAAGAGAAGTTTGCTCTCCAGCGATTGTCTCAAAAGGAATCTCATACAAGGAAACTACAGGTGCATTCTTTTCTTCGGGCAGCACCACCCTGCTGTTCACCCCAAAAAAACGGGTGATGCTTGTGAGTGCAGGATAAACAGATTTCAACATATTTTGTCTTGTGCTCATGTTGCTTTGTATTTTGGATGATGAACATGCCCATGCTGTAACCGTTACTACCAATACTGCAATGCCAATTTTAGCTGCTGTTTTCATCAGGTATATTTAAAGACTTTCTTTAGCATTTCCACCTTCCCTTTGAATGGTGCATACAACAAGGGTATATCAAACCATGACCGGGAATGCAGGACAGCCTTGGGTCTGGTGAATGTTTCAAAACCAAACTTTCCATGGTACTGGCCGGTTCCACTGGGTCCTACACCACCGAATGGGAGGTGTGGATTGCCCAAATGAATCAGGCTGTTGTTGATGCAGGATCCGCCGAACCGCAACCTCGAAAGATAGAATTCCTGCACAGCACGGTCTTCGGCATAGATGTACAATGAAAGGGGAAAAGGATTTTTCTCCACCCACGCTACCACTTCCTCCTGGTGGTCAAAACCAATCACAGGAAGAATAGGACCGAAAATTTCCTCCTGCATCACAGGGTCCTGGATGGTGATATTTTCTAAGATGGTTGGCTCAATGTAAAGGTCTGCCTCATTGCTTCTTCCGCCACTGACAATTTTGCTTGGATCCAAATAGCCCGTCAATTTTTTGAAGCGCTTGTTGTTGATGATCCTGCCGAAATCTTCACTCTTCATGGGATCCTCACCAAACATATTCTTGACATGTTCCCTGATCTTGGACACCAGCTCCTCTTTGACCGCATTGTGCACCAACACATAGTCTGGTGCAACGCAGGTTTGACCTGCATTCATCAGCTTGCTCCACACAATTTTTTTGGCAGCATAACCAAGGTTGGCTGAGCGGTCAACAATACAAGGACTCTTGCCCCCCAACTCAAGGGTTACTGGCACCAGTTTTTTGGCAGCCATCTCCATTATTTTTTGTCCAACGCCGGTACTGCCGGTAAAAAATACATGGTCAAACCTTACCTGGTTCATCATGGCAGGTATCACTTCGCCACCCACCCCTTGAACAACATGAACATAGTCCTGGGTAAAAATGGAACTGATGATTTTTTCTACCACCATGGCCGTATGGGCAGCTTCCTCAGAAGGCTTTAGGATGGCCGTATTCCCTCCGGCAATGGCGCTGATCAGTGGGCCCATTGTCAGCAGAAATGGATAATTCCATGGGCCGATGATCAGCACAATTCCCAGGGGATCGCGGTATACTTTGCTGGTAGAAGGGAAAAGCATCAGGGGTGTTGAAACCGACTGCGGCCTGGCCCATGCATGCAGGTGCTTGATGGTAAAATCAATTTCTCTCAACAATTGGCCAATTTCCGAACCAAAGGCTTCATATGTTGACTTCCTGAGGTCTTTGTAAAGTGCTTCCACAATTTCAGCCTCATGCAACAAGATGGCTTCTTTGAGTTTCTTGAGCTGCTCAATCCTAAAACCTATCGACCGGGTTGTTCCACTGTTGAAAAAATGGAGTTGCCCTGCAAATACTTCAGTGATATTGAACTGATCCTCTCCAAGAGAAGGCTGTACTGATTGGTGTTGAATGGTTGAATTCATGATGAGGTATATTTTGAAACAAACAAGGGGTAAGATAGTTCATTTTTGAGCAGCATTTGCCAGCCCATCTACCCTGCAGCAATCATGCTGATTTCTACATTGACGCCCTTGGGCAATCCTTTCACAGCAACAGTTTCCCTGGCAGGATAGTCCCCCGTAAAATAGCCAGCATAGATGCCATTGACGGCAGTAAAAAGAGACATATCGGTAAGAAAAATCGTTGTTTTTACCACAGCGGAAAAGCCAAATCCGGCTGCTGCAAGAATAGCTGCCAGGTTCTTCATCACCTGATGCGTTTCCCCTTCAATGTTGGAGGTATCAATATTGCCTGTTGAAGGATCCATGGCAATCTGACCGGAAATAAAGAGCAATCCATTGGCCTTAACCGACTGGTTGTATGGGCCAATGGGTGCAGGTGCCTGGTCTGTATTGATGATTTCTTTGATCATGTTGATTTTATTTTGAAGAACGAAGATAATTGCTTTCGTGCAACCTATTTTTGCAAACAATGGCCAATGCTTCAGCAACATACATCCTCCAGATCAATACTGCCTTCAATGAAGCAAGCATTGGCATTGGCCTCAATGGATTGCTGGTGGATGAATCCATCAATACCACCCAACAGGAACATGCAGGATTCCTGCAGCCGGCCATCCAGGAACTCTGCAAGCGCACAGGGATTGGCTTGAAAACATTGGCTGCCGTTTCGGTGATGAATGGCCCCGGATCATATACAGGCTTGCGGGTGGGTTTGGCTGCTGCGAAAGGGATATGCTATGCCTTGAAAATTCCACTCATCTGTATCCATACCCTAGACTGGATTGCCTTTGGCAACCTGTCTGACAACCTTGACCTGGTTTGCCCGATGGTTGATGCCAGGCGAATGGAAGTCTTTACAGGACTGTATTTCGGGGAAATGAACAGGATGGTTGAGCCGTTCGCTCTTGTACTGGACGAGCAAAGTTTTGCACCAGAACTGGTTGAAAAACGGATAGGTTTTGTAGGCAATGGGGCAGCAAAATGGAAAGATATTTGCCATCATCCAAATGCCTTTTTCCCTGCATCCATTCACCACGCAGGTCATTTTGCTGCAATGTCCCTAACACACTACTTAAATAAGCAGTTTGCAGACCTTGCCTATGCCGAACCTTTTTACACAAAGGAATTTTTCAATACACAGAAAAAATAATCGGTATTCGCCGTATATTCGTAAGACCTTTTCACCAAGCTAACATACACCACCAATGTCTTCATTCCTTCACGAGGGTGATTACCTTCATGCAAACACAGCACCGAAAAAAGATCTCTTGAAAACGCACGCCCCATCACTGGATCTCCTGAGCATCAAAAAGGCTTCTCTTACCTTCAGGGCAATCAACCATCCTTTGCGGCAGGAAATGATCCGGATGATCGACAGCAAAGGCCATGCAACCGTTACAGAATTATTTGTTGAAATGCGCCTTGAACAATCTGTTGCCAGCCAGCACCTCGCCATCCTGCGCAGGGCCTTACTTGTGAAAAAAATAAGGGATGGAAAATTCATGTATTACAAGTTAAACCTCGAAAGGCTTGAACTTTTGAATAAAATGGTGACAGACCTGTTGAAATAACGATTACAGGTTCAGTTTTTCAAGGGCAAATTCTGCATACTCAGGTTTGTAGGGGTGTTTCCACCTGCGATGGCTCCATAAATAATTGTCTGGCCGCTCTCTGATCCTGGCTTCAAGGTATTTGACATACCGAAGCGTAAGTTCTCCCGGCTGCATTGAAGCTGGATCATCCGTGATTTTCTCTGCATCAAAAGTATATACGCCGCGCCTGAGCTTGTAGAAATTGCAAAAAACCACAACATTGTCGCGCGTTCTTGCAGCTTTTTCAGGCCCCATCACAAAAGGAGCCGGCTTGCCGAAAAAGTTGACCCACCAGGCTTTTGCTGGATTTCCAGGATTTTGGTCTGCCACCAAGGCAATGGCATATCGCTTGTCTTGATGAGGCAGAAAATTATGCTTAAAATCATTGGCAGGAATCAAGATCGTACCATATCTCGACCTGATTTTTTTGAACAATTGTTCAAAAAAAGGATTGATGATGGGTTGATACACCCCAAGAAAAGGAATACTCATTTCTCTTGACACGCCCTGGTTGACAATTTCCCAATTGAAATTGTGCAGGCCATGAATCTGTATGTTTTTTGTCGTCCCTGATAACACTTCAAATACATGTGGATCGAACACAAACATCTTGTTGAGAAAACTGTCGCCAGCACTGATCAATTTGATAGACTCCAGCATGGAGTCTGTAAAATTGGTGTAAAATGCTTTTGCAATCTTGCTTCTTTCAGCACCAGACTTTTCGGGAAATGCAATGCCCAAATTGGATAATACAATGCTCCTTCTGTATCCAATGATGCGGTACACAACAAAGGACACAAAATCACTGAGCCCATACAAGGCCCAAAGCGGCAACAATGAAACCGAATACAGCAGGCCGTAAAGCAAACGGTTTTTCAACGGGATTGTCATTCCTCCAGTTACTGGGGCTGGTTATGGCTTCCGTCGCAGAATGGAGGATTCTTTGACTGTTTGCACTGACAAAGCCAAACTTCCTTCTCTTCATCAAAAGTCACCTTCAGGCTGGCATAGGGGTTTCCTTCTATTTTCTTGTGCTTTCCATCGCAGAAAGGTTGTTTTTCACTCAAGCCGCAAGTGCACCAGGCATAGGTCTTTCCTGCTTCCACTTTAACGCAACAGGGTTCAGCTTTGGCAACTACCGGAAAACCTTCATTGGGGATCAATTCTTCCATTATCTTGTTTTTTATTGTTTAAAAATGATGTGATGCATGTCATCAGTTCCCCAACACCTTTGCCAGTTGTTGCAACGGTATTGACTACACTGGCTTCAGGACGCTGGTTTTGGGAGGATGAATGGAGCATGTTTTTCAACTGCCTGGCAAAAAATGCAGCGCCGGGTCTGTCGGCCTTGTTGACCACAAAAATGTCTGCCACTTCCATCAATCCTGCCTTCATGAACTGGATCTCATCGCCCGCTTCAGGCACCAATACCAACAGGCAGACATCGGCGAGCCTGGCGATTTCAATTTCTGATTGTCCAACCCCAACTGTTTCCAGGATGATCAGGTCAAACCCACAACCCTGCAAGAAAGCAGTAATCTGCTTTGCTGAAGGATGTAGCCCGCCCAATGATCCCCTGCTGGCCAAAGACCTGATGTAGACCAAAGGATGGTTGTACCACCGATTCATCCGTATCCTGTCTCCCAGCAATGCCCCTTTGTTGAAAGGAGAAGAGGGGTCCACACAAACAACTGCCACTTTCTTTTCTTCCGCTACAAATGCCTCTACCAAGGCATCTACCAAGGTGCTTTTCCCTGCACCCGGAGGGCCTGTGATGCCAATCAATGGAATCACTTGCTCTGCAGCTGCTTGTGAAATGATTGTTTCATGCCCTTCTGCCTCATTCTCAATCAGGGAGATGCACCTGGCAATGCTTTTCCGGTCACCCTGCCTTGCCATTTGTATGATTGCTTTGTCCATTGTTTAAAGCATAAAATTATCGCATTATGGCGACAAATAAAATGAGGCTTTCGGCAACTTTACACCACCTTTGCACAAATCAATGAGCGAATGAGAACACTCTGTCTGGATTTTGGCAATACCCGCATGAAAGCGGCACTGTTTGAGCACGGGCAACTGCTCAGCGACCATATCCTGGAAAATGATGGTGTGGAGACCGTTGAAGCGCTGTTGAAAGAATACCAACCCGAAAAATCCATCCTTTCGTCCGTCATCAACCATGCGCCTGCCATCAACCAGCTGCTGGAAGAAAAAACCCAATTTCATCTCCTCAACCACCTTTCCAGGCTCAACTTCACCGTTCCTGTCGGAAAACCAGAGACCATGGGGGCAGACAGGCTTGCCCTTGCTGCGGCAGTAGTCCATTTTTTTCCGGGCAAAAACAACCTGGTGGTGGGATTAGGAACCTGTGTTACCTATAATTTCATCAACAAATACAACCAGTTCCTGGGCGGCAGCATCTCTCCTGGCATGGGAATACGGTTCAATGCTTTGCATGACTACACGGCCGTGCTGCCCTTGGTAGAAAAGGAATGGAACTTCCCACTGGTGGGTTATGATACCAAAACGAACATCCTCAGCGGAGTCATTTTAGGGTTGACCAAGGAGATTGAAGGAATAGTTCGTGAATTTGAAGAAAAATACAGCAACTTTAACGTCGTTTTAACCGGGGGTGATTGCACCTATTTTGCGCAGCTGCTTAAAAATAAGATATTTGCAGACCCCGACTTACTTTACAAAGGATTGTATGCGATTAGTGAGACCAATAACAAATAGTTTTTCAGCCATTTTACTGCTTTTGGTGATGTTCCTACTGGCCCTCCAAGGAAAGGCACAGGAGAATTCACCCTATTCAAGGTATGGACTTGGCGATTTTGTACCCGGACAGAATATCCTGAACAGAGGTATGGGGGGGCTCAGTTCCGCATTTGCTGATTATTCATCCGTCAACTTTACCAATCCGGCCTCCTATGCTTCACTAAAGATCACCACCTTTGATATAGGTTTGGACTATAACTCAAGGTCGCTCAGGGCACTGAACCCTCCAAGAAAGTTCAACTCCGCTTACCTGATCCCCTCCTACATGCAGATTGGCCTTCCCCTTTCCAAGAAAAAGAACTGGGGCATGAACATTGGTCTTCGCCCCATCACAAGGATCAACTATGATATCCTCCTCAACACCAGGATTTCCGGTATCGACAGTGCACAATACAGCTACCTGGGCAATGGCGGAACCTACCAGGCTTTCACAGGGATGGCCTATGGCACAAAGAACCTGAGCATTGGTTTCAATGCCGGATACATGTTTGGCAACAAAGAATACAGCACAAGGCTTTCATTTGTCAATGATACCATCAACTACAAAACAACCAATTCTGCTGATACCACCCGTTTTGGCGGTTTGTTCTTCAATGCAGGCATCCAGTACAAGATCAAACTCAACGAAAAAACAATCCTCAGGTTGGGTTTCCATGGCAATCTTTCCACTTCAATGAAGGCCACCAGGAATATCTCCAGAGAAACAATTGCATACAATCCCAATGCCGGTGTAGTGGTGATTGACAGCATCTACAGCAGTCAGGACCAGAAAGGAACCATTGTTCATCCATCTTCATGGGGCGCAGGTTTCATGTTTGAGGGCGAAAACATGTGGATGTTTGGTGGGGAGATCGGTGTAGCCAATTGGGCTGATTACAGGTATTTCGGAACTGCCGATAAAATGGTGAACAACTGGACAGGAAGAATTGGCGGACAATTCGTTCCTGATTTCAAATCCAGCAACTACTGGCAAAGGGTTACATACAGGATTGGTGCTTCATTTGGCCCAGACAATGTGCAGTTGAACAAGGCCATCCCACAATACATGTTTTCCTTTGGAACAGGCCTTCCTGTGAGAAGGAATGTCTATACAAACCAGTATACCACCATCAACACCGCATTTGAGTTGGGCTTCAGGGGAAACAAATCCAATGACATCAGGGAGAATATTTTCCGTTTTTCATTGGGATTGAGCCTCAGTGACATCTGGTTCAACAAGCCGAAGTACCAATAATAAAATTTAGCTGTGATCAGGAACACTGCCATTGCATTGATTGCTTCCTTCCTGGTATCATCATGTGTAAACGATGAAATGAAAGTCAAGGCCCTGTTTCAAAAAAAACTGGGGGTTGATGAGGCGGTCAATATAGAAAGCTACATGAGCCAGGGCGGAAAGATGAAAGCCAAGCTCACTGCACCACTGATGCTGCGTTACCAAGACACCAGCGCAAGGGTAGAATTTCCCAAAACACTGCATGTTGATTTTTTTGACTCTACCTTACAGATAGAAAGCAGGCTGGACGCCCTGTTTGCCATTTACTATGAATCCAGGAATATCATTTTCATCCGCGACAGCGTACGCGTATACAATACCAAGGGTGATACCCTTTTTTGCAAGGAACTGAATTGGGACCAGGCCCAGGGCAAGTTCTATACCGACAAACCCGTGCGCATTCATACACCAGAAATGATCATGTATGGTGAGGGTTTGTCTGCCCCACAAGACTTCAAAACCTTTGACATTTTCAAGGTCACCAACAGCGTGATGAGGGTCAAGCAATAGCCTGACCCCTTCACTATTTTATTTCAAAACACCAAGATCATCCAGAGCATAAACACCCCTTCCATAGGTGGCAATCACCAGATTCCTTTCCCGCGGGTGAATGAACAAGTCCTGCACTGAGACTGTAGCCGGCAGATTGGCCTGCAGAGATATCCAACTCTTTCCACCGTTGTTGCTGTAATAGATGCCCATATCGGTTCCGCAATACAGCCTTGCAGGATTCTTGTCGTCTTCCCTGATCACATTTACTGGCGAGGGCGGCAGGTTGGCGGCAATGCTTCTCCAGGTCATCCCCTTATCATCTGATACATAGATATAAGGCTTGTCATCATCCTCTCTCCTGTTGCTCAAGGTCAGGTAAACCCTGTTTTCCTGGTGGGACGAAGCCACAAGCCTTGATGCATGTGCATGCTGAGGGATGCCCTTCATGATGTTGACGAAAGCGCCTCCATCGGCAGCCCTCATCCAAATCCTTCCATCATCGGTACCTGCATAAAGCAATCCTTTTTTCAATGGCGATTCATCTATTGCAGTGATGGCCTGGTGGTTGATGGCATAAGGCGTTTTCCCCATCATGCTCTTGTCATTGTAAGTCAAGTCATCACTGATGCGCTTCCATGATTCCCCACCGTCCTTGGATTCAAATAGATATTGGAAGCCATGGTAGATGGTTTTGTTGTCGTGCGGAGAAACCATCGTGAAGGCCAGCCACTCACCGCGGTGCACTTCCTCATCATCTGCCTTCTTTGGAAAAATATCTTTTGTGCGGATGGAATCCGGATGAGGCTTCTGCCCCCAGGCCGTCTTCGGCATGCGGAGATCGCTTTTCATCAGTCTCCCATAAAATGAACTGGCAAACATGATGTCAGAATTCTTGGGATCCATGGCAATGATGGTTCCTTCGCCACCAGGCGCATCGTCCCAGGCCATGATGCCTTCAGGCTGCTTGCCGTAAGTATTCTTGATGCTGGCCATATAGCTTCCCTCATCCTGCACAGAACCCACAATATTGTAGGGTTGCTTCATGTCATAGGTGATGTTGTAAAACTGGGTGGTCGGAATTTTTCTGAAAAAATTCTTCCATTTGTCCCCGCCATTGTAAGAAAGTACAACACCACCATCATTTCCATTGATGATGTATGCACTGTTGGTGGGATCGATCCAGAGTGCATGGTTGTCTCCATGCTGTGCATCAGACTCCTTGTCTGTTGCGCGCATAGATGTAAAAGTCTTTCCGCCGTCAGTTGATTTGGCCAGCGGCACACCCATGATGTAGACAATGTTTTCGTTGTTGGGATCTACCCTGATCTGTCCAAACACCCATCCGTAGGTTCCTGCAAAGCGTTCAAGTTTATCGTCTTCTGTGCTTACTTTTTTCCACTGCTCTCCCTTGTCTTCACTCCTGTACACCTGCACACCAAATGGAATCACCTGGATGGGCCTGCCATAAGGGTCAAGCTCGCCAGGCTTGGGGTCACGCTTGGGCGTATGGTTGTCTACATAGGCATACACAATGTTGGGCTTGCTTTTTGAAAAACAAAGCCCCACCCTGCCTGTAAATTTTGTCTCGGGTAAACCATTGGTGAGCTTGTTCCAGGTTTTACCGGCATCAACTGTTTTATACAAATAGTCGCCATCCTCAGGAACCGGATCGCTCCATCTCCTGCGGATGCGGTTCCAAGTAGAAGCAATGATCAGGTCTGGATTGGTTGGATCCATCACCAGGTCGATGGCACCTGTTTTTTCATCATTGCCCAGTATCCTGCTCCATGATTTTCCGCCATCGGTTGTTTTGTAAACGCCCCTGTTGTTGTTGTAGCTCCACTCGTTTCCACCCGCTGCAACATAGGCCACATCAGGGTTTTGGGGATGCACCAGGATCCTGGCAATAGTTCCTGTATTGGTCAGGCCGATAGATGACCAGGTCTTGCCCCCATCGGTTGATTTGTAAACGCCCATGCCAGGCAAGGATGCCCTTAAGATATTGGATTCGCCTGTGCCAAGATAGATGATATCAGGATTGGACGGGGCCAATGCAAAGGCTCCAATAGACAGTGTTCCCAACTGGTCCGTCAAGGGCATCCAGTTTTCTCCTGCATCTGTCGTCTTCCAGAAACCACCGGTTGCAAAGGAGGCAAATATGATGTTCTTGTTGCCTGGAATGCCTGCCACTTCAGTGACGCGCCCACTGATGAGGTCTGGACCAAGATTCCTCCATTGCAGGTTTTTATAAGGGGAAGTTGCATTGAGTTGTTGTTGCAACTTGAACGATGCAACCCTTGCTGTACCTGCATTGTCGCGCAATTGTGCAGTTGCAAAAAGGGAAATGAACAACATCAAGAAAAACTGGGATCCGATGTAAAAGGGTGAAATTGAACGCATGGATATTCTTTTTAGGCTTTGAAAGATTGGTTGGGGTAAAAAACAGTTGGACTGGTACATAAATGTAAGGATAAGCAGTTAAATTGTGTACTTAAATACAAGGAATGAAAAGAATGATACTGCTTGCTGGTTGTCTGCTGTTTGCAGGAGGCTTCCATGCCATCGCACAGAAAAAAATGGCTGTTGTTGCTCCATCCAATGAACCCCTGAAGACCGCAACCCTGGCTTCTCTTGAGTCCAGTTATCCGGCATACAAAAACATTGCCCTTCAGATCTGGGACAATGCAGAACTGGGATACAAAGAGGTCAAGAGCAGTGCACTTTTGCAAGAAACATTGAAAAAAGAAGGCTTCACCGTTGAGGCTGGCGTGGCAGGTATTCCCACCGCTTTTGTTGCCACCTATGGCAGCGGCCAACCCGTGATCGGCATCCTGGCTGAATTTGATGCATTGCCAGGGCTTGCACAACAAGCTGTTCCTGAGAAAAAAGGAATCGATGGAAAAGCCGGAGGACATGGTTGCGGACACCACCTGTTTGGCGCAGCATCTGTTGCGGCAGGTGTTTCCATCAAAAAACTCATTGAAGAGAAAAAACTTACAGGCACCATCAAGGTTTTTGGCTGCCCCGCAGAAGAAGGTGGATCAGGAAAAGTATACATGGTGAGGGCTGGTTTGTTCAACAATGTAGACGTGGCCATCCACTGGCATCCAAGTGATGGCAATGGTGTAACCATGACCAGCGCAATCGCCAATAGTTCTGCAAAGTTCAGGTTCTATGGGCTCTCCGCCCATGCAGCTGGTGCACCAGAAAGAGGCCGTTCCTCCCTTGATGCGGTTGAAGCCATGAACTACATGGTGAACATGATGCGTGAACATGTTCCGCAGGAAACAAGGATCCATTATGTCATCACCAATGGCGGAAAAGCACCCAACGTGGTACCTGATTTTGCTGAAGTCTATTACTACGTTCGCCATCCCAAGCGCGATCAGGTAAAACAGATTTTCGACCGTGTGGCTACTGCAGCAAAAGCAGCAGCACTGGGCACTGAAACCAAAATGGACTATGAGATCATTGGTGGCACACACGACCTCTTGTTGAACAGGACACTGGGCGAGGCCATGCAAACCAACCTCGAAAAAGTAGGAGGAGTCAAGTACACAGAAGAAGAAAAAGCTTTTGCCATAAAAATACAGTCCTCATTTACGTTCACCTATCCTGCCGTTGAATCTGCAGACAGCATCAAGCCTTTGAAAATTGAAATGGACGCAGGTGGCGGATCAACCGATATAGGAGATGTGAGTTATGCATTGCCTACCGTTGGATTGCGCGCTGCCACCTGGGCCCCTGGCACACCTGCACACAGCTGGCAAGCCGTTGCCTGTGGCGGAACTGAAATGGGTACCAAAGGCATGCTGGTGGCTGCAAAAACAATGGCATTGACGGCCATCGATCTTTTTACCAATCCTGCATTGATCCAACAATCAAAAGATGAATTCCTAAAAATGAAAGGCAACTATAAATACGAAGCCTTGCTGGGAACAAGAAAGCCTGCATTGAATTACAGGGACTGATCACCACAAACAACAAGACAATGAAACTACTGCTTCTGTCCATAACCAGCCTGCTCTCCTTGGGTGTCATTGCCCAGAAAAAAGAATTCACCGAACAACAGATGCTCCGTGGAGGTGCAACCAATATCACTACCCCACTTCCCCGTGTATTGGGATGGGTAGACGATGGAAGGTTGCTGATCAATAAAAAAGAACACCAGGATTCTGCCATGAAAGTTTTTCTGGTGGATTGCAAAACAGGCAAACTGACCCCATCATCAGCCGACCTCTTGAAAACAGCACCCAGCCCCGTGGTTACCCTGAGCATGAGAGACAATGACGTGTATGTTGCGATACCGGGCCAGCCAACAAAACAGTTGACAAAAACGCCTGAAACAGAGGTGAATCCTACGCTTTCACCAGACAAGGCATGGGTTGCCTTCACCAGAAAAAATGATCTCTATACCATCAACATTGCCTCTGGAAAAGAATACCGCATCACCAATGATGGCACCGATCTTATCCTGAATGGCTATGCCAGCTGGGTATATTTTGAAGAGATTCTCGGAAGATCCACCCGCTACAAGTCCTATTGGTGGAGCCCCGACAGCAAACATATTGTGTTCATGCGCATGGATGATACCAAGGTTCCGTTGTTTCCCATCTACAGTGAAAATGGGCAACATGGCTATTCAGAAAACACCCGTTATCCAAAAGCGGGAGATCCCAATCCAACGGTTCGCATTGGCATCACTCCTGTAGAAGGAGGCCAATTGACCTGGGCGGATTTCAATGAAAATGAAGACCAGTATTTTGGCATGCCCTACTGGATGCCTGATGCAAAAACCTTGTTGATCCAATGGATGAACCGCGGTCAGGACAACCTCATCGTCTATGCCGTGAACCCATCCAATGGCAGCAAAAAAGAGGTGTACAACGAAAAACAAAAGACATGGATTGACCTTGATGACCAGGGAGGACGCATCAGTTTTCTTGGCGAAAACAAGGGATTCATTCTCCAGAGCGATAAGGACGGATGGGATCAGCTGTACCTGCACAACAATGATGGTACGCTCAAAAACCAAATCACCACCGGAGCCAACTGGAGCACGGCTGTTCAATTCATCGATGAAGCAAAAAACATCATTTATTTCACGTCAAGGCAACAGAACTCAGTAAGAACAGACCTTTACCGTGTTGACTTTGATGGCAAGAACCAAATGCGCCTGACTTTTGGCGACTATACCCATGCCACCGACCTGTCTCCCAACGGAAGCTATTTCACCACCCGTTATTCCAATGCATCAACCCCAGACAGGCTGGCCCTGGTGAACAACAAGGGCAAGTTGATCCTTGAATTGGGAGACAGCAAAGGGGCCGATTTTGATGCCTATGCCATGGCCAAAACCGAGATCCTGAGGATACCTTCTGAAGATGGACTTTTCCAGCTTCCCATCCGCATCACCTGGCCACTCAACTTTGATCCTGCCAAACAATATCCTGTCATGATCAATATTTATGGCGGACCCAATGCCGGCACTGTTCGCGATGGCTGGCAGTTCAACGGACAGACCCAGTGGTGGGCCAAAGAAGGACTCATCCAGGTAGCCATGGACCATAGGGCCAGTGGACAATTTGGTAAAAACGGCATCAACTACATGCACAGAAACCTGGGCAACTGGGAACTGAAAGACTGGATCACCATTGTAAAATGGTTGCGGACACATGGCGCTGATTCAACCCGTGTTGGTATTGCAGGATTCAGCTACGGCGGATACATGACCTGCATGGCATTGACTGCAGGCGCAGGATATTTCACCCATGGTCTTGCGGGAGGTAGTGTGACAGATTGGAAATTGTATGATACACACTATACGGAAAGGTTCATGGACACCCCTGCTGAAAATCCACAGGGCTATGCAGCAGGGTCTGTCATGACCTATGCAGATCAATACAAGGGATTGCTCAGGATCTATCATGGCACCATGGACGACAACGTGCACATGCAGAACAGCCTTCAACTCGTGAAGAAATTGCAGGATGCCAAAAAGCATTTTGAATTCATGGTCTATCCAGGGGGCAGGCATGGCTGGGGAGGCAACCAGCAGTTTCATTCAACCAATGAAAACAATGCATTCATCTACAAGAACCTGTTGAAAAAAGAAGTGCCAATGCCAATGATTCGATAAATACGGGTGAAAGTACCACAAAACATAAAAAACTTTGATGAGGCCCATCGCTTCAATTCGTAAATAAATTTTATCTTTCATATACCAGGGTTGCGCAATTTGCCAAAACCCTTGTTTACTGAAAGCCAAAACTTGCCATTTATGACCCCTACCAGATTGTTTGACTGCCTTGAATGGCAGCTACAAAAATTTCCAAAGGAAGACATGTTTGCCGCCAAAGAAGACGGTATTTGGAGAAAATACAGTACAAAAGAAATCCAGCAATCGGTGGATAGCCTGAGCATGGGACTCATGCGCGCTGGTATTGGATACCAGGATGGAACCATTGAGGGAAGAGACAAGGTTGCCATCCTCAGCAACAACAGGCCTGAGTGGATCATCCTTGATCTTGCCGTACAACAAACAGGAGCCGTGCTCACACCCATTTATCCTACCATCAATGTCAATGAGCTTGAATTTATCCTGAATGATGCTGCAGTGAAACTGGTTTTCGCAAGTGACCAGGAGCTGTATAACAAGGTTCAGTCTATCCGTTCCAAAACGCCTTCAGTTCAAGCTGTTTATACGTTCAATCCCATTCAGGAAGCACTTCATTGGAAAGAGCTGCTGCACAATGGCACTGATGAAGACTGCAATGACCTGAAAGCATCCAAGGATAGGGTGAATCCAGATGAACTGGCCACCATTCTCTATACCTCAGGCACAACTGGTTTTCCAAAAGGCGTCATGCTGAGCCACCACAACATACTCGATAACATCATGAATGTGGAAGAGCTGCTTGTGCCCATTTGCGGGCCCCAAGACAAGTCACTGAGTTTTCTTCCCCTTAACCATATTTTTGAAAGGGTCATCACCTACGTCTACATGTACAGGGGCGTTTCGGTATATTATGCAGAAAGCCTTGACACGGTTGGTGAGAACCTGAGGGAGGTCAAACCAAATCTTTTCTCTACCGTTCCCAGACTCCTGGAAAAAGTATATGAAAGAATCATCAACAAAGGAAAAGAGCTGACAGGCGTCAAAAAGAAACTGTTTTTCTGGGCGGTTTCTGTTGGTAACAAATATGAGGTTGACAAAAACCAAGGCATAGGATACAACCTGCAATTGGCCATTGCCAACAAACTGATCTTCTCCAAATGGCGCGAGGCCTTGGGAGGAAATGTAAAGGCCATCGTTACCGGGGCAGCCGCCTGTCAGGTAAGGCTGTTAAGGGTTTTCACTGCTGCCAAACTTGTGGTGATGGAAGGCTATGGCCTTACCGAAACCTCACCGGTCATCAGTGTCAACCGCTACGAAGCCTTCGGCAGAAGGTTCGGCACAGTAGGAAATGTGATCAGGAATGTTGAAGTAAAATTGGCGGAAGATGGAGAAATCTGCTGCAAAGGTTCCAATGTGATGATGGGATATTACAAACGCCCAGACCTTACAGCAGAATGCATTGACAGTGAAGGATGGTTCCATACTGGTGACATTGGTGTTTGGGTAGAAGGAAACTTCTTGAAAATCACCGACAGGAAAAAAGAGATTTTCAAAACCAGCGGTGGAAAATATGTTGCTCCCCAGCCCATTGAGAACAAGATGAAAGAATCAGTTTTCATTGAGCAAATGATGGTGGTAGGCGCAGAAAGAAAATTTACTGCAGCGCTGATTGTACCCACCATGGGCAATTTGCTGTCCTGGAGCAGGAAACATAAAATTGTTTTTGCCTCTCCTGAAGAAATATTGGACCATCCAAAAGTGATTGAGCACTATAAATCAATCGTTGAAAAATACAACCAACATTTCAACCCTGTTGAACAAGTCAAGAAATTTGAATTGCTCAATGCAGAATGGACCATCAATGGCGGCGAGCTTACACCAACATTGAAACTGAAGCGCAAGGTCATCATGGAAAAATATGCGCATGCGATTGAAAAAATTTACGCCACGGAGGAATAGACATACCGTGTTGTGCTATCAAGGCATGATCAACATTCTTCAGTAAACACATTAAAATTAGGGAACATGAAAAAGCTTTTCTGCCTGTCGTTGCTTTTCGTCAGTGTGTTTTCAATGGCACAGGAGTCTGCCTCCTACAAGCTTCCTCCAAAGGAAATTGCTGATTTGTTGCTCGCGAAACCTACGCCCATGGTATCCATCGACCATCTGGGCGAATGGATGCTGGTCATGGAAAGGGAATCCTATCCTACCGTTGAGGAGCTGGGGCAACCGGAGCTGCGTGTGGCTGGCCTGCGCTTGAATCCCAATAACTATTCTCCCAGCAGACAGAATTTCATCAACAACCTCAAACTCAAACATATTGCAGACGGAAAGGAGTTTGCTATTGCTGGGATGCCTGTAGGGGCATTGATCAGCAATACAGAATGGAGCCCCTCTGAGAAAAAGATTTCCTTCACCAATACCACTGCGGGCAAGGTTGATTTGTATGTGATTGACATTGTAAAAAAGACAGCAGTCAAAATCAACAAGACGGCACTTGTCTCTACCATCGGACCCGTTTCCCAATGGGTAGATGAGAATACCATCCTCTATACAGCAGCCACCAAGCCTGCTGCGATGCTTCCCAAAAAGCCGATTACCCCAATAGGGCCTTCCATCCAGGAAAACCTGGGGAAAGCCGCGCCCAGCCGTACTTACCAAGACCTGATCAAATCGGTATACGATGAAACTGTTTTTGCTTTCATGACCACAGCACAGTTGATCAAGAACACCAATGGCACAGAAACCAAGCTTTCCAGCCCTGCCATTTACGCCTCATTTACGTTCAGCCCAGACAACAAGTATATCCTTACAGAAACCATCCAGGCTCCATATTCTTACCTCGTTACTGCCTACTCTTTTGCTTCCACCATGGCCATCATGGACATGAGCGGGAAAGTCTTAAAAACACTTGCCAGGCTTCCCTCTGGTGAAACGACCCCCAGCGGTTATGACAATGTACTGCCTTCACCAAGAAGCTTTGCTTGGCGTGCGGACGAGCCGTCTACCATTACCTGGTGCGAACCCCAAGACAGCGGCCTGATCAAAAAAAACATGGAATTCCATGATGCGGTATACGCGCTAAAAGCCCCCTTCACTGGCAGTCCTGCCGTGCTGGTGAAAACAAAAATGCGGTTCAGAAGCATTGTATGGGGCAACGAGCATTTTGCTTGGGTGAACGAAGGCCTTACTGGAAAACAAATCCAGAAGGCAAACAAATTTGATCCGGCAACAGGAGCAGCTGAGACCTTGTTTGAGAGGAATACCACCGATGCCTACAACAACCCTGGCATGCCTGTGATGAAAAGAACTGCATTCGGAACATCGGTCATCAACCTGCTTGAAAACAACACAATCCTGATGAACAATCCTGTCGGATCATCGCCTGAAGGAGACCTTCCTTTTCTTGCTACATTCGACCTGGCTTCCAAATCCAGCCAAATCATCTGGAGAGCAAAACAGGGCAGCTATGAAACGGTGACGTCCGTCCTTGATGCCAAGACCCTTAAACTGGTTACCAGAAAGGAAAGCCAGACCGAGGTGCCCAATTATTATATCAAAAACCTCAAGGGAAATGTTCCCGATCAGCAGATTACGCGCTTTTCCAACCCTTATCCTTCTATGGTGGGTGTTACAAAAGAGAAACTCAAATACAAAAGGGCAGATGGCGTTGACCTAACAGGAGACCTGTATTTGCCAAAAGGATATGATCGTGCAAAAGACGGCCCCTTGCCGGTATTGATCTGGGCATACCCAAGAGAGTACAACAATGCGGCAGATGCCGCTCAGGTGAGGGGAAGCAAGGACAGGTTTACCACCATCAGCTGGGGCTCTCCGATCTTCTATGTGATGCGTGGCTATGCTGTGCTGGACAATGCAGAAATGCCGATTGTTGCTGCATCCAAAGAAAGCAAGCCCAATGATACATTCATCGAACAGCTGAAACTGAATGCTGAAGCAGCCATTGGCGCTTTGTCGAGCATCGGAGTGGGCGATTCCAAAAGGGTTGCCGTGGGTGGACACAGCTATGGAGCCTTCATGACTGCACACCTCTTGTCTCATACCAATCTCTTCAAGGCCGGATTGGCCAGGAGCGGCGCCTACAACAGGACCCTCACACCGTTTGGTTTCCAGGCAGAAGAAAGAACCTACTGGGAATCGCCCGATCTCTATTACAAGATGAGTCCCTTCAGCTATGCCAACAAGATCAAGACCCCAATTCTGTTGGTCCATGGTGAGGCAGATGACAATCCGGGTACCTTCCCCATCAACAGCGAGCGCCTGTACAATGCCATCAAAGGACATGGCGGAACCGTTCGCCTGGTCTATTTGCCCTACGAGGCTCATGGCTACAGGGGAAAGGAGAACCTGCTGCACCTGTTATGGGAACAGAGCCAGTGGCTTGACCGCTTCGTGAAAAATGCGAAATAAAGGTTACG
>Ga0209444_10000221_pt1 | contig 31082 bp, 23 predicted proteins | sample LauGreFaBDMM15DN_2_FD_188215 | JGI IMG/M metagenome (GOLD analysis project Ga0209444, IMG submission 188215) | Freshwater lake microbial communities from Lake Michigan, USA - Fa13.BD.MM15.DN (SPAdes) (version 2) | ecosystem: Environmental > Aquatic > Freshwater > Lake | place: Lake Michigan... | reverse complement strand
ACCATTTACAAAACGCCCACCGCACATCGGTGGGCGTTTTTTGTGTCCCAAAAACTACTTCATCCCCTCCCACATCTGCCGCAGCTTCTTCTCGGAAATCGTGCCTTTGACGGGGACTCCGGGAGCGAACAGGGAGATGCGGTATTCTTCTAGCATCCATCCCATCGACCACAAAACGGGATTTTGCGAATCGCGATGCCAGGCATCAAACCATGGCTCCCACAGATCACGCACGCGGTACATTTTTTCCAAATCCTTCGCAATCGGCAAGCTATCAAGGCGATCAATGCGCATGCGCATCGCACGCAAATAGCGCGGATATTCGCTCAGCATGGTAAATCCCGTATGCCAACAAAATTGACGTCGCATCAACCAATCGAGCTGCTCGTTGATATCATCGGCCACCGCGGCTAGGTAGCGCGATGAGGCCTGACGCGCACACCAATCGCGCAGTTGCGGAATTTCCGAAACTAACAAATCAAGCACCTTACCCACGGCGGTGGCTGCGACAAACCAGTCGCCTTTGACCTTGGTCGCTAGAGCCAAAAAATCATCGCCCGTTCGCGGCAAGCGCGCACCGAGTGCTCCTTCCGCACTCAGTCGAATCAAATCTTCCATGGCCGTTCCGCCATCGCCCGTGCGTGAAAGCTCAACGCGTGCGGCGAGTCCTAACGGAAATTTTTTCTGCAAGTACGCTACCTGATCGGCATGGGCTAACATCAGCAAGCGCACACATCCCGCACGATGAGATTGCTCGGCCTGCGCAGAACAATGAAATGCGCGGACTCCGACGCTTTTCCCTTCATCGACGAGGGCTGGATAGGCAAATCCTCCCGTGCTCTCAACCCGTTCAGGTATCTGCTCTAATGGCCAACACGTAGCACCCGAGCATTGCCATTCATCATTTGCATGTTCCTCTAAGCGCTTCTTGAGTAAGGGCTGCAAGGTTTCTCGCATCTGCCGCAAATCCGTTCCTAACAAAATTTCCTCACCCTCATCATCGCAGACCCAGCATTTCACCTGCCACTCGGGAGGCAGCGCTCCGAGCTCGATCACGCTTTCTTCTACTGCATAACGCACGCGTTTTTGCACATGAGCCGTGAGTGCTTTGACCAACGATTGTGAGCGCGGAGCATCGGCATACAGATCGACAAAGTCATCGACGAAATCGGCAATCGGCTGGCAGGCCTTTCTCAAGTCTTTCGGCAGATTGCGCACGAGAAATTCCACCCGCTCTGCCAAGTGACCAACCACACCCCATTCGAGAAGATGATCAGGAAAATCACGCAGTTGATCAATGTGCACACCGATCGTCACCCCATCATCACGCGCTCCTGGCGACATGGCGTAATAGACGCTGTATTCTTCCTCGCCATGAGTGAGATTGTCTGGGAAATCCTGCAAGTCATCGAGCAAGCCTTGATCCCAAATGACATCCGCTAGGCTCGGCATGAGAGTTTGTTCATGATCACCACGCCATTGATGAAAGGCTTTGGCGGTGCACATGCCTGGGGGGATTTTCGCAGCAAAAAATTCATACACCTGCTCCTCGCTCCACAAGCGATCGGGTTGACGCAACTTGCATTCCATCACCTGCACTTCCTCGCGCAAGGTCTTGAGCTGATCCAAGGCGGCGCAACCTGCACGAATGCCACCGCCGAGAATTCCATCGCGAATGAAAACCTCACGCGCCGCTGCTGGATCGATGCGACCAAGGTGCACGGGGCGATCTTTGACCACCACCAATCCACCACATAGTACAGTCTCCTTCGCATAGACCGCACCTTGTTTTTCATCCCAATAGCCGTGACCATAACGCCGCGTGCAGAGGTGCCCCGCAACTTGCTCCACCCACGCCGGATCGAGCCGAGCCATGCGCCGCGCCCACAACCGTGTGGTCTCGACAATTTCCATCGCCAGCACCCAATCGTACCGTTTCGCCGAGAACAAACCCGAGCCAGGAAAGATCGCAAATTGTCCGCCTGCCGCACTGCGATAGATTTTTTCCTGCACATCCCACAAACCAAACTGTCTAGGAACTCCCGCTAACAAACTGCGATGAAAAGCATCGTAGAGTGATTGCCACTCGCCGTCGCCCGAGTCATGCCCCAAGCGCGCAGCCGGCATCTCCCAGCGCAATTCGCGCTTGAGCAAATCATACAACTCATCGTGAACATTCCCCCACTCCATCACTCGACGCATGCTCAGAAATGCTTCGTTGCAATACTTGCGCAACGCATTGCGACGCCACTTGCCCTTCTCTTGAAAGCGCTGCACATCAAACCATAAACGTAGTAGCGAGAAAAAGTCTGATTGCGGATGCTTCCATCGAGCATGAGCGGCATCGGCTTCTTTCTGTTTTTCGGCAGGCCGTTCACGCGGATCACTGCTTTCTAAGGCAGCAATCACTGGCAGCAATTCGGCAATGCAACGTTGGTGCTGCGCCTCCATCAACATCCGCGCCAACCGAGGATCGATCGGCATGCGCGCCATGTGTTTTCCTGCTTCGGTGAGACGTTTGTCTTTGGTGATTGCACCAACATCACGCAAGGTCCGATACCCCTCCGCCACGGCTTTCGGAGCCGGAGCATCGATCAACGGAAAGGATTCGATCTCAGGCAAACCTAACGAAATCATGCGCAGAATCACGCCTGCCAGAGAGCTGCGGCGAATCTCAGGATCGGTAAATTCTGGGCGCTCAGCGAGATCTAGTTCATCATACAGCCTCACACAAATCCCCTCCTTCACCCGACCACATCGGCCTTTGCGCTGTCGAGCACTCGCCTGACTGACCGGCTCGACCTGCAAGCGCTGGACTCCACGCGCCGGGCTCCAGCGACTAACCCGTGCCGTGCCCGAATCCACCACCGAGCTGATGCGCGGAATCGTGAGAGATGTTTCCGCCACGTTGGTGGCGAGAATGATGCGCCGCAAATTTCCAGGAGCAAAAACCCGCTGTTGATCACCCATGCTCAATCGCGCAAACAACGGTAGAATTTCGGTGCGATAGTAATTCCGCCCGACAAGTGCGTCTGCACATTCGCGGATTTCCTTTTCCCCCGGCAAAAACACCAGCACATCCCCTTGCCCATCTTCTTCACTCAGCCAATCGCACGCGCGTGCCACATGCTGCGCCAAATCTTCATCGTCATAGGGCGGCAAAAAACATTCCTCCACCGGATAAGTTCGACCTTCGGCAACCAAGATCGGCACCTCTTGATCTGGTTCGGTGAAAAAATCCGCAAACGCCCCGGCATCGAGTGTAGCCGAAGAGATGATGATTTTGAGTGCAGGTCGTCTGCGCCGCAATTCCTTGAGATATCCTAACAGAAAATCGATATTCAACGAGCGCTCATGCGCCTCGTCGAGCACAATCGCATCATAGTGCTTCAAATCGCGATCCCCCTGAGTTTCCGCAAGCAAGATGCCATCCGTCATGAACTTAATCCGCGTAGCTGCCGAGCGTTTTTCATCAAATCGGACCTGATAGCCGACCAAGCCGCCGAGCGGTTGACGCAACTCTTCGGCTACGCGACGCGCCACACTCACCGCTGCAATCCTCCGTGGTTGCGTCACGCCAATCAGCCCCATCTTATCGGCATAAATCTCCTGCAACACCTCAGTCACCATCTTCGGCAACTGCGTGGTTTTTCCCGATCCCGTTTCGCTCACCACCACAATCACATCGTGATCGCGCATCGCCTGCATGATCTCGCCACGACGCGCCACCACCGGAAGCTCCTCCGGATAATACCAATTCATCGATGTCAAATCATGACTCACGGCGTCTGCATAGACAGAATGTCATCAAATGAAAAGCGCAACCTGCAAGCTATTCTTCCCAATTCCAAAGGGGTTGTGTCGTGATTGACTAATTTCCTAGCCGACTATAAACGATTCGCAAGAAGCATTTATGAGATCATTCCATCAATGGATTTTCAGCCATGATGAGCGACGTGCTAGAGTAGTTTGCACGACAATTCACTGAAATAATTTCCATTGATCTGCGTATTAGAACTATCTGACATGTACGATTTTTCACGAAACTGCTTTCTGGGCGTTTGCCTCATCATGATTAGCGCGCTGACTTTGGCCGTGGCCGAAGAGTTAGACAGCGCGGCTCATGCAGCTTATCCACGGCCATTTTCTCGCCCTTCTACGATGGGAGAAAATTACGACACATGGCGTGAAGCAAAAGGCCCAGACATCGGTGAGACGTCGGTGGACATGAAGCGTTTACCATCGCGGGTGGATAACTCGACGCGGCCGCAGTTCCCTCCGATTTACAAACAAAAGGGTGGAGCCTGTGGTCAGTTCACTTCGGTTGCCTCGATGTTCACTTATGAAATGAATGTGCTCAATGGCACCTTGGCCGACTCCACTGCAACGCAATTTCCTGCCGATTTTTCTTGGAACATGTGCAACGCCGCCAACAGCGCCCAAGGATCGGAAGCGCATCATGGCTGGGAAACAGCCAAGCACATCGGCATTCCCACTGTGAAAATTTATGGACGCGTGGAAGGCGATAAAGATAAGATTGGCATGTGGGCAAATGGTTACCCAATCTGGCGCGAGGCCATGGAGTATCGTGTTGCGGGCTATCGCTACACTCCCGTTGCTACCGCGGCACAGATCCATGAAGCCCGCGGTTGGCTCTTTGATCGCAACCAACCCCAAGCCGGCAAAGAACCCATCGGTGGTTTGTTGGCTCTCGACGGGCGAATGGGAGAGTTGGAGAAAGTAACCATGACGATTGCCGATGGCGAATATCTTGCGGGCGATGACGTATGGGTTCGTTGGGGGCCGAGCGGTTACGGTCACGGCATTACTTGTGCGGGATACGATGACCAGGTCGGCTTCGATGTGAATGGCGATGGCAAAATCACCAACGACATCGATACCAACAGTGATGGCAAAGTCACGCTCGCCGATTGGGAGCGCGGCGCTTTCATCGTCGTAAATTCGTGGGGCAAGAACTGGTCGAAGGATGGCAAAATTTATCTACTCTATAGCGCCATGGTCGATTCCACTTGGGAACGCGGAAATTTCCTCGGTCGCATCGAAGTTCGTCGTGCTCTGCCGCAATCCACATTGAAGCTCAAGCTCGCCTGCAACAAACGTTCCGACTTACGGGTGACGATTGGCGTCGCCCGCGACGAAAACGCCACCAGGCCCGACCACGAGTTTGAATCACAAGCGCTGAACGGATTTCCTCTCTTCGGGAAAAACCGTAAGGGTAACGTAGGCGAAGTTCCTCTCGCTGGTCCGGGTAACGATAGCCCGCTCGAAATGGGCATCGATCTCACGCCTTTGTTCGAAAAGTTAGGTCCCGATGCCAAGGGCAAAGGACGTCTCTTTCTCCGCTTCGCAACCGCTGAGAAAAGCGATGCCACGGGCACAGTTCATGCGTGCGCCATTCGCCACTATGATGAAAAAGGCAGCTTCGTCAGTGAATCGAATATCGAGATCAAAGACGGAGCTTTCAGCAAATCGCCACTTACTCTTGAAAGTGTTTTCCGCTAACAGCCAAACAACGGCGTCATGGCAACTCTCTAACTTCTAAGCGGAAAAAATGCTTTGTTTCCGCTTGAGGAACTACGAGTTCCGTCCATCCATCGGCAGAAGCAGGTGGCGGTGAATGTGTGCGACTATCGAACACGCTACTACTCCAATCGTTGAGGTCAATTGAGGAACGAACGATCCAAGCGATGCCAGATTTGTTAGAATCATAACGAAATCGGAAAACAATTTCGTCTTGGTTCGACCTAATCATGCGTGGCAGCCATGGGGCAACCTGCTCTCCTGGAGCAATGCCATGAGCATAGCGTATCAGATGAGCGATGCCATCCGCGGGATCAATCATCGACGGCCCAGAGATGTTAGGATTGGCACGAGCATCAGGGTCCGCAAAATGCAAATTGCGCCATTGAGTGAAGGATTGTGCATCGCCACGCTGAAATACTTCTAACGTCCGCCCCTCCGGAAGAGTGACCGTGCTCAGAGTCAGCATGTCCGCTGCAGTAGCGACCCGGTAATGAATGCCGTAATGAATGATATCCCCTGCAGGGTCTGGAACCAACAAACGGACCTGAGTCGTGCTGAGTGAGAATTCTGGATCGACAACGATTCCCCCATGAAAACGCTGGCCAGTGAGGCGCGAGGCGGGAAGGAAAAGATCGATGATCTGAGGCTCGCTAACAAATGGCTGAGAAGGATGTGTGAGGATCAGCGACTCATTGCCACCGAGGCCAGGAGTAAAGAGCCGTGAGGCGATGCGTGCGGCAGAGGCACTCGGAGCTGTGAGACCGCCTACACCTGGAAAAATATTACCTACGCCGCTGATCGGGCCAGTGCTACCAATTCCCGTGAGAATCGCATCACTGTGAGTGAGGCTGATCGGCGCGGGATAGTTGTTATTGATGGCAAGAGTGCCAGCAAAAACGGATACAGGAGATGCATTGGGGCTCGCTGCAATAAGTATTAGAGTGCCAGGCCCTGTCTTGGAAATGAGATGATCATTTCCCGTGATCTCCCCATGAAGACGGAGGAAATTGCTAGCTCCCTCGACATGAAGATGAGTGGCAGCCGTAAGCAAAAGCGGGTTGAGAAGATCTGCTGTGCTATCAAGGGTTGCAGGTTCGTAGCGCATGGCCCCGAGAATGCCTTGTTGTGGTGACGCGAGTGGATCGCCACCAAGTCCTGAGCCACCGATCTGAATGATGCCACCACCGAAGTTATGCTGGGCGGGAGTTATCATCGTACCCGCGGAAATGAGGCGCAGTTGCCCACCGGGCTGAATGACCAGACCTGAAGTCGCCACTGGCACGGCTTGGCTTTCGATACGCAGAACACCTTGCTCCACCACGAAAGGACCCGTGAAATTTTTCCCCTCTCCACTGAGTGTCGCTACGCCGGGCCCTTGTTTGATGAGTCCGCCCGAGCCATTCCAGATATGTTGGAGACGCAGAGCTCCATGCTGCAGGTGACCGCCCTCACTTTGATTGACGAGAAGAATGAGATCGGTACTGAGTGAAATCGGATTCGTAAAATCCACATCGATATGGCCACTGCCCCCTGAGCCATCGACGCGAAAGATTGCTTCATGGTCGCCGCCATGAAAGGTAAGTGCTGCCGTCGGTGAACTATTGCGAATGCTATGCTGGTAATTTGAATTCGCTTGACGAAAATGCAATCTGCCGATGGTCGTAGAGGAATCCATTTGAACGGTGCGATCTGCCGTGGAAGGAGCATCGATGATCGCTGTAGCACCGCTTGCATTGGGGATGATACCACTGCTCCAATTGCTAGCGCTGTGCCAGACCTCATCGTTCGGTGGGAGAAACACGGGCAATCCTGCATCGGCATCCAGAAGTATGGGAGTCGATGCACCACCTGCGGGATTGATGGTCAGGGCGAAGCCATCAGGCGCAGCGCGCGTATCGATCAAGTTAGCCTCAGCAGTGGCCGTGCGGTATTCAATGCGGCGGAGTCCATTCGCTAGGTCATTCGGCAATAGACTGCCCCAGCGACTTTGCAAAGTAGCGACTGAATCGCGGTAAAAAGCGACGTAGCGAGAGTCAACGGCAGCGCCTGTACTTTCCACGGGCACAACACTCAGTGGCCTGGTGGAGCCAGTGGCATCATCGTAAAGCAGGACCATGCGACGGGCCGCTGTCGGAGACTGACCGATGATGCCCGTAGCTTCACCTAGCTGAGTTCCGAAGCGAATCACGCGAGCATGGTTGGTGGTTGTAAGAACGTGAGCCACCGATTCTCCGCTGCTGCCATCATTAAGAAGCAAGCGAAAATGTAGATCATTTCCTGGTGTAAAGCGTAGATTTCCTGTGGTTTCGGTGAGGAACCACCCGGTGAATGTGCCGTCATTTTCGGCAGTGAAAGTCGAGTGCCCCGTGGTAAGATCTGCGGAGAGAAACGAAGGTGAAACTAAGCTGCGAATCCAGCTTTCCGATGGGCTGATCACAAAGATCATATTGCCAGCACCATCACTGTTGGGGCTATCGCTAGGCAGCACAGCACGATTCGCGAAGCGGTAGGTGGCACCCGGCGCGAGTCCCTCCATGCGGCCTCGCCATGCGAAGGGAACGCGCTCGGAGTTTTCACCATTGCCATCATTTCCACCTTGCAGAAAACGAGGCACACAGAGTTCGGTCAATGCGATGGAGCGGATCGCGGTGCAGGGCACAGGCCCCAGTCCTGCGGCGCTGGCGGTGAGTTGGAAAAGCCCATGCCCCGTGATCGAGAGGCCACTGAAGATCGCGGTGCCATTGATGGCATTTACTGTTAGATTGCCCGCAAGCGATCCCTGACCGATGAGACTCAATGTCACTAGCCCACTGAATGATACGGCAGGCAGTCCCGAAGCATCGAGCATGCGTATGGTCACGTCGGGCAGCGCAGTTCCGCTACTTGTAAAAGCGGGAGGCGAATCAAAGAGGATCGATGCTGGAGCAAGGCCACCGGAGATCAAGGTTCCCGCGACCGATAGATCATCGAAGCGAGCGTTTCCGGCGATGCCACCAGCACCTTGAGAGAAGCTGAAGCGGATGGCAAAAAGTGGATTGTTCGCCGCGAGAGTTATGCCTGAGAGATCGATGCTGCGTTGCTGCGGCGCGGCATCTGCGAGAGTGTGAGTGGCGAGTGAATTCCATAGCGTGCCATCGGCAGTGTATTCGATCGTATGCGTGCCAGGGCCCATGCCCGAGCGGCGCGACTTCCAGGAGAGAACCAGATTTTCAAAACCAGTCGTAGGCAGTGACCAAACGAGCGAAGCGCCGATTGGGTTGTTAACGCGTAGATGAGCACTCGTGAAACTTTGTGATGCGGTGCTGCGAAGGACCTCGGTAGTAGGTGCTAGGATTGTGCCGAGTGCCGCACCGCCGCCTAAGGTTTGGCTGGGCTGACTGAAGGCAGATGCACTCTCGAAATTCCATTGATGAATCGAACTGAGTGGTTCAAATACGGCATCCACCGCAGTGGCGGCGCTGAGCGTGAGTGGGATTTCCGCAGCCGTCGAATAATAGCTGGCGCTGCCATTCAAACGCCAGCCTGCCAAGCGGTATCCAGGAGCGGGGCGAGCACTCAGTGTGATCGGGATGTTATTAAAATACGTTCCCGTCCAAGGATACGGTTGCGCAGAAAGTCCGGGTGCATTTCCTGCGATTTCCACGCTGTTGACGCGAATGTGCCCGTGGCTGGGATCTGAAGTATTGAGCGTAAGATTGACATTACTTGCGATGCCAAAATGACTGCGAATGTGATCCCGTTGACGAGGTGGATGGACATTGCTCCAGTTGATCAGAGCATCACGCCCCGCGATGGTAAACGGACGACTCGGATTGCTGAACGCCACATTATTCCAGCGAGCCGACATTTCACCCCACACAGGCTGCGCTTCTTCGTAAGCGGCATTGATGATGGATTGAAAGCGCGTGGGCTGAAAGTGCGTGTTTAACAGATCGGCGAAACGATTGATGAAATCATTTCGAAACGATGGGTTAGCGAGCAAACTCTGGAAGAGTTGGAAACCAAAAGCTCGAGGATGAGTTCCGTTAGCGAGTCCTGTTACATAATTGGGGGTAAAAAGTGAGGAATCAAAGTCCTTTACCATCACGCGCCAGCGGCCGTCTCCAAAGGAATCATCCTGAGGCTCGCGAGCACGCCAGAAAACATACTCGGGTGCGTAATGATCGTCACCGGCGAAGATTTTCAAAATGAGATGATCGATGAATGACTGAGTATCGAGCATCGCCTTGGCTTGGTCATAATTAGCGCTCACGGCCATGCTGTTCGATGTGATGAAATTCCTCATCGCCCAAAAATCGGTCATGTCGGAAGGGAGCCCATGATCAAGGTCAAAGACACGCTGATCCGTGCTTCCTACCTCGTAACCGTATTTGATATTGACTAGGGTCAAGTTGTTAGGATCGAGATCATAGTGGAAGGAAAGGTAGTTTTCATCGAGCCTATCGCGAAGGTAGGAGAGCCCCCAATATTCACCGTTGAAAAACTTGATGACAGGTCTCAGGCGTCCGCCCACTCCACCGTAGATCGATTGGTAGAGTCGAGCAAAGGCAACCTCATTGATGCTAGGGGTGCGCATGATCAAAGTCTTGTGCGTCGTATTTGCCGGCACCGTGGCATCGGGTACGGGCGCGGAGAAAAGAGACTGATCAAAGACATCGCGCGTCTCATAGTCTTGATCAGCGATGACTCGGAGGCTCTTGAATGCATTGCGGCGTGAGCAGTTTCCGTGGAGTCGAAAACCCACAGCTTGATCCAAGGTGAGAGCGCCATTTTCATAGAGCTGGAAATGGCCAGGGCGCTCGGAGGTCGCGCCGTTGCGATTGAAATTTCCCCAGTTGCAAATGCGTCCGCCCGTGGAGCTAACATGATCCACTCCCGCAACATAAATGCCCTGATCATAATCGAAAAAATCCGCTTCATTAAAAAAGATCGAGACGAGTGAAACAGGGTAATTGAAAGCAGCATTCGGCGAGATAAAATAAGTCGCAGCACTTGCAGGACCAGGTCGGCCATTCACGTAAGCTCTCGCGCGAACGACTGTGGCTTTTTTCACAGGTGAGACGGGCAAGTACGTGGGATTGCTATCGCTGGTAGATGTAATCAATGAAACGCGATTCGGTTGGGATGAGCGATCACTGACGGCAATGGGATTTTGATAAGTGAGCGAGGTGGTACTCATATCGACCAAAGTTCCAGTGTTGTATGTAGTGCGGAATCTATAGCTGGATCCGTTTAAACGGTTGATGTCAGGTTCCGAACCATCCAGTGTGTAAACGATCACAGCGGAAGGATCAGAGTTTGCGAGAGAAAGGGAAAAATTCTGTGTGTAAAGTCCCGGCGCATGTGAGAAGGTAACAGGAGCTGGTGGCTCGATGTAGGGCTCACTCGCATTGGCCGCGCCGGGGCTGGCGGTGAGCAGCATCGATCTTGTCTCGGGAGCATTTCCCCATCGACCATAAGAAACATTCGGCGGCAGGGCGATCGGATCGACTAAATCAGCAGTGCTACCATCGGGGCGCGTGAGGACGATCGTTTCACCGCCCGAGGCGATGCGGAAATTCGTATGTGGCGGAGTATTGCCAGAAGGAGTCGCGACAGTGAGCCCATATTTCAGAGCGAGATGGCGCTCCAATGAAGCACGCTCTAACGACGAAATAGCACGATTGTAGAGAATTACCTCGGCGATTTGCCCGCCGAAGGTTCGAGTATGATCGAATGAAGAACCAATCGGCAGGCTTTGATAATTCGCCAATAAAGTCGTGCCTGCCACACCCGCAGGCTCGGCAAGAATGGAGCCATCGCGCAGGATTGTTGCTTTCGCTGCCGTTTGATCCAAAGTCGTTCCGAGCAGATGCCATTGATTGAGCGTAACGGCAGCGGCGCTTGTGGAGTCGATGCTATTCGGAATGCGCAAGCGCAGGCCTCCCGTCGCTTGGGAAATTTCAAAAACCAAACTACCGCTGTTGGATGAATTCGTGCCACGGTATCCTCCAAAGAGTCCACTGCTCGTCCCCCCTGTCCATTTCGCAATCGCTAGGAAGGTGAAGTTGGATAGATCGCTCATGCCTTGAAATGACGAGGTTGGCAGGAAAAGTTGCTGGCTGGAGCTGCGAGTGAACGTCAAGGCCGGCAGGCCGTTGATGGCATTGGCTGTTACTACTGGACGCTGCGAACTGGTTGCTTGCGTGGCATGATTTCCCATTCCACTCGAGTCCTGCCAAGTATCAACAGGCTGACCGGCAGTGAGAGATCCATCATCAGCCCGCAACCAAGTGACCAAACCAGCGACTTGATTGGGGGTAAGAACTGGATTCTGCTGCCCCGGGCGATTTTTCCCAGAGGCCCATACGAGTAAGTAGCCACCGGGAGCAATGGTGCTGCCTGGAGCGAAAGTGTGTTGAAAAGGAAGTGCAGGGTCATCCGTCAGCCCCCAGCCACCGAGATCTACGAGCGATGATCCTGTGTTCTGAATCTCGATCCAATCCTCGCGTGAGCCATCCTCGTCAGCGATAGAACTCTGATTGGATGACATGAATTCACTGATTCGGATCTCCGCAGCTAGTGGGTTTAATGAGGCAGCTGTGAAAATAACAAACCCAGCGAAAAGTGCGTGGATACGAGAATGAATCATGCGATAACAATGGGTTGAGGTCAACTATAGCGCGATTTCCAGAAATATCAAGCATGCAATCATACTTGCAATGCGCTTCACCTCTCCGGTGTCATTTTTCATTGGCCCAAGACGCCTCGACACTACTGCCGATTTTTCTCAATCGATCACCTATTACGTCCTCTTTGTGAGCAACGGCATTGAAGGCTATGCATCCGCATCGTTCACACTTCCCAGCGCGCGCCGATCAGCCAATTTATTTCCTATTAGGCAGCCCGGGCATCAGCAGCACCCAGATCATCCACGCCCCCCATCCCAGTAAAGGCTTTTTCAGAGTGCTGGTTCAGGAGTGGGCTCGTTCTAATGCTAATGGATGATAGTTTCCTGACAGATATAGCTTGGTCCTTGCGTATTTTACTAATGCGTTTGATGGGTTGGTATGCGTTTGGGGTTTTGGCTTTGCCTGCATGGGGGCAAGCGGTGCAGTTCAATCGGGACATCAGGCCGATTCTTTCGGAGAAATGTTTTGCGTGCCATGGCTTTGATCCGAAGACGCGGGAGGCGGATTTGCGCTTGGATGAGCCGGAGGAGGCGTATAAGCCGGACAAGCATGGGACGGCAGCGATCGTTCCGGGGAAGCCGGATGAGAGTTTGATTTGGGATCACATCATGTCCGATGATGAAGATGAGATCATGCCGCCACCGGAATCTCACAAGGTGTTGTCGGATGCCGAGAAAAATCTGATTCGGCGCTGGATTCAAGAGGGCGCGAAGTATGAGAAACATTGGTCATTTGAGACGCCAGTGAAACCTGATGTGCCCGTGGGACCTGGGAGTGAGATTGATCGCTTTGTGGCTGCGCCTTTGGAGAAATTGGGAATGCGGCTTTCGGCGGAGGCAGATCGTCCGACATTGATTCGGCGCGTGAGTTTTTCCTTGCGCGGCTTGCCTCCGACAATTGAGGAAGTGGATGCCTATCTCGCGGATGCGGCACCCGATGCATACGAGCGGATGGTGGATCGATTTTTGGCAACGCCGCAGTATGGCGAGGAAATGGCGCGGCATTGGCTGGATGTGGCGCGTTATGCGGACACCCATGGTTTGCACTTGGACAACGAGCGGCAGACTTGGGCGTATCGCGATTGGGTGGTCGGGGCGTTTAATCGAAATCTTTCCTATGACCAGTTTACGATCCAGCAGATTGCGGGGGATCTGTTGCCTAATCCGACGCAGGATCAGCTAGTAGCGACGGGTTTTAATCGATGCAATGTGACGACGAGCGAGGGCGGGAGCATCAATGAGGAATATGTGTTCCGCTACGCGGTCGATCGAGCGAGTACGACAGCGCAGGCGTGGCTAGGTCTCACAGCTGGTTGCGCGGTCTGTCACGATCACAAGTATGATCCGATCACAGCGAAGGATTTTTATTCGTTCTATGCATTTTTTCATTCGAATGCGGATCCGGCGATGGATGGCAATGCGTTGTTGACCGATCCAGTGATCAAGGTGAAGCCGGAGGGCTATGATGCCAAGATGGCGGAGTTTGCAGCGCGGGAAGCGGCAGCAGCGAAGTCGATGGAAGAAAAGATGGCAACGGTGGTCTATCAGGATCCGGCGGAAGTGCAGCCGCGGCCTGCGGTGACGACGACCGAGCAATTGTGGTTTGATGATGCATTTCCGGCAGGGGCGCAGGTGGGAGCATCGGGGCACGAGACGACCTATGTGGAAACGCCGGTCTTGAGTGGCACGAAGTCGTTGAAGCGCAGCGGAGGCGAAATGGCGCAAGACTACTATCAGGCGGGAGCGCAGCCCTTGGAGGTGCCGCAGGATCCAGTGTTTTTTGTGCACGTGTATGTAGATGCTACGGATGCCGCCGAAGAGGTGATGATTCAGTTTCACACCGATGGCTGGAAGCATCGGGCCGTGTGGGGAGCGGATGTGATTGAGTTCGGGACAAAGGGCACTCCAGAGCGTTTTGTAGCGGGCCCACTGCCTGAGGTAGGCAAGTGGGTGAAGCTGGAAGTGCCAGGTCCAAGCATAGGATTGTTGCCAGGGATGAAGGTCTTGGGCTTTGCGTTCACGGTGCATGGAGGCACGGTTTATTTCGATAAAATGGGCGTGACGGGTCGGGTCGATCCGGTGAGTGATCCGCTGCAATCATTGATGGCATGGCGATCGGCGCAGGCGGGCAAGGATACGCCGGGCGCGCCGGGCGATCTCAATGGCTGGTTGAAAGAGGGGCCGGAAAAACCACGAAGCCCAGAGGAACTGGTGCGTTTACGGGATTTTTATTTGCAGCAGATTTGCTCGACAACCCGTGGGCATTTCGAAGCGTCGCGCGCGCAGTTGGTAGCGGTGGTGAAGGAGCGAACGGATTATGACGGGATGATTCCCTCGACCTTTATTTTCCGCGATTTACCGCAACCGCGCGAGAGTTTTGTGATGATCCGCGGTGAGTATAATAAGCCGGGTGAAAAGGTAGAGCCGAACACGTTTGCGGTGCTGCCGCCATTGGAGCAAGCGGGTGAGCGTGGGACGCGTTTGGATTTAGCGAACTGGCTGGTGGCGCGGGAGAACCCGTTGACGGCGCGGGTAGCGGTGAACCGTTTCTGGCAACAAGTTTTTGGCACCGGATTGGTGGCGAGCAGCCATGATTTCGGCACGCAGGGCGCATTGCCGACGCATCCAGAATTGTTAGATTGGTTGGCGATTTGGTTTCAGGAAAACGGTTGGGATGTGAAGAAGCTGATGCGGATGATGCTAACGAGTGCGACGTTCCGACAGCGCAGCGAGGCTGAAGCAAAGATATGGGAGGCTGACCCAGGCAATGTGCATTTGGCGCGGGGGCCGCGGTTTCGATTGGCTGCGGAGCAGTTGCGCGATCAGGCATTGTTTACGGGTGGATTGTTGCGGATGGATATGGGCGGCAAGGGTGTCAATCCCTACCAGCCGCCTAACATCTGGGAGCCGGTAGGATTTGGTGGATCAAACACACGGTTTTACCAGCAGTCGGAAAATGATGGCTTGTATCGTCGGACGCTTTACACCTTTTTCAAACGAACCGCGCCGCATCCGATGATGACAAACTTCGATGCACCGAATCGTGAGCAGTCATGCATTAAGCGGGATCTGAGTAACACCCCGTTGCAGGCCTTGCAGTTGATGAATGACATCCAGCATTACGAGGCGGCTCGAGGATTGGCACAACGGATGATGATGTCATCCACGGAGGTAGCAGCGCGGATCACATTTGCGTATCGCACAGTGTTGTCAAGGCCTCCCGCAGAAGAGGAAATGGCAGTGGTAATGGAACTCTATCAACAGCAAATGCGTAAGTACGAAGCGATGCCCGAGGAGGCAAAAAAGGCCGTGACTTTTGGCAAAACGCCAGTGGCAGCGGAGCTCTCTGAGCGCGAATTAGCGGCGTGGACTTTAGTCGCAAATCTCATTCTCAACCTGGACGAAGCAGTCGTCCGCAACTGATCAATTTTTCTTGTATATGAATCCATTTTTTGAAAATCAAATTTTACAAACACGTCGGCAGTTTTTCGGGCAGACGGGAATACGCTTGGGTGGTTTGGCGATGGCATCGATGCTGAGCACGGATCTTGCGCGCGCTGCGTCTGCGGTGCATCCCGCCTTACCGCAGCTGCCGCATTTTGCGGGCAAAGCAAAGGCGGTGATTTATCTGCACATGAATGGCGGGCCATCGCAGTTGGATATGTGGGATTACAAGCCGAACTTGAAGGATCAGTTCGATAAAGATTTGCCTAAAGATTTTTTAGGAGATCGGATCACGACAATGACGAGCGGTCAGGGCAGATTTCCTGTGGCTCCCTCGAAATTTGCTTTTGCACAGCACGGGCAATGCGGGCGTTGGGTGAGCGAACTGTTGCCGCATACCGCGAAGATTGTGGATGACATTGCCTTGGTGAAAACGGTGCACACGAAAGCGATCAATCATGATCCGGCCTGTACGTTTGCGATGACTGGTTCCGAAGTGCCGGGTAAGCCGAGCATGGGGTCGTGGATGTCGTACGGCTTGGGCGCGGAGACCAGTGATTTGCCATCCTTTGTCGCGCTGATGCCGACCTTTCCTAACGGATCGAATGCGCAAGCGTTGTTCAGTAGGATGTGGGGTCCGGGATTTCTTCCGGGCAAGCATAGTGGGGTGGTGCTGCGATCGGGCAGCGATCCTGTGTTGTATTTGGAGAATCCACCGGGCGTGGATGCGCGGGATCGCAGGGCGATGTTAGATGCTCTCGGGATACTGAACGCGCGGGGATTTGCAAAAATGGGCGACCCCGACATACAGACCCGCATTTCGCAGTATGAGATGGCGTATCGCATGCAATCGAGTGTACCAGAGTTGGCAGATCTCAGCAAGGAATCGCCTGCTTCCTTGGCCCTTTATGGAGATGATGTGAAGCGCGAGGGTTCTTTCGCTGCGAGCGCGCTGCTAGCGCGGCGTTTGGTGGAGCGTGGCGTGAGATTCGTGCAGATCATGCACCGTGGCTGGGATTCGCATGGCAATCTACCGGGTGAATTGAGCAGTCAATGCCGTGACACCGATCAGGCCTGCGCGGCGTTGGTGACGGATTTGAAGCAGCGCGGTATGCTCGATGATACCTTGGTAATTTGGGGTGGTGAGTTCGGACGGACGGTTTATTCCCAAGGCACTCTCACCAAAGAAACGTATGGTAGGGATCATCATCCACGAAATTTCTGCATGTGGATGGCCGGCGGCGGAATCAAGGGCGGTGTGAGTCTGGGAGAGACCGATGATTTTTCCTACAATGCTATCGCCGATCCTGTGAACATCAACGAGATCAATGCCACGATTCTCCATTGTATGGGAGTGGATCATGAGCGTTTCGTTTATCGCTATCAAGGTCTCGACCAGCGCCTCACCGGAGTGGAACCGATGAAGGTAATCCGGAAAATTCTGGCCTAAAGTTTGATTTTTTAGCGAGCATTTGTCATCATTGCGATTCACGGCTGTCCCATAGGATTTCAACAAGGTCAACAAGTCGATCCGTTCCCATAAGGCCGAACGAGTGACGGCATACAACCGCAAGAAGTTCTGCCTCCATTCCGACAGGTGCGCCATGAAGCGCAGCAGCGAATACACCAGTAGTGCCGTGTAGAGCTGCCATTTCACCGCGTTGACACTATGACCGAGGAATCTGCCCAGCTTGATTCTCTGTTAGACTTGTTTGAAAAACACTCCGATGTCCCAGCGGCGGCGGTGAAGATCGCACACGTAGTGCGGTTTCCAGGTCGTGTTTTTCGAAATGATGACCATCACTCACCACTCGCTGTCTTTAGCTACTCGAGCTTCTACTCGGCGCAGTTTCATTTTGACTGTGGCCTTGCGTCTGCGGTGACTGGCCCAGTTCATGCAGTTGTTGATTAACTGGATGACCGTGGAGTCCTCCGCGTGGATCTTAATTTTGAAGCGCCGCAGCAACACTTTGCCCATGCGCCCCGCTGCGTAATCTGGGCAGGTATGCTGAACCTGCCCCAACACCGACCAAAAGAGTTTTTCGGCGAAGTCAGCATTGCACTCCTTGTTAGCGTGGGAGGGTTGGGCAATGAGCATGGCGGAGAGGTGACTTAGCACGGAGAAGGCACTTGCTTTGGCTTTCACTTCAGTTTCGCGCGCATGGAAATTGATCAATCCCCAAGGAACGAGGTTGAGTATTTGCTTGAGGACGGTTACCTTGGCACAGGTAGGTATTTTGTTTTGCATACACACCCCTACCGTGTGGCAGGGATCTTAACTTAACACCAGCCCACTTTTCTGTTCTGCAGTTAGAAGCGCGGTGAGACAGCTGTGAGATTAAAACAATAGACCTCTTACTTCAAACCCGCGATGATTTGATCGGTGATCGCCTTGACCAGAGCTTCGGCCTCGGCACTATTCGCCGATGAAGAGGTAGCGACGGGAGCACCGATGTTGCAAACAGTGCCGGGGCGGAATTCCGCGTTGTCGCAAAGTTCGCACTCTTTCCAGTTGGCACGCTTGTCTTCCATGCCGAGGACTTTACGCAGCGCGATGAGTTCTTTGGCTTGGCCACCGGTGATGGTGAGAAGATTGCCACCGTTGAGCTGACTCGCCACCCAAACAGTTTTGCAATAGGACTCGACGTTTTCCATTTTCCAGTAAGCGTCTTCGATGTCCTTGCCCCAGGTGATAACACCGTGGTTGACCATAAGAACGGCCATGTGATCGACGGCAGCATTGCCGACTACTTCCGCGTTTGCAGGAGTTCCAGGAGTGCGGTATTCCGCCATGCCGATTTGACCAAGAAACACTTCGGCTTCTGGGATCATGCAAGTTGGCGGCTGCACACCAGCAACAGCAAAGGCAGTGCCATGTGGTGGATGCGCGTGGCAGCAAGCTTTCGCTTTGGGCTGACGTTTCATGATCGCAAGGTGCGTCATGCACTCGGAGGTGCGCTTGAATTTTCCAGCCAGCTGATTGCCTTCGAGGTCAACCAAGCCCATTTGCTCAACGGTCATGAAACCTTTGGACACGAGAGTCGGGGTGCAGAGCACGAGGTTGTCACCCACACGAATGGTGAGGTTACCGCCATTGCCATCGGTGTATTCACGAGCCCACATGCGTTGGCCAATCTCGACCATGCGCTCTTTGAGTTTCACAATCGCAGGCGAGTGGAAAAAGGCGTGAATTTCTTCGGGAGTTTTCGGATCTTTTCCTGGTGTCCAATGGAATTCGTAATCAGGCAAAATCGGCTCGACTTTGGTCATTGCTGGCAAGTTGGATGCCGCAGGTGCGACGAAAGATTTGGTAAAACCACTGAAAACATCTTGAGCCGCGGGGGTCACGATGACTCCTTTGGGAATGGTGGTGTTGCCACTGCGGATCATGGCTTCGGCGTCGGCTGCGGTGATGACTTTTTTCATGTTCGTTCGAGTGTTAGATAGTAAAAAATGGTGAAATTAGTTTGTAGAAAAAGCGGTGTAATGGATCTGATCGAAAATGGCGATGCACAAGGCATCAATCGGAATCGGATGAGGAAATGGCGCGGTGGCTTCTCCTCCTTCGGAAAAACCAATGATATCGCCTTCTCCTGCGCCGATGTTGTCGTAAACAATCAGTGATGGCTGCGCGCTGAGGCTCGGAGTTTTTTCACAGCAACCGTTGAGTTGCGATGCATCAAGCGGATTGACCATCAGCCAACGTCCACCCTCGCACGCAGGATCCTGCACGCTGAGAACAGTTTTGCCAATGACTTGTCCGATACGCATGTTAGAGAAGAGATAAAAGATTTTCAGACACAAGACGTAAGACTTGAGTCTGGTTCGCGAGGCGATGTGAAAAAGAGTTCTTCATATTATGTCTTATGTCTGAGAGTTTTGAGTCTCATCCACAATTCCTTGAACAAACATGCGAATGGGAGAGGAATCATCTTCGACAAGGTGACGTGCGCCAAGGCCGTCTGTACTCACGAGCACTCGCTCGTGCAGTCCGGCACCGAAAAGATCAATCGCGACAAAAGGAGCACCGACGTTCACATCACCGTCGCCCAACTGCTGACAGAGCAGCAGTGTTTTCCCGCTCAAAGAGCGGTGGCAATGAGCGGCAATCGCGTTGCCTACGATGCGAGCGATGATCACGGGAATTAGATGATGCGAAGGTTGTCCACAAGTACGCAACGGCGCACGCGGGTGAAAGTCTTAGGAGTGGTGATGCCCTCGCCCGTGGTCGTGGCGATGGAGTAGGAAAGATAGCCTTCGCCACCGAGACCAAGTCCCGCAGTACTGGGGCCATTTTTCACAAAAATCGTGGTATCCATTTCCTTGGCCATGTAGGTCATGTGATCGACATTGCGCGTATGGATCATCGCCGAGTGGCGATAGTTGTGCTCGGCTTGTTTCGCGTGTTTGACCGCAGTGACAAAATCCGGGCAAGCGACGATGGGTATCATCGGCATCATTTGCTCTTCTTGCACGAAGGGATGATCAGCGCTGGTTTCGCCGAAAAGGATCGGTGCAGAAGCAGAAATCGTAGCACCGGCATGGCGCGCCAGAACCGCAGGATCGGCACCAATCAGATCGCGATTCACGGCGGCATGAGAGCATCCGCCGTCGGTTTCTTTGTAAGTGAACGCGGCTTTACTAAGAGCATCCACTTGAGCGGCATTGAGGCGAGCAGCTCCGGCTTTTTCCAACTCTTCCATGAAGCGATTGAACACAGAGCCCACAACGAATACAGCTTTTTCACCGATGCAGAGCAGGTTGTTATCAAAGCCACCGCCGTCGATCACGCTGCGCGCGGCCTTGGCGAGATCGGCTGAGTCATCTACTACGACCGTGGGGTTTCCTGGGCCTGCACAAATAGCACGCTTGCCGGATTTCATCGCAGCACCAACCACAGCAGGACCACCGGTGATAGCAAGCAAAGGAATTTGCTCATTTTTGCAAATCAAATTGAACGAATCCAAAGTAGGTTGCTCGATGCAGGTAATCAGATTCGAGATCCCCAGTTCGCGCTCGATGGCTTTGTTATACTCACGCACTGCCATGCAAGCACTACGAGCACCACCGGGATGCGGATTGAAAACGATCGCATTTCCAGCAGCCACCATGCTGATGACATTGCCAGTAAGAGTCGGTATCGAGTGAGTCACAGGAAGGATGGCGCCGATGACGCCAAAGGGTGCAAATTCTTCCATCATGATGCCGCCGTCGCCACTCATAGCATCGGGGCGCAAAAATTCCACGCCGGGAACATTTTTTGTGATCAACAACTTGCCAATCTTGTGATCGAGACGACCAATCTTGGTCTCTTCCATTTCAAATTTGCCCCACGCCTCGGCATTCGAAACGGCAAGAGTTTTGACAATTTCAATCACCTTAGCACGAGCACCAACTCCAGCTTTTTTCAGCTTCAAGTGTGCATGATGAGCGGCGTCCGCGGCTTTATCTACGCAGGTAAACACGCCGTAGTTGCCTTCACCACCACCGCAGCCGCAGCCACATCCAGCGGCAGCAGCAGGTGTAGGTACCGCCGTAACATTAGCGGCCACAAGACGGGAAAGAACACTTTCGACGACAGATTGGATTTGTTTTTGATCGAGAGTCATAAAAATGAAATAATGAGAGAAAGTATAAATTAACCACAGATTACGCAGATTTCTCAGATTTGCTTATACGGTGATTCTTTTGATTTTCAGGGATGCGTGTTTAAAATTAAGTAACAGTCCGACTTTGAGTTCAGTGATTTTGAGGTAGCCTATCATTTGTGATAGATGCGCGTCGTTAAATTCATCAACTACTTTAGTGTCAACAATCACTAGATTTTCAACGATGAGATCAGGTATCAATGTCCCGATAGGCCGCTTTTTATAGATCACACAAAAGCGCTGTTGTTGACTGAAATTGATGCCCATTTCCGCAAACTCAATGCACAAAGCATTTTCATACAACTTTTCATCCAATCCATTTCTCAACTCACGATGAACTTCCATCGCAGCGTCAATGATGCGTTGTGTCAATTCTTGGTGCATGCCTGCCTCATTCATAATCTGAGAAATCTGTGAAATCTGTGGTAAGAAAAATACAGTCCACTAACTGTTTTTATAAACCGTATTCCCCAGCACTTCCACGCGGTCGACGATGGCGATGACCACGGCGTCTACGGGGACGAGCTTGAGATCGGCGGCTTGACGGGCACTGCCTCCTTGACAAAATAATACCAACTCCCCTTCACCGGCACCTACGGTATCGATGGCAATGATCGTATTCTGACCATTTTTGAATTGTGTAATGTCTTTATCGTCGACGAGCTTAGGACGCAATACCAAGAGCTTGCGCCCTGTGAGATGTTCGTCTTTTTTGGTCGCTACAACTTGACCGATGACTTCTGCGAGAAACATAGAGCGTTTTTCGTTAGTGGGTGGGCGCATCACATTAATGCGATGCGCCGTGACATCGTATTACTTGCGAGGAGCGCGCGCGGCGGCGGAGGCGTCTTTGGGAAGCACACCTTCGATTGCATCATCGGGACGAGCGATCACGTGAGCACTGACCACTTCACCACAGCTGCTAGCGGCAGCGGCTCCGGTGTCGATGGCCGATTTCACTGCGGCGACATCACCTGTAATAACGGCGTTGCAAAGAGCGCTGCCGACTTGTTTCATCGGGCCAGCGAGTTCAACGTTTGCGGATTTAAGCATCGCGTCCACTCCGACGACAAGGCATGCGAGTCCGCGTGTTTCCAATAGTCCTACTGCTTGTTTAGCCATAATATGTGTTTTGTTAGTTGTTTGATTGTTAGAAATTGAATGAGTTAAGAAATTTTATGGTGAGTCACCTTACGGAAAACCTCACGAGCGAGCACGAGCTCTTCATTTGCGGGGATGACGAAAATTTTCGCCTTCGAATGAGGAGCACTGAGTTCTGCTTCGACGGCACGGCATGCAACATTGCGCACGTCATCGAAAACAAGGCCGAACTCCTCCAAGCCCTCGCATACAGCCTTGCGCACCGTGTAATCGTTTTCACCGATGCCTGCGGTGAAGACCAGCGCATCGATGCCACCCATTTGCCAAGCGAAAGAACCCACCCAGTGGCGGATCGAATCGACGAGGTGAGCGAGTGCCAGTGCCGCATCGGCATTGCCTTGGTTCTTCGCGGCATGGATGTCGCGGATGTCATTGCTGATGCCGGAGATTCCTTGCAGGCCAGACTCTTTGGTGAGTTGTCGCTCGGCTTCATCCAGAGAAATTCCCAGCGTTTTCATCGCATAGGGCAAAGCACCCGAATCAAGATCACCGACGCGGTTGTTCTGCGGCAGGCCACTTTGTGGCGAGAAGCCCATACTGGTGCCGATGGCGACGCCATTGAAAATGCCGGTGATAGAACTGCTACCACCGAGGTGACAGGACACCACGCGCAGTGGTTTTCCTGCAATCGGTGCAGGGCCATGAAGATAAAGTGATGCAGTACTCTGCGCCACATCAGCCCGACCTAACAACTCTGCTGAACGCTCTGCCACAAATTTGTGACTTGCGCCGTGGAAGCCGTAGCGGCGGATACCAATCTCACGCCAAGCCTTAGGCAATGCATAGATAGATCGCGCATCCGAAACCCATTGATAAAATGCAGTTTCAAACAAGGCGACTAACTTCGCATGTGGCAGCGATTTGGCAAATTGGCGAATGCCATTGGCATACGGAGGGTTGTGAGCAGGTGCTACTGCGGCGAAGTCTTCGAGCGCTTTCACACAGACATCATCGGCGATCACACAGCCACTCAAATCCTTGCCCAGCACTGTCTTGAAACCGACGGCATCGATTTCCTCCGCAGAGGAAATCACACCATCTTTTTGCAAAGTTGCCAGCGCATCATCGATCACAGCGGCGTAATCGCTCACGCGTTCATAGCCACCTTTTGCCAACACTTCCTGCCCTCCTTCATCCATGCGATAAAGGCGGTACTTGAAAGAAGTCGAACCGAGGTTGGCGATGAGAACTAGCATGGGAAAAACGCTGAAAATCTGAAATGAGGTCAGTTACCCAATCCAGGTGCCAAGCTTGCTGAGGTCGTCGTGTGGACGAGCAATCACTTGCACGGAGGTCACTGTGCCAACGTTCGATGCCGCGGCAGCAGCTGCGTCAAGGCCAGCTTTCACGGCGGCAACGTTGCCGGTGAAGAAGCCCGTCACCAGTCCCGAGCCGATTTTGTCCCAGCCGGTCATTTGAATGTCAGCGGATTTGAGAGCAGCATCTGCACCTTCGATAAGAGCGATGAAACCTTTGGTTTCCAGAATTCCGATTGCTTGTTTAGCCATAATGGTAATTTGTTAGAAATTGAAAAAGTGTTAGAATTAAGCGATGCCTAATTGGATGAGCAGATCGTTGTGTGGACGAGCGATGACGTGGGAACCAACAAGCTCACCTACGCGGCCTGCGGCATCGGCACCGGCGGAAACAGCGGATTTCACGCTGCCTACGTCGCCTTTGACGATCACGGTGAGGAAGCCACCGCCTGTTTGAATTTGTTTAACGAGTTCGACGTTTGCCGCTTTCGTCATGGCATCGGTAGCCTCTACGCTGCCGACATAACCTTTGGTTTCAATGAATCCGAGTGCTGCACTCATAATAATATATTGTTGATGGAGTTGTTAGTTTGTTCGATTAAAATCATTTGATCAGTTCGCAAAAAGTATTGGGCTTAAGACCGCAGGCATTGCCTTCATCGGTATCGATGTGTACTTCGAGTTTGAACGAGGGATCGACGCGGACGACGAGATTGTCAAATGTCATACCGAGATCACAGTGCACTTTGAGTTTCATCACATCGAGATGTTTCACGCCATAGAAAGTGGCATCATCGGGATGCATGTGCACGTGAGGTTGGGCGCGGATGATGCCCTCTTTCAGTTCAAAATATCCGTGTGGCCCCATAAGCATGCCGCCCTGTGTGCCAACGATGTCACCAGACATGCGAACCGGAATGTCAAAACCCAGAGCGATCGCATCAGTGTAGGCAAGCTCCACTTGGTTCAGCTGGCGGCAAGGACCAAGAATGCGCAAATTGGAAATCACGCGGGAACGAGGACCAATCAGAGTTATCGACTCCTTGGCAGCGTATTGCCCGTGTTGATAAAGATCCTTCATCGGCTGCAATTGGTAGCCGGGACCAAAGAGCGCTTCCACAGCTTCTTGCGTCAAATGACAATGCCGCGCACTGATGTTGACCAACAGCTGATTGGGAGCCTGCTGCGGCGCAGCTAATCCCATCTTGGCATAAATTTGCTCACGAACCAACTGTTCGATCACAGTTCTGGGTGTTTTGGAATTGATGGAAGCGGACATCGACACGCCTAATTTCTGTGTTTTTTCGGTTTTGTCAATAAAAATCCAATTATTCCCAAAAATTTCCAGATTTTCATTTACGAAATCGATCAAACCTGCCAGCAAAGAGCCGTGCTACCTCTGGAACGACAACAAAAAATTCTCGCGCAACTGAACGAGAGCGGCAACCTCCGCACCATAGAGATCGCCGCCTTTCTCAATGTCACCGACGAAACCGTGCGCAAGGACTTCGAGGCCCTCGAAAAGCGCGGCTACCTCATTCGCGTTCACGGAGGTGCCACAAGTCCTTTGAAAATCCGCGAGGAAATTTCGCTCACCGAGCGCCAATTGACCAATCGTGATGAGAAGACGGCCATCGCTCGCGAGGCGGCGAAACGCATCCAGCCTAACGAAACGATTTTCCTCGATGCCTCTTCCACAGCGCTCACGCTCACCGAGTTCCTGCCCGATTATCCGCTCACAATTTTAACCAATGCGCTCAATGTATTCACAGCACTGGAAGGCCGAAGCAATCTCGATCTGATCTGCACAGGAGGACTCTACGATGCTCGTTCGCGTTCCTACATCGGCCTGATCGCCGAGCAATCTCTGCGCCGCTTCAACATCCATCGCATGTTTTTTTCGGGCAGCGGCTTGCACCTTACACGTGGCATTTCCGAAACAAATAACCGCCAAGCCGTATTCAAGGAACGCGTTGTCGCCTGCGCAGAAGATGTGGTATTTCTCAGCGACCACACCAAGCTCGGCCAAAAAGCAGCATTTTTCTTCGCCCAACTCAGCGATATCAGCTGCATCATCACCGATTCCCAAGCCGATCAAAAAATCCTCAGCGACATCGCCAGCCATGGCGTCGAGGTGATCGAAGCATAATCAAATCGCCAGAAAAACTAACAACTTTTCAACAGCGCTTCCAACAAATCACTCAGCTCCATGCTGACAATCGCAGAAGCGCGATCGCTAATAGCATAAGGCAAAATCAGTCGGCCATTGTGCAAAAGTGAACCGCAACTATAGACTACGTTAGGCACATAGCCCTCTCGTTCGTTACCTTCAGGAGAGAGCAGCGGTTCAGCCAATCGACCAACAACAATCGTCGGATCATGCAAATCCAACAATGCTGCAGAGATGCAGTATTTTCTCATCGGCCCAACACCATGTGTGATCACTAACCAGCCTGCTTCGGTCTCAATCGGCGAACCACAATACGAGTCGGCTAGTCAATGGATGCTTTCCACTTTGCGCTTCAAATCGCGCGATGCGGGATCGATAGAAATCTCCCCATCATGTTCAATGGTTCCTGCACGGAACTCGATCGAAGAAATATGCCCTTCTCCCGTGATCCGCAGGCTCATGATGAATCGCAAACCACCATCAGGAGCATTGGTCTGATCGTGATGTGGGATCATCGATGGATTAAAAATCGCCGTAGATTCTAACGCATACTCGCCTGAAAAAACCGAACCTAACAACATCTTGCGCTCGTGAGTGAGCGGTCGTTGCGCGCCAACCAAGTGATGAAATTTTTCAAAATGAGCCATCAATAACGGTTCGATATCATAGTGACGCGCATCAAATTCTGCGCGCACACTTTTCAATTGAGCAACAGCTTCTTATTCTGTTAGAGCGAGAACACGACCAATGATGGTGGTGATCCGCACGTGATCGGAAGGGATATCGCATTGTGCAGGATACCCCCTTCACCCAGATTACAGGTTATCGAAAAATACTTTTTCCTAGAGGTGTTAGGAGCCTATTGCTAATAGCCCAGCGCTAATTATTATAGGAGAAATCTTTTTAGCACTTTTTTGCACCACAGTCTCGACAAATGTCTGAGTTCGTCTAGTTTTCACGCAGCACAAATACCAACCGCATGGACTCATCACAGGACTTCGCCACACCCATCCCCTCCACCGACTCACAGGGTTCTTTCACGGATCACGCGCCCGTCGTTGCTCCACCAGCAGTTGATTCGAACGGCCTACCTCCCGATGATGTCGCTGCCATCAATGAACTCGGCCGCGCCTACGAGGCCTTCTGTAACGAGCTTGGCAAGACCATCATCGGACAGCAACAAGTCATCGAAAATCTAGCGATTTGCTTATTCGCTCGCGGCCATGCCTTGCTGATGGGTGTTCCCGGCCTCGCCAAAACGCTGCTTGTTTCATCCGTCGCCCAAACCTTCGATCTCTCATTCAACCGCATTCAGTTCACGCCCGATCTGATGCCCGCCGACATCACCGGTACCGATATCATCCAAGAAACAGGCATTGGCGGACGCCGTCAGTTTGAGTTCATCAAAGGCCCCCTTTTCGCCAACATCGTGCTCGCCGACGAAATCAACCGCGCTCCAGCCAAAACTCAGTCCGCCATGCTTGAGGCGATGCAGGAAAACAAGGTCACCGTGCTCGGCAATACCTACACCTTGCAGCCGCCGTTTTTCGTGCTTGCCACGCAAAACCCGATCGAGCAAGAAGGCACCTACCCTCTGCCAGAAGCCCAGCTCGACCGATTCATGTTCTTAATCGAAGTCGGCTATCCATCCGCCGAGGAGGAAAAACGCATCGCCCGTGAGACCACAGGTGCCGCCAAAGGAGCACTCACCCGCTTGCTTTCCGGTGAAAAAATTCTCGCCTTCCAGCAACTCGTGCGCCGTGTGCCCGTGCCTGAGCACATTTACGACTATGCGGTATCCATCGTCCGCAAGACGCGCCCGAATGAGGCTGATGCTCCTGCTTGGTTGAAAGATCTCGTCGGTTGGGGCGCTGGCCCACGTGCTGTGCAGTATCTCATTCTCGGTGCCAAGGCCCGTGCCGCCCTCAAAGGCTCCTACATGGTCCGCATGGAAGACATCGAAGCCGTCGCCTCCCCCGTTCTCGCTCACCGCGTGATCACCAACTTCGCGGCGGAATCCCAAGGCATGACCTCGAAAAAAGTGGTCGAACGCCTCGTGGCGGAAATGCGCGCGTAATCGCCCTTTTTTCACCCCGATCCCATGAGCAACCTTCTCGATCACGATCTACTCGTCCGCCTCGGAGCCATCCCTGTGGAGGCTCGATTGCCGATGCTGGGCAACGTGGCCGGCAAGCATCGCTCGCCGCACCGCGGATCATCGGTCGAGTTCGCCGAATACCGGAAATATGTGCCCGGCGATGACACTCGCCGACTCGATTGGAAAGCCTACGCTCGCTCGGATCGCTACTATATTAAGGAATTCGAGGCCGACACTAACCTCCGGGTTTATTTTGTCGTCGATAATTCTGGCTCGATGAGTTTTGCCGACAAGGGAATGGCGAAAATCGAATACGCCAGCCGCATCGTCGCCAACCTCGCCTATTTATTCGTCAACCAAGGCGATGCAGCAGGCCTTTCCATTTGCCGCGACACCCTGCACATTGAAATCCCGCCACGCCGTCGCCCTGCGCACTTGCAATTGATTTCCCAGACCTTGGAAAAACTCGAGCCCAAGGGCGAAACTGGCCTCGTTGCCGCTTTGCACGCCGTTGCCGAAAAAGTCGGCCAACGCGCCGTCATCGTGATTCTTTCCGATCTCTTCTGCGACACGCCGGCGCTCGAAGAAGCGCTTCAGCATTTGCGCTACCGCAAGCACGACGTCTGCGTTTTCCACCTCATGGACCCACAGGAAATCAGATTTCAATTTGATCGACCACACCGCTTCGTCGACATGGAGGACAACACCACACTCGTCGTCGAGCCCAATTTGATCAGCGATGAATACCAAGCCGCACTGAAAGAATTCCTCTCCAATGTCAAAGCCGCCTGTCACGGAGTTCATGCCGATTACCAACTCGTCACCACCGACACGCCCCTAGAACCCCTGCTCCGCGACTTCCTCCTCAACCGTTTGCCCAAGAAAGGAAAGAGATAATACTTTTCCCATAAATGTAAGACCTCAGACCGCTGCGCTCACAGACATAAGACATAAGAAATAATTCTTTCCGACTTTAGACCTTTCGACTTTAGACTAAAAAAGTGTCCTTTTACCAACAACCTCTGCTCTGGTTCCTTTGCGCCGCCGCAATTCCGGTGATCATTCACCTATTGAATCGTCGTCGCCACAAAACCGTGCAATGGGCTGCCATGCAGTTTCTGCTCAAGGCCACGCGCGAGTCACGTGGCAAGAAAAAGCTGCGCCACATTCTGATTCTCACGGCCCGCACACTTGGCATCGCCGCACTTGCCACCGCCGTCGCACGCCCGCTGGTCGGCGGACTGCTCGGTTGGGGAGCAAGCCAAATGGACACCGTGATTCTGATCCTTGATCGCTCAGCATCGATGGAAACCACTGCCGAAAACGCCACAGCTTCGCGCCGAGCATTAGCGATCGATCGCGTGCGCGATGCCATGAAATCGCTCGATGCCACACGTCTCATACTCCTCGATTCCGCGACTGCAACACCGCAAGACATTCCTTCCCCAGACATCCTCTCAGAAATCACCAACACGCGCGCCACTGATAGCGCTGCCGACATTCCATCCTTGCTGCAACGGGCCGCCGAATTCATCCTCGAAACCCAGCCTGGCAAGACCGAAATCTGGATTGCTTCCGACATGCAATACGCCGATTGGGACAAAGAAAGCGAACGTTGGACGACCGCGATGGCCACATTGCAAAGCATTCCGCAAAAACCCTCCGTTCGCATCTTATCGTTAGCGAATCCCTCCAAATCGAACGTTTCGATGCGCATCATTTCCTCATTGCGAAGTTCCGATGATCTGCTGCTCGATCTTGAAATCACCCGCAGTGGTGATGCAGTAGCACCAGTCAATCAGCCCCTTACACTGGCACTAAATGGCGTAAAAACCACTGAATCAGTCATTATTCCCGGACAAAGCTTACGCTTTCAAAAACGCATCAAGCTCCCCGAGAAACAAGAAACGGGTCAAGGCTGGCTCTCACTTCCCAGCGATGCCAATCCGCGGGACCACACGGTATTTTTCACCTACGGTGCGCCCCATCCCGTGAAAACTCTAATTGTTAGTGCCGCAGGCGAGGCCACCACCTATCTCAGTGCCGCCGCTGCACCGCCTGGCTATGCGGCACAATCGTCCGAGACCATCGCACCTGCTCAATTTTCGAGCAAAATCGGCAATCTCAGCGACTACGCCGCCATCATCTGGCGCGCACCATTTCCTGACCAAGCAGGTGCTGGACCGCTCACCGAGTTCCTTCGCTCTGGTGGCCACGTGCTGTTTTTCTCGCCCATGCAAAACTCCACCGATACCTTCATGGATGTCAAATGGCAACCAATCAGCACAGCTCCTGACGGAAAATTTTTCATCCTCCAGCAATGGAATCAGGACGATGGATTGTTGCGCGATTCGCTAAGTGGCACTCCTCTTGGCGGCAAAACTTTTCGCTCGATCAAAAAACAAGTTCCCGAAGCCGCCGTAGGCACCATGAGCACGCTTGCCACATGGGATGACGGCACTCCGTTTCTCACCCGCATCATCGAGGAACGCGGCACCGCTTGGTTCTTCGCATCCGTCCCCGATTACACCTGGAGCAATCTGGGCGATGCACATCTGCTCTTGCCCGCTGTCCAGCGCGCCGTCTTGGCAGGAGTTTCTCGCTTCGATGCCGCCTTACTCGCCAACGTCAACCAAGGCGACGCCCTGCCGCGCAATGTGGAAGTCCGCAAGCGCCTCGATGATTTCACTGTCGATGAAACGGCCGACCCCACCTTTGCCGCGGGAGTGTATTTGTTAGGCGAGCGAAATATCGCCGCCAACATCCCCGCCGCCGAGCACGAGCTCTTAGCCATTCAGAAAACTGATCTTCCCGCACTCTTCGAGGGCATCAAGTTCCGCACCTTTGAGGATACTGCAAGCTCCACCACCGAAAATGAAGAACGCGAAATCTGGAAGTTTTTCCTCATCGCGGTTCTGTTCTTCCTCGCCGCCGAGGCCCTACTCTGCCTGCCCAAACCGACTTCAGCAGCCGTTACCTCCAAACCTTCTCCACTTCCTTCTCGCTGAGTGAATTTTCACCTCTACAACCTTCACTTTTCACCCACGCTGCCGATTCTCATCATCGGAGCCGTTGCTGCGTTGCTGATTGG
>Ga0209444_10000219_pt1 | contig 31292 bp, 25 predicted proteins | sample LauGreFaBDMM15DN_2_FD_188215 | JGI IMG/M metagenome (GOLD analysis project Ga0209444, IMG submission 188215) | Freshwater lake microbial communities from Lake Michigan, USA - Fa13.BD.MM15.DN (SPAdes) (version 2) | ecosystem: Environmental > Aquatic > Freshwater > Lake | place: Lake Michigan... | reverse complement strand
TTCGAATGAGTTCTCCTTCTTTGGGAACACAGGGCGAACCGAAGACAGCCAGCCAGCGAGCCTCAAGGATGCAGTCGATTCACTCTACATTCGTAATGCCGCGCATCCCATGGCCAAAGGCCTCCCGGCCAAAGCCAAGGTGTACAATACTCCGTACAGCTTCAACTACGGCAAGCCGTCGGCCGACGCCGATGTGATTGCTAGCACCCTATCAGATGGCACCTACCCCACCCTTTTCGTTTACGAAAAGGGTGACAAGTTGGTGGATGGAAGCACCGTTCCGAATAAACGAATCGGACTGTTTTTCGGCCAGGCCGCCAGCTTGGTTGCCAACTGGACACCCGAGCTTGGTTTTCTAACCGAGGACGGCAAGACGCTGCTTCTGAACACCATCGATTACGCCATCGGTAAGCCCACCACTCCGCCCAAGATTGCCATCGACCGAAGCAACACTGGCCTCACTATCACCTATTCCGGAGGGACACTCCAGAGTGCTGATAGCCTGAATGGAACGTACTCCAATGAAACGGGCGCCAGCCCCCTCACGGTTTCGTCTTTTACCGGACCCGCCCGATTCTACAAGGTCAAGTCCAACTAAGTCGCTATCGTCACTGATTACCAACAAAGGCGCCGCTATAACCGCGGAGCGCGATAAGCAAATCCCTATTGATAGTCTGGTTCTGCGAGAGGGACGGCTGGGAAACCGGCCGTCCCTACTCGGCCCGCGAGCGTCAAGTACTCCCATGAAAGGTTTTCACCACGTCCAGAGGCGCTCTCCCTTTGCGCGCCCAGTTTCCGAGGGGTTTACCCTCATCGAACTCCTGGTGGTGATTGCCATCATTGCGATTCTTGCCTCCATGTTGTTGCCCACATTGGCCAGTGCTAAGGAGCGGGGCAAACGTGCTAATTGCATCAGCAACCTCCGCCAACTGGGTTTGGCGACGCATGTCTACGCATTGGATTACAATGACCGGATGTTCACGGGCGTTCGGGATGGCGGCGATTCCTTCCTGCTCAGCATTGCGACGGTGATGTACACGACGATTAGCAATCAGTTTGGAGACAAGGTGTTTGATTGTCCCAATGTCTATCCAATGTCATTGCCTGGAATTACAGACAACAAGACGGGGCGATACCAGACCGGCATAGGGTACTATATTGGGTATCACTACCATGGGGGACGAGTGATGCCCGAGGCAGCGGGTTGGACGGCACCGCTGAAGTTGACGGACAACCCGGTCGCCCTGAAGAGCAACACGAATGCGCTCAATGAGCCCTTGCTCCTCTTTTCAGACATAAACAGTTGGGCCGCGAATGGGAATGGTGGGTACAATTGGGTGACTGCTCCTCATGGGAAAACAGGGCCGATACGGCGGAATGGCTCGGTTTATATTTATCCGATCACGAACCCGTTGACGGCACGACAGGCAGGATCCGTTGGTGGTCACGTCGCTCCCTTAGATGGTTCGGTCCAGTGGAAACCCATCAAGCAGATGCGGGACATCTATTGGACCTATTCCGGGGATGGTGGACATCGGGGCTCGTGGTGAGTGGAATCGGCTCAGCGACCGCCGCCAACCCCCTCCTCGACTAAAGCCCCCCCGCTACCGCACCGGTGCTGGCCCAGTGCTGGCCCTGAATGCCAATTCAGCAGGAATGCGCACCGAGGCCGGGCGCTCACCCTCCAGCAGTTTGCGCATCAGTTCCATGGCCACCGAACCTAAGCGAAGCTTGGGTTGGCGAACGGTCGTCAGCGGTACGCGAAAGAATTCGCTGACCAAAACATTGCCAAACCCAGCCACACTCAGGTCCTGAGGAATGCGGACTCCTTGGTTGAGCAAGGTATCCGCGGCCCCGATGGCTACCAAGTCGTTCACACCTTGGATCGCTGTGGCTTCGGGGTTTTCCTGGATGTACTGCAGGGCCGCTGAAGCGCCCTCCTCTAGGGTGGAACCGGCATGGAACACCAGACGGTCTTCCACAGGAATTCCCGCATCGCGCAATCCCCGACGGTAACCCTCGATCCGCTCCTGCGCCCAAGGTGAATGGGTCGGGCCCGCAAAGAAGGCAATCCGACGATGTCCCAACGAGATCAGATGCCGCGTGACCGCTTCAGAGGCACCGAGATCATCCGTCTCGACGTTGACAAACTGTTGGCAAAAGGGAGCCCGCTGGCCCAGCAGGACGGTGGGAATGCCCTGTTTGAGGAGATCCTCAAAAATCGGAGCCGTGGATTCCATCCGATAAACCGGAGCAATAAAAATACCGTCCACACGGCGAGACATAAAACGCCGGATCACCGAATCTTCGCGATCTACTTGGCCCAACGAATGAGCCAACAGCAGGTCGAACCCGCGTTCATAGGCCATACTCTCCAAGGCCAACAGCACGCGCGAGTAGACCGGATCGGTTGGGGCCGGAATGACCAACCCCAAGAGGCGGGTCTTGCGATTCCTTAAACCGCTGGCCGAGGCGTCGGGCACATAGCCCATTTGTTGCGCCAACGCTTGAATTCGCAACTTGGTGCCAACGGACAAGTCCGGCTTGTCGCGCAGCGCCTTGGACACCGTCATGACCGAGACTCCAGCCACCGCAGCGATGTCCTTCAAACGTACCATAAGACAGTGATTCGGAAAACCAACGCCCCGACGAACTTTGCCGCTCGAAAACTTTTATCAGGCGACCCTCACCGATGAAGTCCGAAGCAGCTCCGCGGATCAAGTCCTCTTATGCTGCAGCTCACTTAGAAAAGCGAAGGCTGTCATCACGTGGATTCATCTTAAAGTTTAGAATTTTCATCCATCCTCACCTACAGTCGGGACATCCCCATGAAATTGCTGCACGCCGAACCCACCCGGATCGAGATTGATGGACATCATTTGCGCTGCCACCAGTGCACGCGTGAGCAGTTTCACCGTCGGCGCATACGTCTCGAAACCGCCAGTCCAGCGGGCATGCAACCGGAATGGCAGGAAAGCATTGCCAATACCTTCATCTGCTCCCACTGCGGCTTCATTCACAATTTCCTCATTCAATAATATCCTGACCTGAGGAGCCTTGACGCTGCTGGTATAAAGGCCGATATGTGGTCTCTGTCATGAAATTGGCGACCACCCACCGACCGAGACATTTCCGCGCATTTGCGGCGATGATGCTCTGGGTTTGGCTGGTGTCCCAATCGTTCTGCGTGGCCCATTGCCATGGGGTTTTGAGCGGCAGTTGGCAGTCCCCCACGGGAGCCACCAAATCTTCCCACAGCTGCTGCGCACGGTCCAAGCCCTCACAGCGGATACAAACCGACGTGACCGCTCATTCGGCCTCACGTCCCCATAACGCATCCCAAGACCCGGAATCCAACAATTCCAAATCCCCGTCTCCGGCCAACCCGTGCTCTCCCCAGGCGGTGATCCAGGGGACGCTCAATTTGGAGCCTCCGACGTGGGCTCCGCTCATTCTTCCGTTTCCACAAAGCAGTTCTGGCTCCGAATTCTGCGGGGCTGCCGTTTTTTCCTGGCATCATCGGACAGCCGCAGTCCGACCTCGCATGTCAGATCAGGCCGTTCCCCGATGGGATGCCGGCTTTGAGCCCTCGGTGATCCTCGGGTCCGGGCTCCGAAGCCTGGCGCCCCCCATCGGAGTCTGATCGATCCCTGAATCCGGTCTGATCACCATCAGGCATCCGGAGCTAAAGGCCGTTCCACGAACGACCTTCTGAACTCAGCCGCAGACGGAATTCCTGTTTCAGGCATCCCCTGTCGGTGCTTCCCAAGACCAAGAAAACGCCCAGCGCTTCAGTCCTGCCCCAGATCTCCCGTTGGTTCCATCCATGAATTCTTCGCCTGTCCTTTTCCGGCTACCGAACCAAATCGGCGGTTGGGTCGTCGGCCTTCTGGTGGCCTGGCACTGCCGTGCCGAGGTCGTCACGCCGTTGGCCGTCCACCAATTGGCCGAATCCATCCCGGACCGTCACCCCGGCCTGCAAGCCTTGGAACTGCGGGCCGATGCTGCCAAGGCCCAGGCCGAAGCCACGCGGCAGTGGGCCGATCCAACTCTCAGAGCTGGAGGCCTCGGCTTCACCTCCCGAGGAGCCCAGGCTTCAGAGGAGGGCGATCTCGCCCTCGGAATCACCCAGACGCTGCCCGTCTTCGGCAAGGAAACTGCGGCCCGTGCCCTCGCCGATGCCGAGGCCAAGACCGCCCGGGAAATGGCCGAGACCCGAATTGCCATACTCCAGCGAGACCTCATGGAACGACTCCTGGAAATGGCCTTACTCCATCGCAGCATGGATCTGGCTGAGGCCGATCAAGTTTGGATACGCCGAATCCTCAACACCCTGGAGGCACGCCACGCGTCCGGTGGAGTTACCTCCGCGCTGCTCCTCCAAGTCCGCAACGAATTGTCCCAATCTGAGACGCGGCTCAGGCTGCTGCGCATCGATACTCAGAATGCCGCGGCGCGTATTAATCGTGTCTTGGGACACCCCATCGACCGCGCGGTCGGGCCTTGGGAACTGCCGTCCAAAGCCGCACCCATTACCTATCAACACGATTGGCCGCGCCGCGCTCTCGCCGCAGAACCCCAGTTGCGGGTGGCTCGAAAGTTAAGCGACGAAGCCTCCGCCCGGGTCGATGCCACCCGACGCTCCCGGCGACCCAACCTGTCGCTGGGTCTAGATTCTCGGCAGTACTCGGGAGATGGCGGTCTGAGGAACGGGGCGGCCACGCTGTCGCTCTCCCTTCCCTGGTTCAACGGAGACCAATACCGCAAGGACCTCACCCGGGATCGCCTCCGACTTGAGGCCTCACACCGCGATGTGGCCAATCTGGAGGCAGAGGTCACCCTGGAGATTCATCATTGGTTGACCCGTATCGAAAGCGCCCGCATCCGGGCCGAACTGGCAGAGGAGACTCTCCTGCCGCGTATCCGCACCGCCCTGGACACCGCCACCGCGGCCTTGAGTGCCGGTCCTGGTGAATTGCGAGACACACTGGATCTGCGTCGGCAATGGCTTGACGCACAATCTAATCAGGCCACCGCCATCGCCGAACAATGGTCTGCCATCGCCGAACTACTCCTGCTCTGCGGTTGGCACGATTTGCCCAAATTCCCTTCCCCGCTTTCCAGTCCTTCTCCTGCTCCATGAAAACCTCTCGCCTGCTGCTGTTGGCTGTCTTCGTCGCTGGTCTCCTGACCGGTGCCGGATTCTGGGTCCTCCGGTCCCATAGGGATCTTCCCCAGACATCCACGGTTTCCCAACCAATAGGTGTGGCCCCCTCGCGTCCACGATCCGTGCGGTTCTACCAGTCGCCGATGCATCCGTGGATACGGTCTGACCAGCCCGGACGATGCACTATTTGTGGCATGGAATTGACCCCGGTTTATGAGGGGGATTCTGGAGCAGCTGCAGAGGGACCCGTCGTCGTTCTCGGAACTAATTCGATTCAATTGATCCACCTCGAAACCAGTGAGGTTTCCGAATCCCCCCTCATCCGCAACCTGCGGCTCTCGGGGACCCTAGAAGACAACGACACCCGCCACCGGATGATTTCAGCTTCCGTGGCCGGGCGTATTGAGCGCCTGGCGGTCAACCGGGTGGGTCAAGAAATTCGAGCAGGGGACCCCCTGCTGACCCTTTATTCTCCGAGTTTGCTCACCGCAGAGCGCGAGTACGTGGCCCTCAGCAAACAGCCGCACCTGGAACCCGTCGGCGCCTCAACCGACCTGACCCCGATCCTGGCCTCCGCCCGACAGCGCTTAATTCAAATGGGCCTGACTCCGGGGCAAATCGATGCGCTGAAGGACAAGTCTCCCAGCGCCCTGACCAGCGAGCTCATGATTCCAGCCGATGGCACGGTGGTGCTCAAACAGGTGTACGAGGGCCAGTACGTCACCGAAGGGCAACGCCTCTTTGAGACGGCGGATTTCTCCACCATGTGGGTGCAACTCACAGCTTACGAGTCAGACCGCCAATGGCTCCGGGTGGGCCAATCGGCCCGCATCACCACCGCTTCCTGGAACGGCGGAGTGATCACCGGCCAGGTGAGTTTCATTGATCCGAACTTCGACCCGATGACCCGGAGCACCCGAGTGCGCGTTGAGGTTCCCAATCCGATCGAGGAGACAGCCGATGGCCCCCGCAGACGGTTGCTCCACCGGGTAACCGCCATGGCCGAGATCGCCTGCGTCGAAACCGCACGCACCCTGCCGCGCAGCGCCCTCCTGTGGAACGGGGGGCAACCGGTGGTCTACTTAAGCCTCGGCGCCGGGGCCTATGAGTCCCGGAAGGTTCGCATCGGCCGCATTGGCGACCACTTGGCCGAAGTGCTGGATGGCCTAAAACCTGGAGAACGCGTGGTGACCCAGGCGGCCTTCCTCATCGATGCGCAATCCCAACTCCAAAGCGGCGGCAGTGACGACAGTGGCGACAGTGGCGATAAATCTAATTCCCAGGCTTCATCAACCTTACTAAGTCGATCTCCCGCACCACTTCCCTTGGCGGGGTTTCTGCAACTCTCGGCCGACTTGTCCGAAGCGCTCGCTTCGGATCAGTTGGAGGTTTTTCAAGAAATCCTAAGACGTATTCCACCTCGTCAGGAAGCACTCCGCCAATGGGCCACCCTGCCAGATTCAAGCCTTCCAGAAACTCTCCAAAAATCCATCGCATCGGTTTCCGTTCCACCGGTTTCCACGCCTCCTTCTAGTCTTGCGGAGGCCCGGAAATGGTTTCTCGACCAATCACGGACCACCGTAGACCTAGCCCGGTGGACCCACCGTCAAGGATGGGAGGCGGGAGTCCGTGCCTTCGAATGCCCGATGGTCGATCGAGCGATTCCATCGGCTCCCAAACGGGCGGGCTGGTTGCAGAAACGCGCGGAGGTCCGCAACCCGTTCTTCGGGGCTAAGATGATCGATTGTGGTCTCGAACTGAAGGAGAAGCCGTGATCGCTCGCCTCATCGAAGCCTCTCTGCGCCAGCGCTTCCTCGTGCTTTGCGGCACCTTGATGCTCGTCGCCTTGGGAATACGGGCCGTGTACCGGACTCCGGTCGATGCCATACCGGACCTGAGTGAAAACCAAGTCACCGTCTTCGCCGACTGGGCCGGCCGGGGTGTTCAGGAGGTCGAGGACCAGATCACCTACCCACTTTCGGCCAACCTACAAGGTCTGGCCGGAGTGCGCAGCGTCCGAGCCACCAGCATGACGGGTTTCTCGCTCATCACCGTGCTGTTTGAAGACTCCATCGACAATTATTTTGCCCGCACCCGGGTGCTGGAGCGCTTAAATCAAATCACCGGCTCACTGCCGACCGGTGTCGTGCCGAAACTCGGTCCGGATGCCTCCGGGCTGGGCTGGGTGTATCAATACTATCTGGAGGTGGACCCAACTCTGGCCCCCGAGGGCGGATACGATTTGGGTCGGTTGCGCAGTATTCAAGATTGGCTCATCCGCTACCCGCTCCAGTCCATTCCAGGTGTGGCCGAGGTGGCCTCGATCGGTGGGTTTGTGCGCCAGTACCAGATCGAGGTGTCGTCGGCCAAGCTGCGCGCTGTCGGCATTACCTTGGGCCGGGTTCTCGAAGCCGTGGGTCGGGCCAACATTAACGTCGGAGGCAAGGTGATCGAAGAGAACGGCCGCGAGTACGTGGTTCGAGGCGTCGGGTTAATTCGAAGCACCGACGAATTGGAGCAAGTGGTGCTGTCGGAAACCAATGGTGTTCCGGTGCTGCTGCGCGAGGTGGCTCACATTCGCTTAGGCGGCGACTTCCGGCGGGGCACGCTGGATGTCGACGGACAGGAACGGGTCGGAGGCGTCATCGTCATGCGGACCGGCGAAAATGCCCGCGAAGTCATACGCAAAACGCGAGAACGCATCGCCCAAATCCAACCGAGCCTTCCGCCCGGGGTGAGCCTCCGCCCCTTCTACGATCGCAGCGACCTCATTGACCGCACCCTAGACACCCTGAAACACGCACTGTGGGAAGAGGTGATTCTGGTGACCCTCGCCCACATTTTGTTCCTCTGGCATTTCCGGAGCATCGTCATCGTTACCCTGCCCCTGCCACTGTCTATTCTGACGGCTTTCCTGCTCATGCAGCAGTTCGGTATCTCCTCGAACATCATGTCGCTGACCGGCATCGCCATCGCCATCGGTGTTTTGGTCGATGCTGCGATTGTGATGACCGAGAATGTCCTCCGACACGCCGAGGAGGCCGAGGCCAACAAGCAGCGGGCAGGACTCGGAAATCGACTCACCCTGGCGGAGACGCTGCAAGTCACCCGCGATGCGTCTCTCCAAGTGGGTCGCCCGGTCTTCTTCGCCATGGTCATCATCATTTTGGCCTTCGTGCCGGTCTTCGCGCTCACGGGTCAAGAAGGCAAACTCTTCCACCCACTGGCCTTCACCAAAACCTTCGCCATGATCGGATCCACCTTTCTGGCGATGACACTGGTGCCGGTCCTGTGCTCGTTCCTTGTGCGCGGGCCGTTCCACCGCGAAGCAGACCATTTTCTAATGCGCTGGCTGCTTCGAATCTATGACCCCGTGCTGTCGCAGGCTCTCATCTGGCGCAAGACGGTCCTGACCTCTGCGGGTCTGATCCTGGCGCTGGCGATCATCTTGGCTCTTGGACTCCCCCGAGCCTGGGTGGCGCGGCTCGAATCGGCGGGTTTGCCCTCTGTCGCCCACCTGGGCAAGGGCATGGGCAGCGAATTCATGCCGCCTCTCAATGAGGGCAGCCTCCTTTTTATGCCGGTGCTGCTGCCGGGCACTTCGCTCACCCAGGTGAAGGAGATCATGAGTTGGCAGGACCGCGTGATCCGAGCCCTTCCGGAGGTTCAGACGGTGGCCGGAAAACTGGGTCGATTTGAAACGGCAACCGATCCGGCGCCGGTGGAGATGATCGAGACCACCATCACTCTCAAACCGGAATGGATTTCAACCAACCGTCTGGTGTGGGGATTCCTTCCAATTCCCACGGTCATCCGCAATCCAGAATGGCGGGCCGGAGTCACGCCGCGCGACCTCATCGGCGAATTGAGTCGGAAGCTCAGTGAGATTCCCGGTTATGTACCCGGGTTCCTCCAACCCATCGAGAACCGGATTCTCATGCTAAGCACCGGCATCCGAGCCCAATTGGGCATCAAAGTGTTTGGCGATTCCTTAGAAGAACTCCAGCGCAAGGCCTTTGAAATCGAACGCGTGGTCCGCTCGGTTCCTGGAGCCGTGGGCGTCGCCGCCAGTCGAGTGCAAGGCAAGCCCTACGTGGAAATCGAGGTGGATCGCACGCAGGCGGCGCGCTACGGCCTCAACGCACAGGATGTGCTCGAAGTGGTCGAATCGGGAATCGGCGGCACGGTCGTCGGCACGGCAATCGAGGGTCGGGCCCGGTTGCCCATCCAGGTCCGCTTGGCAGCCTCCGAACGCGACGACATCGATCGGTTGGGAGAAATTCTAATACCGACCGCCAACGGGTCCCCGGTGCCACTCTCTCTGGTGGCCCGAGTCCAACGCACCGATGGACCGGGAGAAATCGCCAGCGAGAACGGCCGCCTGCGGGTCTTTGTCCAAGCCAACGTTCAAGACCGGGACCTCGGCTCCTTTGTCACCGAAGTCCAGGAGCGAATGGACCGCGAGATCGTGCCCACCCTCTCCCGAGGCATGACCCTCGAGTACTCCGGTGAATTCGAGAACCAAATCCGAGCCAGCCGGACTCTCCGTCAAATCGTTCCGACGGTGTTGGTCATTATCTTCCTGCTGCTCTATCTCGTGTATCGCTCCGCCATCGAAGCGGCCCACGTCCTCTTGGCCGTCCCGTTCGCCTTGTCTGGCGGTGTGTTTTTGCAATGGGCTCTCGGTTGGCATTTCAGCGTCGCCGTTTGGGTCGGGTACATCGCGTTGTTCGGAACTGCCATCCAGACCGGGGTGGTGATGGTCGTCTATCTCGAGGAAATGCTGGCCACGCGTCGTGCTGCATTGGGAGACCGATTCACTCATAGCGACCTCATCCAGGCGGTGAAAGACGGCGCGCGTCTCCGACTTCGCCCCAAGGTCATGACCGTGGCCACCATCGTAGCCTCCCTTCTGCCGATTTTTTGGAGTCACCGAACTGGGGCTGAAGTGATGAAGCCGCTGGCCACACCCGTCATCGGCGGCATGGTGAGCAGTCTGCTCCACATTCTCATCGTCACCCCTATCCTTTTTGTCCTGATTCGAGAGCGAGAATTTAAAAAGCCGGTCAATCCAGCACACTAGCCCCTCAATCCACCCATCCCGCCTCAGAACGCGCTGGAACCCGTGATTGCGGCTTGCTGCCTGATTTTCCAGGGGGCAGGCTTTACCACATAAAGCGTATGGCTGAACTCATTGGAAACCTTCTCGTCGCCCAGTCTGGCGGCCCCACCAGCGTCATCAACGCCTCCATTGCCGGGGTTATCACCGAAGCCGGTCACCATGAGGGCATCGAAGAGATTTTTGGCGGTCAGAACGGTATCTTAGGGATTCTCAACGAAGACCTGATCGACATCAACGACGAGCGGTCCAAGTCGATCGAAGGCCTACGGAACACGCCCGCAGCTGCACTAGGCACCTGCCGCTACAAGATTGATTTCAACAAGAATCCCGAAAAAGCGGCCAAAGACATGGACCGCCTCTTCGAGGTCTTTGAAGCCCACAACATCCGCTACTTTTTCTATGCGGGCGGCAACGATTCACAAGACACCGCGCACAAAATCCATTTGGAGGCGGTGAAGCGCGGCTACGACCTGCGCGTGATGGGTGTGCCCAAGACCATCGACAACGACCTTCCGGTCACCGACCACTGCCCGGGCTACGGTTCGGTGATCAAGTACAACTCGGCCACGGTGATGGAAATCGGCTTCGATGTCGGTTCCATGGCCACTGATGACGGCTCTTGCTGCATCGTTGAAGTGATGGGCCGCGCCGCTGGCTGGATCGCTGCTGGAACTGTCTTGGCCAAACAAGGCAATCCGGCCAACCCACCGCACATCATCGTGCTGCCAGAAATCCCCCTGAATGAGGCTGCATTCCTCAATCGTGTGAAGGAAGTGGTCGCCGAACACAAGTACTGCGTAGTCGTCTGTGGCGAAGGTGTGAAGAACGAAGCCGGCGAAGAAATTGGCGCCGACAAAACCCGCCTCGATGCCTTTGGACACGCGGTGCTCTCTGGAGCCGCCGACGCGCTCGCATCCATCGTCCAGGGCAAGCTCAACCTCAAGACCCGCACGGTGAAACTCGGCTATGCCCAGCGCGCGGCCGCTCACTACGCCAGTCTCACCGATGCCGATGAAGCCTTCGCCTGCGGCACCGCAGCCGTCCGCGCCGCTGTCTCTGGCAAGTCGGGTCTGATGCCGAAGATTGTCCGCCTGTCTTCCAGCCCGTACCGCTGGGAGATCCAGCTCGAACCGCTGGAGAACATCGCCAATGTCGAGCACTTCATCCCGCGCGACTGGATTAGCGAAGACGGATTCTTGCCGAACGAGAAGTTCGTCGAATATGCCGCCCCGTTGATCGAAGGTCAGGTGGTCGTTCCGCAAAAGAACGGTCTGCCGTCCTACACAATCCTCGCCAAGAGCCCGGTCGAGAAGAAACTCGCACCCCGCGCCTAGGCCATCACAGCGCTGACGGGCGATAAAATTCCCGAAAGCCTCAAACCGCCGAACGGATCCCACAGATCCCTCGGCGGTTTTTTGTTGATGAATCCCACCTGGAACGCCCCCAACCCAAGCGATGACACGGCGTTGCATTGCAGTTCTGGCGTATTCGGCGTTTACTCTCTACGCGCATGAGTTCGCACCCCACCGCTCGCAACCTCCCACTCGGAAAACCTCAGGGGCCCAGACGCCATTTCGCCTCGGACAACTACGCGGGCATCACTCCGGAAGCCTGGGCCGCCTTAGCTGAGGCCAACCAGGACCATGAGCCTGCCTATGGCAATGACCGCTGGACCCAGGCCGCCACAGACCGGATCCGCGATCTCTTCGAAACGCCCTGCGAGGTCTTCTTCGTCTTCAACGGCACTGCCGCTAATTCGCTGGCCCTATCGGCTTGCTGCCAAAGCTACCACAGCGTCCTGTGCCATGAGGTTGCCCACGTCGAGAAAGACGAATGCGGTGCGCCCGAATTTTTCAGCAACGGATCCAAACTACTCCTGCTGCCCGGCGACGGTGGAAAACTAACCCCTGCAGGCATCGAGGAAGCGGTCCGTCGTCGAACCGACATCCACTACCCTAAACCCAAGGTGGTCACGGTGACCGAGCCCACCGAGGTCGGGACCCTCTACACCCCTCAAGAACTCCGAGCCATCGGAGCAATGACCAAGAAACACGGGCTGCGCTTCCACATGGACGGCGCACGCTTTGCCAATGCTGTGGCCGCTCTGGGCGTGGCACCCCGAGAGATCACCTGGCAGGCCGGTGTCGATGTCCTCTCCTTCGGTGGCACCAAGAATGGCATCCAGGTTGGCGAAACGGTGGTCTTCTTCAACTTGGCCTTGGCTGAAGAATTTGCCTACCGAACCAAACAAGCCGGGCAGCTTTGCTCGAAGATGCGCTTCATGTCTGCCCCTTGGGTAGGAATGCTTCGGGACGACGTCTGGCTGCGCCATGCCGCACATGCCAACGCCATGGCAACGCTGCTCCACGACCTCGTCGCCACTTGTCCGAGCGCGCGAATCCTTTTCCCTAGACAAGTAAACAGTGTGTTCGTGGATTTGCCCAAGCCGGTCATCCAGGCGCTGTGGGACAAGGGTTGGCTCTTTTACAACTTCATTGGTGAGGGTGGCTGCCGCTTGATGTGTTCCTGGGACACCCGCGAGGAGGATGTCCGGGCCTTCGCCGCCGACCTGTTGGAATGCGCCGGAGGCTGACGCCACGGGGCAGTTCTCGGCCCGCCCTTCGCAAGACGCAGGGATCCGGCTATTCTGTGTTTATCGAACTATCCCCACTCGCCCACTGCCTGCCTCCAGGGCGAGAGGTCGTCCTGCTCATTCTCGGTGGAAAGAAATAGTCTCAATCTCGCTACGCCACTGCACTCTTGCCCGACATGCTCCCCGATCCCCTGCCTCAGCCTGATCTACTTCCTGTCCCGTCACCTGACACCGTCCCAGGCGAAATTCCCACGCACCGACGCCGGGTTCGCTATGCTGGCAAGCACCCGCGTCACTTCGCTGAAAAATACAAAGAGAAAGCCCCAGAACAATACGCGGAAGATGTTGCTCGAATTGTCTTATCCGGAAAGACACTGGCTGGATCTCACCGATCAGTTCTGGTGCCAGAAATCCTAGAAACGCTCGAACCTCAACCCGGACAAACCCTCGTTGACTGCACACTCGGCTTTGGTGGCCATGCCCGCGAACTCTTGGCTCGCCTCGGAACCGACGGGCGTTTGGTTGGCTTTGATTGTGACCCGGTCGAGTTGCCCAAGACCACAGAACGACTCCGACAAGCCGGATGGTCGGAATCCCAATTCATCCCCGTGCGGAGCAACTTCGCGGGTCTGGGGGCGGGCCTGGCCAGCTTGGGTATCCAGAGTGTCGATGGCATTCTGGCCGATCTCGGGGTGTCCTCGATGCAACTCGACGATCCCGCTCGCGGCTTCACCTACAAAGACGATGGTCCTCTCGACCTGCGGATGAACCCTTCCAAGGGGCTTTCCGCCGCGCAGTGGTTGGCTCGTACGACACCAAAGCAACTGGCCACAGCACTCCGGAATAACGCGGACGAACCCATGGCTGAAGCGTTGTCTGAGGCCATCGTCGCTGCCTTGCAAATCCAGCCGATCACCCGAACCCGGGAATTTGCCCGACTGCTCCATGAACTCTACCGTGAACGCGGCTGGACGCGGGACAAGCCCGAGGGCGATGCCCGCATCCGTCGAGTTTTTCAGGCTCTTCGAATCGAGGTGAACGACGAATTTGGTGTCCTGGATGCCCTGCTGCGCCAATTACCCGCCTGCCTCAAACCCAACGGGCGGGTCGCCATTCTGACCTTCCACTCGGGCGAAGATCGTCGCGTCAAGCATGCCTTCGCAGAAGGCGAACGGCTGGGACTCTACACCGTCGTGAGCGACTCAGTCCGACGGCCCGGACCCGAGGAGCTCCGTTCCAACCCGCGGTCGGCACCTGCCAAACTGCGCTGGGCGATCCGGAGCAGCACCGGGGCGGCAGACAGTGATCCCACTGCGGAGCCTTAAACGCCCCGAACCCGATCCTTCTTAGCCTCGCGTTCGGCCTCAATCTTGGCCTTGTCGCTGGCATAGCGCTGGCGGAGCAGTTCCATCGTCTCGATGTCCCGGGCTGCCTGCGCTGCCTCAAGGGCCGCGCGGGTGGACAAATCCGCCTGCGCGAGTTTTGCGGCATAGATAGAATCCAATTCTGCCAGTTCCGCTTTCTGGGCGGTGGTCAACTTGGCCGGCGCTGCGGTCTTACCCAAACGATCCATTGCCAGTTCATAGGCCGATTTCATAAAAATTAGGATCGGCCAAACCTCTCTGAAAATCCACAACGGCATCCAACGGATCTTTCAGAGCCTGTCTGAAAATGGGGAGGGGTTCTGTTTGGGAGGGAAGGGTTCGATTGGCAAGGCGCGAGGAGGAAGCAGACCCGCAGCAGCGGTCTGTGACCGACAAGCAACGCCGCCAGCGGGCCCCTCCCGATTTTCAGACAGACTCTCAGAGTCCAAGTTTCGGTTTGACGGAGGGAGCAGGCACTCCAGCGTTACCCATTCACAGTTGCTTTCCGATCTATCGCAGCCAATTCGCCATGAGCCAATTCACGCACGTTTCCAATCTCTGGAATGACGCCGAAGCCAATGCCCTGAGCGGTGCAGACCGTTTGGTCTATCGCTCCAACAAGCTGGGCGCCGACCAGCGGGTCACCAACACCGGTGGCGGCAACACCTCCTCGAAACTCACCGAGAAGGATCCGCTCACCGGCCAAGACGTGACGGTCCTCTGGGTGAAGGGGTCTGGCGGCGATTTACGCACGGCCTCGCGGGAGTTCTTCAGCTCGCTTTATCAGGATCGCCTCATCGGCCTTCAAACGGTGTATGCCGCCCGCGCAGACAAGGGACTGAAGTCCCCGGCCGAGGACGACATGGTGGCGATGTACTCCCACACCACCTTCAACCTCAACCCGCGCGCCTCGTCGATCGACACCCCGCTGCACAGCTTCATCTCAGGGCGTTTTGTCGATCACATGCACCCCAACGCGATCATCGCCATCGCCGCCTCGAGCCGATGCGTGGAACTGACGGGGGAAATCTTCGGGGACTCCATGGATTACGTCCCTTGGATGCGCCCCGGTTTTGAACTGGGTCTGGCGATGCAAGAGGTGTGCCGCAAAAACCCCAAGGCCAAGGCCATCATGATGGGCCAGCACGGGTTCATCTCCTGGGATGAAGATGACAAGCAGTGCTACCTCGCCACCCTCGAATACATCGAAAAGGCGGCGGCTTTCATTGAAGCGAAGTATCAGGCCAAGGGGGGCGATGCGACCGTCTTCGGTGGACCCAAGTACCAGAGCTTGCCCCAAGAGGTTCGCAACGAGCGGTTGGCGGCTATTCTGCCCTGGCTCCGCGGACAGGTGAGTCAGCAACGCCGGTTAATCGGCACGGTGCAAGATGACGAACGAATCCTCCGCTTCACCAACTCCCAGGATGCCGCTCGCCTCGCTGAACTCGGCACCAGCTGCCCCGACCATTTCCTGCGAACCAAGATCAAGCCTCTGTATGTGGATTGGAATCCGCAAACCGAGGACGCGGCGACCCTCAAGGCCAAGCTCAAGGCAGGTCTGGAGCAGTACCGGAAGGACTACGCGGCTTATTACGAGCGCTGCAAGCGCTCCAATTCACCGGCCATGCGCGATGCCAATCCGACGGTCATCCTCATCCCGGGTCTGGGCATGGTGGCCTGGGGCAAGGACAAGTCGGAGAGCCGCGTTACGGCCGAGTTCTACAACTGCGCCGTCGAAGTCATGCGCGGTGCCGAGGCGGTAGACCGCTATATCGCCCTACCCCAGCAGGAGGCCTTCGACATTGAGTATTGGCTGCTCGAGGAGGCCAAGCTGCGCCGGATGCCGCCCGAAAAGGAATTGGCTCGCCAAGTGGTCGTCGTGATCGGAGCCGGTTCCGGCATTGGTCGCGAGACCGCGCTACGGATCAGCAAAGAGGGCGCTCAGATCGTCTGTGTAGACCTCAACGAGGCCGCGGCTCAAGCGACCGCCAATGAGATTACAGCCAAGCTCGGACAAGGCATCGGCGTCGCCGGCACGGGCATCAGCGGTTGTGGTCCCGCCATCGGCTTGGCGGCCAACATCACCGACCGGGCCAGCGTCCGAGCCATGCTTGATCGCGTGGCATTGGCCTATGGAGGATTTGATTCCATTTGCGTCACCGCAGGCATCTTTGTCCCCAGCGACACCAGCGGCCATATCCCGGACGACAAGTGGGCCCTCACCTTCAACATCAACGTCACCGGCAGCTACCTGGTGGGCGACGAGGCCTCTAGGACCTGGAAGGAACAGGGATTGCGAGGCAACCTCGTACTGACCACTAGCGCCAACGCCGTGGTCGCCAAGAAAGGTAGCCTGGCCTACGACTGCTCCAAGGCGGCGGCCAATCATTTGGTGCGCGAACTCTCTATCGAGTTGAGCCCCCTGGTGCGCGTCAATGGCGTGGCACCAGCAACGGTGGTCCAAGGTTCGGCCATGTTCCCCCGGGATCGCGTGATCGGATCACTGGCCAAATACAACATCCCCTACACGGACGAGGAGGCCACCGAATCTCTAGTCCGCAAACTGGCTCAATTCTATGCCGATCGGACGCTAACCAAGTCGCCGATCACCCCGGCCGATCAAGCCGAGGCGTACTTTCTACTCATCAGCCAACGCCTCAGCAAAACCACCGGACAAGTCATCACCGTGGACGGCGGCCTGCACGAAGCCTTCCTGCGCTGAGTCTCTTCGAGCAACTCCCTCTTCGTGCCGGATTGCAGAATCCGTCACGAAGAGGGCTGAAGGGGGTGGATTGCATCAGCCATGATCATCCACGGCGAAGCACGGGCTGAGACTGGGGCTGGGAATCCGGCCCCGCTTAAGGCAACTGAAGAGTCCGCCACTCAGTGATTAGCCGGGTAACGAGTCGCCAAAAAAAGCCACCCGCCCCGCGTAAAAACCCCACCGAATTCTAACTCCAGACGGATTCGAACTCCGTTGACCAGATTAGGTCGCCTGTACCGGATTCAGGTTCGAATTAAGTGCGGTCGAATCAATTAAATACGAACTCGTGTTTGAACCCGTGTTTGAACTCGCGTTAAAACCCGCAACAACCTCATCGACACTGACCTCTCCATCATCGGAGGCGGAGTCAGAACCGCCCGGAGCCACACCATATTCACGCAGCTTGTTGCGCATGGTTCGGACGCTAATAGCCAACAGACGGGCGGCCTGAGTTCGATTGCCTCCACAAACATCGACCGCCTGCAAGATGGCCTGTTTCTCCAACTGATCGAGCGGCACAATAGACCCCTGGCCCACTGGAGCAGAACGCGGTCCGGAAACTGGTGCAGAAATCGACGCGGGAGCGGACGTTGCGATCTCTGCCGTGCCTCCGATTAACGCTGAGCGCGGCGCAGACACCGGTGCGACCGCTACGGTGACACTGGAGGGATGGAATCCGAGATGCCCCTCAGACAACTCGCCCCCATCGGGACACAAGATCACGGCCCGCTCGATCACATTCTGCAGTTCACGAACATTGCCGGGCCAGTCATGGGACATCAGTGCTGCTTGGCAAGAAGCCGAAATGCCATTAACTCGGACACCATGCTTGCGGGCCAAGCGCTGCATGAACTGATCGGTCAGGAAGGATATGTCTTCTTTGCGCTCCCGCAGCGGTGGCACCGAGATGGGCACGACATTCAGACGAAAATAAAGGTCCTGGCGGAATTCTTTGCGCGCGATGCTCTCCTCCAAATTACGGTTGGTGGTTGCGATGACACGCACATCGACTCGGATCAACCGATTACCACCGACGCGCTCCAGTTCGCGCTCCTGTAACACCCGAAGGAGCTTGGCCTGAACGTGGGGCGCCACCTCACTGATCTCGTCCAGCAAGATCGTGCCACCGTGCGCTAGCTCGAAGCGCCCTTCGCGCTTGGTGAGCGCCCCGGTAAAAGCGCCTTTCTCGTGCCCAAAAAATTCACTCTCGATAAGATTCTCGGGAATAGCCGCGCAGTTCACTTTGATGAACGGGCCATTAGCACGAGAACTCTCGCGATAGATGGCCCGCGACACCAACTCCTTGCCGGTACCGCTCTCTCCCTGGACCAACACCGTCGCTTGGGTCCGTGCCACCTTGCGGATGAGATCTCGGAGAGCCTGCATGGCCGGGCTGCGCCCCAAGAGTTCGCAACCAGTCGTCTCAGACGGATCGCCCTGACTCAGGTACCGATTGACCTTGATGAGCTGAGTGAACTCCTGAGCCTTCTTGAGGGTGATATCAATCTGGTCTGAGGAGAACGGCTTGATCAGGTAGTCGAAGGCACCATCCCGCATGCAGGCCACCGCCGATTCAATAGATGCATGGCCGGTCATCATCACCACCAAAGGTTTGACGGAACGGTTTTGGAGGACGCGAAGAATGTCGGTCCCTTCGCCATCGGGCAGTCGCACATCGACGAAGACCAGATCCCAGTTGTCCTTGCCGAGGTAATCTTGAGCGAGAGCTAGGGTCGACACGCCGATCACGTCGAACCGACGACGCTGAAGTTGGATCTCCAACGCCCTGCGAATGACTTCGTTGTCTTCGACGATCAGAACCTTCTCGAGCGACATATGCTCGTTTCCGTCGGCGACGATGACTTTTCCTGGACCCATGAGGTGCGTTTAAACCGTCAACTTTGAGAGGCGTAGAACTGGTCGACCCGGGCCATAACATCGCGATAGGCAATGTCCTGCTCATAGATCAGCTTGAATTGTTCAATGGCCTCTTGAGGGCGATTCATTTTTTCCAAAACAATGCCGAGGTGATACGTCAAGTCTTTGGTTTCATCGTCAAAAACCAGCTTTTCCTTTAGAGCTTCCTGCAACTTTTTTGCAGCCATGTCATTCATGCCGCGCTCGAAGAATGCCCGAGCCAGCAGTCCCATGGCCGCAATCCGACGGTTGGGATTGTTCTGAGCCTTCTGCAACTCGGCCACCGCGTCCCCAAAGCGCCCCAACTTGAAGTACTGTTCGCCCAACTCAAATCGCACTAAGAGGTCGGTGGGATTGGCCTCCGCGCGGCGTTTGGCATCGTCTAATAGGTATTCTTGACGCTGTTTACGTAATGCCTCTAGCCCGCTCTGACCCACCTCAGTCTGGGGATCCAAGGTCTTTTCGAGCATTGTGAATTGGGCCACGCGCGTATCCCGAATGCACTGAAGGATGAATGGATCGCTCATGCCACTCACCATCTGGACTTGCTCATAGTAACCAACGGCCCGATCGAACTCCCCCATCTTGAGGCAGAGGTCGGCCAAGGTGCGCAGCACGCGAGGATTCGAAGGGTCGACCGCCCGGAGGGCTTCCTGTTCGCCCACCAAGCGTTCCAACACATCGACGTCCTTCACCTCGCGTTGCTCCTGCTCCAGCGACTTGGCCTGATCCTTGTCCCGCAGCACGTCTCGGTAGCTTCCAGTTCCACTGGAGAGTTGTTCGTAGCCCCCTTCCTTCAGGGTGCGCAGCGCCAGCAAGTTCTTGAGTCGCTCGTTAAATGCCGGATTTCCTGGATCTACGGACAACAGGTCTCGAAGCAGCTTTTCGGCCCGGGAGTGATTGCCTAGTTGGGTGTGCGCTTCGACCAGTTTTTCAGCCAACTTGCGATCGGAGGGGTTGGACTTGAATGCGACTTCCAGCGACAAGAGCGCCGTCTTGGGCAACTGGGCCTGCAAGGCGGCATCGGCCAACAAATCATGGGCCTGCATGTTGGAGGGATCCTGATTGAGAGCTTCCTCGGCGATCAGGATCGCTTCCAGGGGATTGGACCGGAGCGCCATTCGTCCGGAGGTCAGGGAGTTGGCCGATCCGAGCAATTTCTTGAACAACCCACCCCCGCGACTCCCGGTTCGCTTGTGCTGAGCCGCTCGAAGTGCCTCACGGCATTCATAGAACCCCGGTTCCGCCTTTAACACTTGGCAAAACAAGGCCACCGCATAATCGAGATTGTTTTTCTGGAGAGCCGCCAACCCCTTATCGAACAACTCCCTCTGTGCCACCGGAATCTGCACCAATGTCTTCTCTGCCATTCATTGAGACTATAGCCATTACCTAGTCGGCGCAATAGAACGGCGGTTTGAGTGGCTATTTTTGAGAATCGATCCCTTCCACGAATCACCGCGTCAGACCACTCGCATCCACACGGTCTTCAAATAGGCGGGCTCTTCACGGCTCACCGGAAAATCGGACGGCTGAGGAACGTACTGATCCTTCAGGACACGCCGCCCCACCCCGGCGAGGGCCTCTCGGATCTGACTAAGGAAGACCTCGGGCTCCAGGCGGGCCGCGTTCGTAGAGGCAAACAAGGTGCCACCAGGTTTGAGCACTGCAGCAGCTGAGGCTACCAAGGTCCCATAATCCCGTTCGGCCCGAAAATCGCCCCGCTCTTTAGATCGTGAAAAGGTCGGGGGATCCAAAAGCACGCAATTGAACTGCCGCCCCTTCTTGCCCAGGCGCCGCAACCAGTCAAAGACATCACCGAAGATGAAATCGTGGGCGGACGGGTCCAAACCATTGAGTGCAAAATTGCGCCGACCCCAATCTAGGTATTTTTTAGAAAGGTCTAAGCTGGTCACACGGGCGCCACCCAAAGCCGCGCAGACGCTGAAAGCGCAGGTGTAGGAGAAACAGTTTAACACCTCCGGATTCGCAACCGAAGCCTCCAGCAGCGGGAAGCCGGAGGCGATGTGACCCGTGAGGAGGCGACGGCGATTGTCCCGTTGATCGAGGAACAAACCAACACTGTAGCCCTGATCAAATCGCATCTCATACCGAACCCCATTTTCGCGAAGCGTGAACGCCTCGGGAGCCTGTTCACCGCGGACCCATCTGGGGCAACTCTCATCGGTGCCCGAGAAACCCACCTTCCGATTCAGTCGACGGTGGTACAGGTTGACGGCCTTGATACCCCCTCCGACCTCGAGGCTTCTTGGGGCGTCCGAATCGCTGTGAAGCAAATGAAAGGGCCCTAAAGCATCCAGGTAGAAGCCACTCCCGCCGGAATCCGAGGCTCCGTGCAAGCATCGATACGCATCGGTCTCCGAGGGATTAATAACCGCTTGGCGCAAGAGACTCCGCGGGTCGTGATCCCACTGGGGATCCACCGACCAACTCACTGGATCTCCCGTCCTCGGGTGCTCGAAAGCCAGGCGATAGGCAGACAAATGAAGGCAAGCGGCAGGGCCGCCTCCGTAGAGTGAATCCCCCAGCAATGGCATGCCGCCCTGGGCTGCATGGACCCGAATCTGATGGGTCCGTCCGGTTCGCGGATAAGCCTCCCATTCCGTCCAACCGTTGCCGTGGGCGACCCGTTGAAAGCGCGTCTCCGCTGAATCGAGCCCGACAGCCTGGGGACGGGCCACGTAATGATCCCCGGCCCTCACCACGGCCCAGTGAGCGATCCAGTCGGCGGCCTGGATCGGCCGGTCGGTCCGCAATCGGTACACCTTCTCCACCCGGCGCTCTTCGAACTGCTGCGTCAGGGACCGATTGGCCAAAGAAGTTTTACCGAAGACCATCAGTCCAGAGGTTTCCTTGTCGAGGCGGTGCAAGATCGACAGCTCAGCCCAACGCGGTTCCCGATGGCGCAGCCAGTCATACACCCCCTCGCCCGCATACGGACTCGGGGCATGGGTGTTCCAACCCGGCGGCTTATTCACCACCAGCAAATCGTTGTCTTCGAAGACGACACACGGTGGAAGGGCCGTGGAGCGGAGGTTGATCGGCACCGATGTTGATGCCTCCACGCCAGTGGCTGCGAATCTCTGTTCCATGAAAGCGGGCTCTCGGATCCGGGTTGGCTGGGTTCAGGTGAACTGCCACTGGCCGGTACTGATGGCGTAAGCGCTGATAATACCATTGGTCACCCCATGAGCCACCATAGCATCCCCGATCCGCCCATTTCTCACGACCAATCCCTGATACAAGGCTGCGCAAACAATGGCCGCCAACCATTGACCCGGATGGCTCAATCCAAAGAGCAGACAAGTTCCGGCGAACGCCATGGGATTCCAAGTCCTCAGGGGCACTTCCAGGAAGTCCGGACGAATAATCATTCGATACAAGAACGATCGGTAAAACACCTCTTCGATCATCGGTACCAGCACCGAACGCCCCACCACCCGGATCGCCAGAAATCCCCATCCCAGAGCTGGGTTGTTCTTGAAGAAAGCCAATGGATTCCAAGGCGGATCGACCGGCTGCGGCTCCGGTGGTCGACCCGTCCAAAGAGTCGAGACGCGGTCGTAGAGGTCGGACAACGACGGGATGAGTCCATCCATTCCGATCCAAACCACAGCAACCGTGACTCCAACACCGATGGAGGATGCCGTAAAACGCCACTCCATCTCTGGAAGGCGCGCCCGCAGCACCCAAACCAGCCCGGCAACCACCAGGGTCTTGAGGGCATAAATCCAGTATTCTGAACCGGGAAAGAATTTTCCGGCCAGGCTTCCAATGAGGAGAAATACCGCAAAGGGCAGCACCCGGGGAAATTCCGGAGTTGTCCAGAACGGCGCAGGTTCTGGAGAGGATTCAGCAGACATCGAGTTCGGATCATCCAATCCGGATCTGCCGGATCAAGCGTCAAGACGGGCTATTCCCAATTGCCCCCGCCAGCGCAGATCTGCACGGTCCCCACCCGACCGCACTACGTTCCGTGAACATCGTCCTCGTCGAACCTGAAATCCCCCCCAACACGGGCAACATCGCCCGATTGTGCGCGGCCACCGGTTCCACCCTCCATCTCATTGAGCCGCTGGGCTTTGAGATTGATGACAAACGACTGGCTCGGGCTGGCATGGATTATTGGAAACTCGTCACTTGGAAACGGTGGTCCACTTGGAACGAGTTCCAGACCCACCTCGCGACCGGCAGCCGACTTTGGTTCGTTGAACAAGGAGCTCCCCGTCGGTACACCCAAGCCGAATTCGCTCCGGACGATTATCTCGTGTTCGGTCGAGAGACCGCGGGGCTTCCGCTGGCCCTGCTTCAGGCCCACTCAGAACAGTGGTTGGACATCCCTATGGCCAACCCCGAGGCGCGGTCTCTCAACTTGTCGAACTGTGTGGCGATCGTCCTCTTTGAGGCCCTCAGGCAGATTTCAAACCGATAAGGTGTTAAACCGATAAGGTGTTAGACCGATAGTCCGCCTGAACCCGGCTGGTAAAGCCCATTACTTCTTCGAGGCACCAGTCTTGGTCCACTCTTCGATCTTCTGAACGAAGGCCGAAGGCCCGCCCTTGAGATAACCGACATGGCGGCCGAGTTCCTTGCCGTTCTGATCCACCAGGACGAAGGTCGGATACCCGTCCACGCCGTACTTTTTCTGAAGACCCTCGTTCTGCTTCTTCACCTCATCGGTCTGCTTTTTGTTGTTGGGGAAGTCTACCTCCACCAACATCAGTTTCTTGTCGGCGAACTCCTGAAACGCCTTCTGATCGAGGGAGTCCTTCTTCATCTTAATACACCATCCGCACCAGTCCGATCCGGTGAAATCAAGCAAGATGGCCCGGCCATCCTTCTTGGCCGCAGTCTGGGCCGCCGTAAAGTCGGTTTGCCAACCGGAAGCAGCCAAGGCCGAAAGGGTTCCGGTGAGGAGTACCAACAGGAGGGAGGAAACAGTCTTCATGGGAGTCATAGAGAAGTTTGGAAATGGATACTTAGGGGCTTTCGTTGCGTTGCCGAAGTTCGGGGCTTCGAAGACGGCTGTCAACCGAGCCCCTGCGGAGGCACCACGCACGCGGGATGAGTCCTTCGGTCGGACTTAAGAGCCAGACCACACAAAACCAACCAGCTCCCGCCACGACCGTCGCTCCGGCCGGCGAGCAATCCAGCGCCACCGAAAGGTGCATGCCACTGATTGCACTCAAGGCCGCGTGGACCGTGGTCCAGGCTAGGCGGGGAACCATTCGATCGGTCAATAGTGAAGCCGTGGCTCCGGGCAAGATCAGCAGCGCAATGACGAGGATCGCACCCACCGCCTCGAAAGAGGCGACCACGACCATGGCCAACCAAAGCATCAATCCATGGTGGATGGCTCCGACCCGAATCCCGAGGCAGGCGGCCAACCCGGGATCGAAAGAAGTAATTAGCAATTCCTTGTAGAAGGTCACCAGAAGCACCAAGGACACCACCAAGACCCCAACCAACCTCAGCAATGGAGGCGGCCCTAGCACCCAGCCACCGAGCCGGACCGGAGGTTCGAGGGGAATCATCGGCAATTCTCCATTGAGAACGCAGTCCTGATCCAAATCTACCTTGTCGGCAAAGATGGCGATCAGGACCACCCCAATGGCAAAGAGCGTGGAAAATGCGATGCCAATGGCCGCATCCTGTTTGAGTCGCGAATGGCGGGAGATGAGTTCGATCAACCCGTGCGTCAACCAAGCGGCCACCATCGCCCCCAAAACCATCGCTCCGATGCCGCGGGAACCCGTGATCAGGAATGCCACGGCGATACCTGGCAGCACGCTGTGACTGATGGCGTCGCCCACCAACGCCATTCGACGCAAGATGAGGAAGTTGCCGATCAGCCCACACGTTACCCCCACGAGGAATGTCACCAAAGCCATAAGCCCATGGCTTCCCAACTCCGTGGTCCAAGGTTCGACGAAGACGCGGTGGGCTTGGAACTCCGGGATCAGCGTCATGAGCGTCCTCCATAGCCCACCGGACGATCCCCGGCACCACCGGCACCGAGGTGGGCGCCCGCCATCGAAGCCGGGAGCGACGGGATGGGTCGCCCGTGTGGGTCGGTGTCGATCCGGGGCAACCGCCGTTCCAATTCACGAACCATGGCCTCACCCAGCACGTGCTCGATCTTCTCTGCATCGTCGTGCACGTGGTCCGGTGCGATTTGAGCGGCGTGGGTGAGGTAGAGCTCCCACAGTCGGTGGTTCCGCACGATGGCACAGGCCCGTTGCCATCCAGACGGGGTCAGCGCGACCCGATCTCCGGAAGCGGTTGCGAATTCCACCGCGACCAACGACCGGATCTCGGCCTCGACGGCGGCGAGGGCCAACCGACGACGCGCTGTCAAAGCAGCCACAGTGATTGTCTCCGACGCAAATCCATCGGACTCGAGCACTTGATAAATCGCCTTGAGGGTATTTTCCCGCTCGATACGCACCCGTTGAGAGCGCTGCCGATACCAACGGGGCACAATGCCCTGTCGGGGCGAGAACAGCAGGGCCAGGGCAAAGAGCAGGCTCGCCGACAGCACCATGAACGGCCCGGTGGGCAGCCGTGTGCCCAAGAACGAAAGGAAGGCTCCACTCAGTCCAGAAATCATCCCGAGGCAGGAACTCCAGACCAACATCCGATGAAACCGATCTGTGAGGAGCGAGGCGGTCGCCGCGGGGATGATGAGCATGGCCGAAACGAGGACCACGCCCACCGCCTGGAGCGCGGACACCACAGCAAAAGCCAAAAGCATCACCAGCAGACGTTCAAACCACACCGTGGGGAGTGCCAGGACCCGGGCAAACCCCGGATCAAAGCTCACCAGCAGGAACTCCTTGTAGCCCAATCCTAAAAGACCCACCACCACCAGGGTCACCGCTCCCATCACTTGAATATCTCCAGGACCCAAAGCCGCGGCCTGACCGAACAGGAAGGTCTCGATGCCACTCTTGTTGCCCGTCGGCAGGCGCTGGAACATCGACATCAGGCACAGTCCCAAACCAAAGAAAGAAGCCAGCACCATGCCCAAAGCCGTGTCCTCTTTGAGGCGTGTGGTTCGGGTGAGAATCGAAACGGTTGCAGAACCGGCCAACCCGGCTAGCAGCGCACCGATGAAGATGGCCAACGGGTCTTTCTCCAAATTCCATAAAAAACCCAAGGCCACACCGGGCAATACCGCATGGGAAAGGGCGTCCCCGAGCAGCGCCATGCGCCGCACCACTAGGAAACTTCCTAAGAGGCCACAGGAGATCCCCAGCAGGAGGGTTCCCAGGCAGGCATACCGCACCACCGGATCGGACAACGTGACAAAACGCCAAGCCTGCTCGGTCCATCGAGTCTGGGTCAGGTCTCCGATCTTGGCGGCCTGCGCAGTGAAGGCCGACGTGAACAGCACCGCCCAGCGCAGCCCCATGCCCATGAGCCGTTGGCCGGACCCGGTCCGTCGCCCAAAAGGCTGAGTCGAATCTCCCAGGGGGGCAGCGCTCATGTCAGTGAGCCTTGGCCCCGAACGGCCTCGGCAACTTCACTCAAGATCGTCAGGCGGCCCCCGTAGGTCTTCTGGAGCAACTCCGGAGTGAACACCTCCTCGGTCGGACCAAAAGCCACCACCCGCATGTTGAGGAGGAGCAACCAATCAAAATAGGTGCGAGCCGTGGGCAAATCATGGTGTACCACCAAGATGGTCTTGCCCCGTGAACGCAACCCCTGCAGCAACGAGATGATTGCCGATTCGGTGGCGGCATCCACCCCGGTAAAGGGTTCATCCATGAAGTACAAGTCACTCTCCTGAGCCAGCGCTCGCGCCAGGAAAACCCGCTGCTGCTGCCCGCCGGAAAGATTCGAGATTTGCCGGTCGGCGAAAGGCAGCATTTGAACCTGTTCCAAACAGTCACGGGCAATCCGGCGATCTTCTGGACTGGGTCTTTTGAAGAGCCCAATCCGTCCGTAGCGCCCCATGAGAACCACATCCATGACGCTGACCGGAAAGTCCCAATCCACCGACTCCCGCTGCGGCACGTATCCGACACGTTTCAAGGATTGAGTCACCGGCCGGCCAAACGCAGTCACCCAACCCGACGAACACGGCAAAAGCCCCATGCAGGCCTTGATCAACGTGGATTTGCCCGCTCCGTTGGGTCCCACTATGCCGATGAGTTTGCCCGCCGGAGCCACAAGATCGATACCCCATAGTACCGGCTTGTTGCGGTAGGCCACCGTCAGGTCGTGGATTTCCAATGGCGGAACGTTCGCCGGATTCCCAGTTTCCAAGCTCATTTCAACCCTTCCACGATCCGATCGACGTTCTGCCGAATCATCCCCTGGTAGGTGCCCAGGTCATACCCATCATGGCGCTGTCCCGGCGTCCCCATGGCGTCTGAGAACAGTTCACCACCCAACTTTACGCCGGCATCCTGCCGAATGCGCTCCAGGCTGGCATGAGACACACTGCTCTCGACGAAGACGGCGGGAACACCCTTAGATCGAATGAAATCCGTCAGTTGAGTCATGTCTGCCAAGCCGGCTTCGGTCACGGTCGAGATCCCCTGCAAGGCAACCACCTGGAATCCGTAGGCTTTGCCAAAATATCCAAAGGCATCGTGACTGGTCACTAAGATGCGCCGGGGTTTCGGTACCGTGGCGACGCGCGTCAATACCCACTGGTGGAGGTCCTTCAATTCCTGCTTCACGGTCGCGGCGCGCTGTCGGAAACCCACTGCTGAGTCGGGGCGTGCGGCGGCGAATTCCTCGGCCACTCTTTCAGTGCATCGCGACCAAAGTTCCACGTCGAACCAAACATGTGGATCAACCATCCCGTCCTGCCCCACGCGGATCAACCGCTCCGGAGGAAGCCCATCGGTGACAGCTCGGACCCGCCGTCCCGACCGGGCCAACCGTTGGAAGGTCTCTTGCATCTTCCCCTCCAAATGCAGTCCGCCGTACAAGATCACCTCCGCACGTTGCAGGCGGATGAGGTCCGAAGAAGTCGCTTTGTAAAGGTGCGGGTCCACCCCGGGACCCATCAATCCCTCCACCATCACTTCCGGTCCGCCCACCCCACGGGCTAAATCTGCAACCATTCCCACGGTGGCACAGACCGCGAGAGGTGCCCCATGTGCCCTCAGCCCGCAAAGGCCTGTGCTCGCCACTATCAGGAGGGCAACGTGCAGCCCCAACCAACGGAGCAGACTTACAAAACGTTTCCTCGTGTTCATAAACCTGAAACTCCGCCGAAAAAAGTGTTCAGTCAAACACGTTGTTTTACACATAAAACATTTCAACTCAGCGAACCACCGCTTATTGGGATGAGCAAATCCGGCTTGAAGCTCCTGCGCTTCAGCCGTCACCGTTGCTCATGGAGCAGATCGTCATCCTCGATTTCGGATCCCAGTATACGCAGGTCATTGCACGCAGGGTCCGTGAACTGAACGTTTACTCGACCATTCTGCGCTATGACACACCAGCCTCGGAGATCCAGAAACTGGGCGTCAAAGGCATCATCCTCTCCGGTGGCCCCTCGTCGGTCTACGCGCCGAAAGCCCCCCTGCCCGATCCGGCCATCTTTGACTTGGGCGTGCCGGTGCTCGGCATCTGCTATGGCGTCCAATTGATGGGGCATTTCTTGGGAGGAAAAGTGGAGAAAGGTACGAAGCGGGAATACGGCAAGGGAACCCTCACAGTTACGCGGAAGGAGTGCCCGCTGTTTAGGAAACTCCCCAAGAGCCTCCAAGTTTGGAATTCCCATGGCGACAAACTGACCCGCCTTCCGAAGGGCTTCACGTCGGTGGCCACTACCGATAATTCTGAATACGCCGCCATCGAGAACACGGCGAAATCTTACTTCGGAATCCAGTTTCACCCTGAGGTTGTGCATTCGCCCCGGGGCAAAGAAATCTTGTCCAACTACGTCCGTGGCGTTTGCGGCTGCCGCCCCAATTGGACCATGCAGAATTATGCAGAACAGGCCTGCGAAGAGATCCGGGCGAAAGTGGGTAAGGAGAAGGTGATTCTCGGTCTCAGTGGTGGTGTGGATTCCAGCGTCGCAGCCGCCTTGATCCACAAAGCCATCGGCGACCAACTGACCTGTATCTTCGTCAACAACGGCCTGCTCCGCCACCGGGAGGCCGAGGTGGTCCAGGAGGTTTTCGGACGCCACTTCAAACTCAAGCTCCAGTACGAGAACGCCACCGCGTTGTTCCTGCGAAAGCTCAAGGGCGTCACGGATCCGGAGCAAAAGCGAAAGGTCATCGGCAAGACGTTCATCGATGTCTTCCAGACGGCCACCCGTCGAGCCGGTAAGGCCAAGTTCCTCGCACAAGGAACCCTCTATCCGGACGTCATCGAGTCGGTCCCCATCGACGGAAACCCTGCCCACATGATCAAGAGCCACCACAACGTGGGTGGCCTCCCCGAGGGCATGAAGTTCCAATTGCTCGAACCGCTTCGCAATCTCTTCAAGGATGAAGTCCGCCAATTGGGCCTCGAATTGGGTCTGCCCAAAGAGATCGTGCATCGACAACCCTTCCCCGGCCCGGGCTTGGCCGTGCGCTGCCTTGGGGAGTTGACCCCGGACAAGTTGGAAATCACCCGCAATGCAGACCGGATCGTCGTCGAAGAAATGAAGGCGGCCGATTGGTACTACAAGACCTGGCAATCCTTCGCCGTGCTGCTGCCGGTGCGCAGCGTCGGTGTCCAAGGCGACGAACGAACCTACGCCTACACCATCGCCCTGCGAATTGTGGAATCTCAGGACGGTATGACCGCCGACTGGGTGAAGGTTCCCTACGAGCTCCTCGAACGGATTAGCACCCGCATCACCAACGAAGTCCAAGGGGTAAATCGAGTGGTGCTCGACATCACTAGCAAACCGCCCGGCACGATCGAATGGGAGTGATCGGGATCCCGTGGAGTCGGCACCCGCAGCCGATGCACGGTGACTGCAAGTTTTGACTACCCAGGGTCCTACCCTGGGTGGTCCGAAGTGCGTCTGTTGATGAGCAAAACGGTGCGACGGCTCTCCCAGCAAGGGCCCATCACTCAGCGGCCGCCGTGTAGGCACATTCGAGAGTAATAATCTCACCACACCCGCATTGAACCTCAATGTGGGTGATCCGATCGCCGTCCCGGATCAACCGCGTGATGGCCGTAGAGATTCTCGGGGCGGGCTCCATCGCCACCGCGTGGTTCGAACCGACTGGGGAACCCTGGGTCGGGTGAGAGACATTGGCCCCAACGCTCATCGTCGGCCGGAGGTTGTCGCCAGACACACCGACCGGCTGGAACTGGCTTTTGAGGCTTCGTTGGCCCATCGCTTTCGCCGATGAGTTGGTTGCCGAAGCGTTGGCTCCAGTGGTCAGTGGTTTGAAGTTGGTGGACATGGAGGACGGAAGAAAAACCTCAGAACTTATACACAGCATCGTTAGCCCGGAGGATCAGCGCCACACGACGATTACGGTCGTCGTTAGAAGGAACGCCTTCAATGGGTACGGTGTCGGCATACCCAGAGACCCTCCGGAACTGCGAGGACCGCACAGAGTGTTCCATCAGGAGTTTGCGGGTGGCATGAGCGCGTTGTGTGGACAGGTCCCAGGCGTCAGGCTCTCCGGCCTTGGGTTGATAGTCGGCCTCGGTGTGTCCTTCGATCTCCAGGGTGAAATGGTTGGTAAATCGGGTGATCTGCCAGGCCATCGTGGTGAAGATCCATCGACCATATTCGGAGAGCTCGGGAGAACCCGGATCGAACAAAGGCTTTTGGTGCCGGTCGAACATCGTCAGGCGGATGCCGTCGGAGAGCAGTTCCATGCGCAACGCCTGATCCTGTGGCATTTCGGGGTTGGTCGCCAAGGTCTTGAGCATGTCTTGGCTGATACGACGGAGAATACCTAGCTCGATCGGCGCATTGGCTTCGAAGTTTCCCTTGGAATAGCTTTTGTCGTTTTCTTTGCTGGTACTGAAAATACCCGTCGACCGTTTTTCTGTGGCCGAAAAGGGATTCCGAAAGGTACGAGCCACCGCGTCCTTAACCTTCGAATCTTGGGACACCAACCACAGCACCAAAAACAGTGCCATCATTGCCGTGACGAAGTCCGCGTAGGCGACCTTCCATGCTCCTCCTCCTCCTCCAGCCATGATTTATATAGGTTAGGTGTGAATATTTAGGCTATTTGCTAGCAGCCTTGAGCATCGCTTCCAACTCCTCGGCGGTGGGCTTCACATCCCCCGGCAGGCCGCGTCGCGCGATCTCCAGAGCCATCATGGGGGCAGAGCCAGTAGCGAAGCTCGAAACGGCCTTGGTCAAAGTCCGGTAGTAACCGATCTCGGCGTTGCCATTGAAGATCATGGCA